>Ga0172381_10008361_pt1 | contig 10128 bp, 8 predicted proteins | sample Leawel6488metaG_FD_119754 | JGI IMG/M metagenome (GOLD analysis project Ga0172381, IMG submission 119754) | Leachate microbial communities from a municipal landfill in Southern Ontario, Canada - Leachate well 64-88 metaG | ecosystem: Engineered > Solid waste > Landfill > Unclassified | place... | reverse complement strand
TCTCCATTGTTTCGTAGATAAGCGCGAGGTCGATGCCCATCGAATACATAAGCCTCGCGTAATTACGCTTCAATTCGTAATCCGCGCCGTAATAATTAGTCTGCGCCCTCGTCTGCAGGGTTATCGCCTCCAGCATATCCGTAGACGTAGCGATCCCGGCCGCGTATTTCGCACGGTATGCGCGGACGTTCTCGCCCGCCTGCCCGACTGCCTCCGAGGCGACAGAGGCCTTTTCACAGGCATTCTTGAGGCCGAGATGGCTGTCTTCTATCTCGAACTTGATATCCTCGATAAGCTTGTCCTTTTGTTCCTTTATCTGTTCCTGCAGGGCGCGTTCTTTGAGCAGGTCCGCCCTCGCCGCGCCGCCGTCATACAGGTTCATCTTCACCCCGAGGCTGACCGACATATTGTCATCATGGACCATGTAATTGTTCTTCGTGTGGTTGTATCCGCCGTCGGCATAAAGGACGGGCAGGTTCTCTACCGCCTTCGCCCTCTCGCTGGAGGCAGACGCCTTTATCCTGCTTTCGTAGAAAGCGATCTCAGGCCTTTGCTCTTGCGCGATATTCCAGGCGTCTTCTATTTCGGGGTACTGCGGCAGTTTCATGTCTATGTCCTGCACGGTAAGCCTCTCCCTCAACGGGAGGGCCAGGATATTGTTCAATCGCGCGGCGGCGACTTCCCTGCCGTTGCGCGACGCGATCAATTTTTGCTTCGCGTCGGCAAGCTCGACCTTGGCGGGAAGCAGGTCATTCTTTACTATCACTCCCTGTTCGAAGAGGTGCTCCATATCCTTTATATAAGAGGTGAGGCTTTCGACCTGTTTCTCCGCGACATTTATCATCTTCTCCGCTTCCAGCAGGTCGAAGTAAGCGGTGATGAATTCCAGCGTAGCCACGCGCTTGACGCTTTCGCTGCGGGCCTTCGCCGCCTCTACCATCTCCTTTGACGCGCGGTAGTTCGAGAGGCTTTTGCCGAAGTCGAACAATGTCTGGTATACATTCACGCCGAAGGAATACGGGTTCTTGTCAGAGGTAGGTACGGACATGCCTCCGAATTTCATTTCCTGCTTGTTCTTATTGAATGTCTGTGCAGCGCTTGCGTTAATCTGCGGCAGCATCACGGAACGGGCCATCATGGAGCCCTGGAAGGCTATTTCATCATCATAGGCCGATATTTTGACCAGCCGGCTGTCCTTCTGCACTATCGCGATCCCCTCCCGGATAGTAAGGAGCCTGTCTTCCCCGTATACCCGGCCGCCGAAACAGGCCAGGGCCAGGAGCGCGCTTGCCGTTATTAACATTGATTTCATGCAAAGTACCTCATGTGAACGCATATATCATTTTGTGAACATCTGTTCATATATAAAATATACCATTCAATAAGGGTTTTGTCAAGATAGATATTTCAGGCGGGATTACGTGCTGTTATTTCTCGGAGATGCCGTTCAAAAGGCACTTCAATATGATACCGGACATGCTGACGAGGCTCTTCTTTTCCTTATTGCCTTCCCTAAACCATCTCTGGACGAACGATTTCAATATCGCGGTCATTATGTCGAGGACCTGCATAGGCTCAAAATCCCTGCTTATGACCCCCTCCTCCTGGGCCTGCTTTACCATATCCGCCATGTATCTTTCGAACTTTTTGCCGGAGGGGGTGTTCCTGAGGCTTTTCTCGGCAGTCATCATGTCCTCGGCTTCCGAGACGTATATGCGGAAGAAATCGAGGTTCTCCTCGAAATACGCGAGCGATTCGCGGATGAATATCCCTAGCTTGCCCTTCGCGTCCTTTGCCGACGACATCTTACTTTCGACTATAGACAGCATGCCCTTCAGCTTTTCCGCAAACAGCGAGAGATACAGTTCGTCCTTATCCTTGAAGTGCAGGTATACGGTGCCTGTCGCGTACTGGGCTTCCTTGGCGATATCCCGTATAGTAGCTTTGTGGTATCCCTTAAGCGCGAAGATATGCTCGGCCGCCCTATAGATATCGGCCTTGCGTAACTGCCTGTCCCTTTCCTTCCTGCTGAATGCGGCCATTTCACCCCGTTTAGAACGCTATCTATTTTATGAACACGCGTTCATAAAATATATACCATCCATGCTTTCATTTGTCAAGCCAATTACTTTTAAAATATAATGAGACGTTCACCAGGCCTATTAGCGCCGGCACCTCAACTAACGGCCCTATTACCGCGGCAAACGCTACTCCGGAATTTATCCCAAATACCGCGACAGCCACGGCAATGGCCAGCTCGAAATTATTGCTTGCGGCTGTAAACGAAAGCGTCGCAGTCTTGGCGTATCCGGCATTGAATTTCTTGCCCATATAAAACGAGATCAAAAACATTACCACAAAATATATAAGCAGCGGTACCGCTATTCTCACCACATCAAACGGGATCCGCACAATGTATTCACCTTTCAAGGAAAACATGACCACGATCGTAAATATAAGGGCGATCAGTGTTATCGGGCTTATTTTAGGGATGAACTTTTTCTCGTACCATTCCTTTCCCCTGAGCCTTATCAGGGAAAACCGGGTAACAAAACCCGCGATAAAGGGGATCCCCAAATAAATGAATACGCTTTGCGCGATCTGCGCGATAGTGACGTTGACCGCGACACCGCGAATCCCAAACCATGGCGGAATGATCGTGATAAAAATCCACGCATACACGGAATAAAACAATACCTGGAATATTGAATTAAAAGCCACAAGCCCCGCGCAATACTCGGTATCGCCCTTGGCAAGATCATTCCACACGATAACCATGGCGATACACCGGGCAAGGCCTATCATGATCAATCCAACCATGTACTCCGGATAGCCTCTCAAAAAAGTAATTGCCAAAACAAACATCAGGACGGGTCCGATTATCCAGTTCTGGACCAAGGAAAGTCCGAGAATCCTGTAGTCCCGGAAAACGTCACCCATCTCCTCATATTTGACCTTGGCAAGCGGCGGATACATCATAAGGATCAGGCCGATGGCAATAGGGATGTTGGTCGTGCCGGCCTGGAATCTGTTCCAGAACCCTACTATTTGCGGGAAAAAGTAACCGGACAGCACGCCGACTGCCATGGCTAAAAATATCCATAGGGTCAGGAACCTGTCCAGGAAAGAGAGTTTCTTTACGACATCTTTCGGCATCACAATCCTCGATATATCCCTACCAGAACAAAGATGATGCCCGTGGCCTTGCGCATATAATACTCCAGTTTCGTTAAATTGTTAAACCAGCGGCTCAATGAGCTAACCCCCATAGCGATCGCGATTGCAAACACTAATACCGGCAGGCCCGTGCCTATCCCGTAAATAATGGGTAACGTTACCCCGGACTTGGATTGAAGCGCAAGCGGAATTAGGCTGCCGAAGAAAAGGGCAGCGGAGACCGGACAAAACGCAAGAGCAAATATCGCTCCTAATAAGAATGCCCCCGGGGCACCGGCTTCAACAAGCTTATTGTGATACTTCCGGGAAAGCGATAATCCCGGGAAATTCATCTTAATAACATCAAGTAAAATTAATCCCGTGATAATCAGGATAGGCCCGAGGGCTTTGGCCATATATTTCTGCAAAAATTGCGCGACCTCCGGGATACCCAGGATAGAATTAATAAGAATAAATCCCAATATCGCATAGGCAGCCATCCTGCCAACGGTATAGGCGATACCGGAAAGTAAAACCAAAAATGGATGAGTTATCTTTTTGGCTAAGAACGATATGGCTGCCACATTAGCAGCTAAAGGGCACGGGCTTATCGATGTTAATATGCCCAGCCATAATGCAGACCCGAAGCTCATAAACAGCTCCGTCATTGCGCTTCCTTCAGCAGGCCCGCCGCTTCGTTCTTCACGTAGTCGATGAACTTCTGCTTATTGCCGGCGTATTCCCAGATCTTATCGAGATTCTTCCATTTTGTTTCCTTGCCGTTTACCACCAACGACAAGATAAGGGATTTCGTATAAAGTTGGTAATCCTTTATATAATGCTCATTTTCTTTCTCTTCAACATTAATTACCTTAAGGCCGTCCCCTATCGCCTCCTTCGAATACTGTTCCAATTTATGGCAGGTGGGGCAGCGCGCCGTCCCATGGAAATAATATGCGACCACGCGCGCGGCCCTCGCATCCTCCGCCGCATCAACCGTATGCAACAATATTGTACCGATACTTAGCGCAGTAGCCGCCAAAAGCACAAAAAATAGCCTGTTCAATCCCCGCCCTCTTATTTTGAGATGATCTTCTTTATCTCTTCCTTGCTCAATACCCTGCCCGCGGATACCACGTTGCCGTCCACCGCGAGCGCCGGGGTCATCATGACCCCGTATTCCGTGATCTTGTCAATATCGGTGACTTTGTATATTTCCGCTTTAACGTTAAGTTCCTTTACCGCGGTTTCCGCGTTCGCAATAAGCTGGTCGCATTTGAAGCAGCCCATTCCTAATATCTCTATCTTCGTCATTTCTTTGCACCGGCTTTGATGAGCAGCTGTTCTATTTCGGTGTATTTTTTTTCCTTGGCGAGGCTGTATGCCGATTCGCCGTCGATGACCTTCGCGTCCACGTCCGCATCCTTTGCGAGCAGCGCCTTCACCACCTCGAGATGGCCGTTGTTTGATGCCGCTATAAGGGCGGTCGCGCCGTTGTTGGCTTTAGCGTTCACGTCGACGCCTTTCTCGATCAGCGCTTCCACTATATCAAGATAGCCGTACTGGCTTGCCCATATAAGGGCGTTAGTCCCGTCATCGTTGGCTTTTGCGTCCGGGTCGGCTTTCTTTTCGAGCAGGGCTTCCACCACTTCAATATGGCCGTTCTGGGATGCCTGCATGAGCGAGGTCACGCCGTTATCTGTCTTCGAATTCACGTCGGCGCCTTTCTCGAGGAGTATCTTTACCACCTCGATATAGCCGCGCTCGGAAGCGTATTGCAGGGCGGTCGCGCCGTAAGTGATCTTCGAATTTACGTCAGTGCCTTTGGCGAGGAGCGCCCGTACGGTCGATGCGTCCCCCTTCCAGGCGGCCCTGATAAGATCCTCGGAATCGCCGGCATGGGAAACGGGGCATAAACACAGAAGGGCCGCGCAGGCTAAAGCAAAAACCGGTGTTTTCATATCCTACATGCTTTCATCTTTTTTATTTATAGCGGAAAAATTGCTTACGATGACGCCGTAAGCCTCTCCGCAGAACCTGCATTCTTCGGGGACCTCCCCCCTCTTGTGCCGGTTCCTGAATTCCGAAAATTCCCTCAAATTCCATATACGTTCCGGGTCTTCCTTGAAAACGTTCCCGTATATGACCGGAGGATTTATCTTCGAATCCGAAAATAACACCAGGGGGGTCCGGCGTGCCAGGTGCATACAGGCGGCCACTTCCCCGTTCTCTCCGATATACATATTCGAATGGGCGTCGCATCCCCTCGGCTTGGCGGTGAGGAAAGGGAATTGTATCTTTATCCCCCTCTCGCGCGCCCTTTCGTTGGCCTTGAGGAATATGCCGTATACTTCGGGATTCCCGCCCTTGGAGAAGAGCGAAAGACGGGATGATTCCTGCTTATAACTCAGGAACCCGTTCACAAAAATAGTATCTATCCCTAGGCCGCTGCAGAAATCCACGTATTCCACGAGTTCGTTGATGTTCGACGCCGTCGCGACGAAAATGGTGTTCAGCAGGAATTTTCCTTTAGATCGCGCCCTGGCCGACCTGATATTACCGGTGACCCTGTCGAAATCCGAGCCTGTCTTAAAGGATTCGACCGTTTCTTTCCTGCAACCGTCCAGCGAAACCGTCACGGAAGGAACGTTCCTTGAACACAGTTCATCGACATTTTTTTCGTTAAGCAGCATCCCGTTGGTCAGGATCGGGAAAGAGATATGCCTGTTGTAGCCGGAGACGTAGTCCATCATCGCGAACAGGTCTTTATGGAAAAGCGGCTCTATGGATGAGAATTGGAACGTGACAGTCTTCCTTATCAGCGAGGGTATCCTGTCGACGATCTTCTTGAAGTGATCGAGTTCCATCATCCCGGGTTTGACATCCGGGATCAGGCTGCCGTGGTATGTGACGCGGCAATGTTTGCATTTCAGGTTGCAAACGGTCATTATTTCGACGTTTATGCTTTTCGGGAACGCCGAATACCTGTTCGAGATCTTCCTTATCGAACCCCGGATCCCGTTCTCTCTGATCTTAGACAGGATATATTTGATGTCCATGGATGCTTAGGTCAAAACCTGTATCTGATATCGGCCCAACCCGTATGGGACGTGAAGTCTTCCTTGTATTCGAAGTCGTAGTTCGTCTCAAGGCTCCAGTTGTTCTCTGAAAGCAGGGTCAGCTTCGCGCCGACATCCATCGCGTTGCGCGCGGGATCGAATCCCTGTGTTGCAAATGAGCCGCCGCCGCCGGCGAATGTCGAGGTCGTCTCCTGCCTGTCGCCGATAAAGTCATGGAGCCATTTAGCGTGGACTTCCGGGATCACCGTCCCTGTCTTCGTCTCAAACGGGCGCTCGAGCTTCATGCCGAGGCCGGACTGCAGCATGTCGTAATTCTCGCCTTTGACGCTCAGGTTCAGCGCGCCGGCATTGGTCTCGGTGTAGCCCTCGAGATGAAGGCGCATATATTGCAATGATGCGATCGGCGTAATGCCGAACTTGCCGGATTTGAGGGTATACCCTCCGTCAAACATCACGGAATACTGCTGTCCGTCGTAATCGGAATCCGCGGTCCTCTCGATCGCGCCGACCGCAATATGCCTGGAGCCGTCATATTTATTATAGGCGAACGAGAAAGAGCCGTTTACGTAATACGGGTTCTCGACGTCTGCATATCCGCCGTATAGAGTGCCCTGATAGCTGTCGATATCGGTCTTGCCGCTGTTATCCTTGGAGTTTATATCACCTGAGGAATATCCTCCGCTCAACCCGAGCCGGACCCTGTTATTGAATGCCGGCAGGTCGCCGCCGATAGCCGTCCCCCATACCGTTGCGCAATAGCCGTTGCTCCCGCCGCGCGGATCCTGGTGCAGGTATTCGCCGAAGCCCTGGCCCCATGCTTCGAAACCATTAAGGCCCTCGCTTCCGGCAGAGACCCCGGTCTCGCCGCCGCGTGCCCTGGCGTAAAGGCCTGTAAGCCTTTCCGTGATGACCCCGACAAACTGGTTCAATGATAGATTGCTTGAGGCGATCACGCCGTTATCTACGACCGGGGTGACGGTATCGAGGGCTGAAGCTACCTGTGAATTGCTCAAACCCTCGAGCGTATTCAGGACGGTCGTCATGTCTGCCGACGGATTTGAGATATTATCAAGTACGGTTCCGGCGGCAGCGGCATTAGAATTCGTTGATATGCTGGAGAATCCGGTCCCGGAGCGGTTTGCGGTCAGGATAAGGTCTCCATTCAAGCTAAGGGCCGAGAACCTCAGGCGCGGGTCGCTTGATGTGATCGTCGCCGGCGCGGATACATCGGCGCCGCCCGCGCCGTCAACTACCGTAAATGTGGCATTGTTCGGGATATAAATACTGCCCGGGACCGTAACGTCGACACTGCTCGTTGCAGCTACTGCCGCGGCGGCATTGGAGGTTATTTTGCCCGAGGACGATGGGCTTGCGACGGTCACCTTGAGGGTCCCGTTCTGGGTATAGGTGTTATTGACGGTGACATCCGTAGTGCCGACGTCGAGCGTTGCGCCGGCTGCGACTGTAACGGCCGACCCGTTGCCGAGGGCGCTGGAGTTAGAGGCCACCAGTGTACCGGCGTTTATCGCGGTGGCTCCGGAATAGGTGTTGGCGCCTGAAAGGGTCACGGTGCCTGCGGTAGTCTTTGTCAACCCCTGGGTCCCCGCCAATATTGTAGACGACGAACCGCTCCTGGCATCGACCGCCGCGCTATTGATCGTCAAAGTACCCAGGCCGCTTATCGTGCCGCCGTTGAGCACGAGTGTGCCGATAGTCTCGTTCTTGCCGTTCTGGTCGAAAGTGCCGCCGTTAAGCGTTACCAGGCCGACATCCCAGATCTGGCGGTTATCTGTACCGCCCAGCTGCAATGTCCCGCCGTTCACGACCACGCGCGATGCGGCATTAAAACCCGCATCCGTCGGGGTCTTTGCCAATATCAACGTGCCGGCATCGACCGTAACGGCTAAGCTTGTATTGTCAGGGGTGCCGCTCAGGGTAAGTGTGCCTGCGCCGGTCTTATCGAGGATCTGGAAGCCGGGGCCCGTTGAACCGAGGACAGATCCCGAAAGAGTAAGCGATGATGCGACGTCGGCGATGCTGGTCCCTGCGACTGTAACAGTCCCCAAAATGCTGTTTGTCCCGGAGCTTGATGAAAGCGTGCTGCCTTCGGCAAGGGTGACCGCTTCAACGTCGACATCAAAAGTCCCATTCAGGTCCAATGTCGCCCCGTCGGCGACGGAAGTCGCGCCCGCTGTCGTTCCAAGCCCTGTCGCCGTGGTGATCCTTAATGTGCCTGCGTTCACCGTGGTGGTGCCGGTATAAGTATTGTTGCCCGATATGATCGTGGTGCCCGCGCCGTTCTGCTCAACTTTTAAGCTGCCTGTAAGCTGAGGGGCAAAAGTATATCCGGCATCGGTATGGTTGAATTTAAGGGTCGCGGTGCCGCTGCCTCCGTTGATGACCGCCGTATTTATAGAACCGGACGCTCCGCCCGCGCCTATGGTAAGCGTGCCGGTGGAACCTCCGACGCTGGCAATGGTAGTTGTCCCGGCGCCGGCCGTAACGCTTACGGAACCGCCGTCGGAAATGATCAATTTGCCGGTGCCTGAATCACCTACGGTAAGGCCAAAATCGTTGGTCCATGTGGAGCCCGCGCCGTCAATTGTGGCGGTACCGTTCGCGGTAGCGTCCCTGCCCACATAACCGAAATTGCTGATCACGTCGCCGTCGTCGGTGACATCCAATGTGGCGGTATTGGCTTTGCCGACATTAAAGTCTCCGTCGCTGTCCCATGTGGAGCCGTTGCCGTCAACTGTTGCGATACCGGTACCGCTGTAGGCCAGATCTACGTAGGTGTTGCTCACGGCGCCGCCGTCGGTGATATGCAATTCGCCGGGGGCGTTCCTGCCGACGGTAAGCCCGCCGGTGTTGGTCCATTTGGAGTTAGCGCCGTCAACGTTAACGATACCTGTTGATCCGACTTCGCTGGCGACAAACCCCTTATCGTCGTTCACGACGCCGCCGGCCAGGATATTCAATACACCGTCATCGTTCTTGCCGACAAAAATGTCGTTGGTGTTGTTCCATTGGGAACCTGCGCCGGTAACGGTAACAGTGCCGTTCCCGCCCGCGAAACCGCCGATATTGCCGTATGTATCGCTTACCACACCGCCGTTGCTGATGGTCAGCGTTCCGGTACTGCCGGAACCTATGAACGTATCCTGGGTATTGACCCATGTGGAGCCCGCGCCGGTAACGGTTACGGCGCCCGATGAGCCGGCATTTCCGCCGACATATGAAGTAAAGGCGTTGGTTACATCACCACCGCCGCTGATGGTCATCGAGCCGTTAGCATTGTCGCCTACTACCAGCCCGCCTCCGATAGTCCATGCGGTGCCGGTGCCAAAAGTAAAAGTGCCGGTGCCGGCCCCGTCAAATTTGAACCAGCTGCCTGCGGAAGTGCCGCCGTTATGTCCGGTCAATGTGATGTTGTAATTGGAGGTATTAAAGATCGTCTCGAAGCCCAGGGTATCCAGGTTACTTTCCAATGCGATCGTGCCCGCCGCCCCTGAACCGAATGCGATCGTGCCCGCTACGCCGCTTGAATTTAGGCTCGTTACCGCGGCCCTGAGCGTGTCAGCGCCGGCATCACCCGTGTTCAAGACATTATATGTCAACGCATGGGCGGGCGCGGCAAACGCCAGCAGGACGGCGCCAAACCCAAGCAAAAAGCTGGAAGCTTTCAGATGACCGGAAATTTGTTTATGAGCGCTCATGGCAGTCACCCCCCTTTTGTTGATTATACTAAAGATATCCGGATTATCCTATGAATTTCTTCACTTTTCCCAGCAACTCTTCCGGGTCGAAAGGCTTCAATATGCAATCATCCGCGCCCATTGCTTTTATGTTTTCAGGAAGGCTCGGCCGGATGGCGCTGGCGGTAAATATTATA
>Ga0172381_10008360_pt1 | contig 10131 bp, 6 predicted proteins | sample Leawel6488metaG_FD_119754 | JGI IMG/M metagenome (GOLD analysis project Ga0172381, IMG submission 119754) | Leachate microbial communities from a municipal landfill in Southern Ontario, Canada - Leachate well 64-88 metaG | ecosystem: Engineered > Solid waste > Landfill > Unclassified | place... | reverse complement strand
TCTTGAGCGGGCATTCTTCAACATAGCGGATAATGCAGTCACCCACGGGGGACGGGTAACCAGGATCAGGATCTCCGCACAGGAGACACTCGAAGGGGCATTGATCGTGATAGAAGACAATGGTACGGGCATCCTTCCCACCGACAAGGAGCAGATCTTCGAGAAAGGGTATGGGAAGAACACCGGCCTTGGCCTCTTCCTTACCCGCGAGATCCTCTCCATCACCGGCATCACCATCCGTGAAACCGGGGAATACCATAAGGGGGCCCGCTTCGAACTCTGTATTCCCTTTGCAGCATACCGGTCCCCCCAAAACCGGGAGACCGATCGCTGCCACATCCGTATCCCGGACGCGGAAGGGATCCCCCATCAGGATATACGGGTATTTTAAAACAGGGACTTCAGCCCGGCCTGCATGAGCGGGCCGAGGAGTCGGATCATCCGGGGTTTCAGCAGCAGTTTCCGGGCAAGCACGGACGGACGGTCCATATCCCCATGCTCCTCGATGGCACGGATGATCTCCGGCTCATCGAGCGCACGGATCAGGGCATCAATATCCTGCGCGGACAGGTGCTGCCGCACTTCAAAGAGCCGGAACCCGAGGGCAAGTTCGTTCCCGAAATCCGCTTTCCACCGTGATTCATAACCGGCAAGGAAGGTGTCATCGAACCGGCCGGCTGCGCAGGCTTCCGCTGCAACCGCCGCAGCATGCCGGGCGGACCGGATACCGGTATAAACCCCGCCGCCGGACGTAGGTTTTGCAAATCCGGCAGCATCCCCGACAAAGAGGGTGCGGTGGCCGTACGTCCTTGGCATGATACCCAGCGGGATAGTACCGGTGACGAGATGGACGGATGTAGTTCCGAACTGTTTCCGGAACGCCTCAAAGAGCGACGGCACATCCCTCTGTGCACAGAGGCCAATGCGTACCCGTTCGGGACCGGTGGGAATCGACCACCCGAAAAAACCCGGCGAGGCGTCCGGGTAGACCTCGACGAAACGGGGATCGTTCCTGCGCAGGATATCTGCCTGGATGCCGGCAAGAAATACCGGTGCCCGCCGCATGCCGAGCAACCGGGCGATGGTACTCCGGGGCCCGTCAGCTGCGATCAGGATCTTAAAGGATATCTGCTGGGGGCCGTGCACTCCGCGGGTGACAAGCGTAGAGTCATGGATATCGCAGGCGCTTGTCCGGATCTGAAATTCCGCGCCATCAGCAGCAGCGTGCTCCGCCATCTCCCGGTCAAGGGCACCCCGGTCCACGACAGAGGCCATGGTCTTTTTTGCATCAATGAGAATACCCGATCCCTGACTGGACAGGACGCGGGCACCGGATACCCGGTTGAGGACGGATCGATCCGAGACCCGGCACTCAGCAAATGCCGCATTGGAGAGGAGGCCGGCACACTGGACAGGATATCCTATGGTGCCGTGCTCCTCGATACAGAGGGTTTTCAGCCCCAGTCTCGCACATTCACCGGCTGCTGCACAGCCGGCAGGTCCGGCACCGGCAACAACGACATCGCAGGAAACGGATTGCAGGGTCATAGGGGAGAGTTTTAAAGAGAGTCTCTTCTACCTGGTAAAAACAGGGTGCGGGAATTATTTTTTCCCGTCGGCTTTATGCCGGATATACGCAGTTTTCTGGGGAGGCTCCTCTACGGAATCTGCATCCCCTTCGGGGTTATAGAACCCGAGCAGGACTGCGAACACACCGAATGCCAAGGCAAACGTGCCGACAACCGACAGTATCAGGTTCTCCTCAAAACTCGGGAAATAGTAGAAGAGAGTACCGAGGAGTGCAAGCCCGGTCAGGATCATGGCGGGGATGAGAATATATTTTGTCTTCGGGTGCGTGAGGGCAAGCGTGATATCGGTGAACCCGTTGTAAACTGCGATTGCTGCGATGAGCAGGATGAGCAGGATGGAAACAAAACTGGCAAAGATGATCGAGAGCACACCGGCAACCAGCAGCACGGCCGAGATCCCAAACCAGAGGATCGAGTCGTCGCCTCTGCCCGTGATGGCAAGGAAGACGCAGACGGCAATCCCGATGATAATCAGCAACCAGAAAAATCCATAAAAGGTCCCAAGGGTAAACTCGGGAAGCAGCAGGGCCAGAAAACCGAAAATTACCCCGACAATACCCCTTAAGAGGCACGATGTTTTTTTATCGAACATACTTTCACCCGGGCAGTCCTGCGGTCTGTCCTTTCTCTACAGGTTAATTGGCAATACAACTACAAAATGCATACTGCCAGAACCGCACGCTTGGGAATGCCTGTGATGGATAATATCGGAAGATCAGGATATAAGGCTGTCTCCCATATCCCCGACGAAAAGCGATGTGTACTTATTGCCGGAACTCAATATCCTGTTGAGAGCGGGCAGTAAAAAACGGTATCCCGACAAACCCATTCCCCGCTCCCGGTGTCCCGCGTGTCTCCTCTTCCCCAGCCCATGGATAAAACCGGAAAACCGGAGAGAGCAATCCCTCTTGAGCAGGTCGTTGCCGAAGAGATTGCGGCAGCAGAGCGCGAGCGCCAGGCATTCCGGGTGCACCGGGAACCGGTTGCCCTCCATGCAGCGATCCTCCTTCTCTGTATCCTCGTCAACATCATCTATTCAGGGATCCGCAGCGATTACCTCCTCCTCTTTGTTGCCGCAAGTCTCTACCTCAACATGTTCTATTTCATTACCCTTCTTATCCCGACAAGCCCGGGAGCAGCCGGCCTGCACAAACCGGAGATCGCAAAATTCCATGCATGGCTTTCCGAGAACGGCATCACCTCCGGCACCCGGCAGTTCACCCGGATCTTCATCAACACCATCTTCATGAACAGCCGGACGCTCACCCGGGGATTCTGCATGATCTTCGCCCTGGACATCGCCTTTACCATCATCGCGTATTTCTCCGGGCTTCCTTCGGATATCTCCCTCTTTGTCATCCTCCAGTCCGCAGTCATCATCATGTTCTACGGCCTTGTCTGGAAGGTCGAGCCGTTCACCGCGGAATTTGCCCGGAACATCGACCTCGCCCGGAACCGGCTCTCCCGCGACCTCCCCCCCGCGATCATCTCGCTGCTGTTCCTGACCGGTTTTCTCACGGTCGTCTTCCTGTTCCTCACCACCATCATTCTCCTGCCGGGGATCACCCTGAACGCATTCCTGACCGGGTCGGGGCTGTCGGAGATCGCTCACATGTTCGGGCTGCTCGCCATCCTCGCAATCAGCCAGTACTTCATCATCCGTTACATCCATGGCAAGACCAGCCGGGTGATGGCGGAGCGCCTGCTGGACTACCGGGAGGAGCTGCTCCGGAGCCTGGCACGTGACCTTGAACGGAGTTCCGCATCCGGTTCCGGTACGGACGTGAAGAGCCGGTACGAGATGACAACACGCCTCATGGAGTCACGGATTTACCGGATCCAACGCAATTCCCTGGCCGGCACCTTCCCGGTCTACGTGGTTGATCTCGATTTTTCCGTTATTATGGACACTACGACCCTGACTGCCATCAAAGGGTATATCAGCGAGAAACGGTAGTCCTGACCCAAGTACCCGGCGTAAAAAAACCGCCATCACGGGCATGTGTGCCGGATCGGTAATGGTACAAAAGAGAATACTGTATATACTTCCATTGGCGTATTTTACACCGGAAATGATTGTATGACTGAAGAAACCTCCATTACAGAACCCATGATGGCTGATATGAAACTCTTCCCCTGGTGGCTCCTCCTCCTCTGGGGAATTCTTGCGCTGCTCCTCGGGGCCGCATTCCTCCTCTCCCCGGGAATAACGACCGTCCTCCTCATCACCTTCATGGGAGCCTACTGGCTCGTTGGCGGTATCTTCGCCCTTGCAAGCCTCGCTGTTGACAAGAGCAACATGGGCTGGAAGATCTTCCTTGCGATCATCAACATCATCGCGGGTATCGTGATCCTGCTCTATCCATTCTATGCCACGTTCTTCGTGCTGGAATTCTTTGTTATCTTCGTCGGGTTCTGGGCCTGTTTCGTAGGGGGAGCCCACCTGTACCGGGCTTTCGCGCAGAAAGACTGGGGCAACGGCGTGCTCGGAATCATCAGCCTGATCTTCGGCATCATCCTGCTCATCAACCCCTTCATCGCGGCCGTGCTCCTTCCCTTCATTGCCGGGGGGTTTGCCGTTGTCATGGGGATTATCTCGATCTTCGTCGCGTTCACAGCCAAGAAGTGCGTGGACACGGCAAAAGCAGCGTGAACTTCTCTCATCTTCCTTTTTTCCGGCATATTCGTCAGGACCCGGTGTTGAAAAAATATTCCCGGCTTCTTCAGGTTGTGAGATATTTCCCCTCTGGACCTGAGGGATGCTCGTGCAGGTTCGTCCAGCACATTCACAAAAGATTCAGGATTTTTTTACGCTACGCGAACTGCATGATCGAAACGGTCAAAACTATGTCAATCATATAATACCCGGCACTTATTCCGACATCCCATGTATCGCATTCTCTATGTGGACGATGAAACCACCCTGCTTGAGATCGGCAAAATCTTCCTTGAGCAGAGTGGGCAGTTCATTGTTGATACCATTACCTCTGCCCCGGCTGCGCTAGCTCTCCTCAAATCGGCGAACTACGATGTCATCATCTCCGATTACCAGATGCCTGAGATGGATGGCATTGAATTGTTAAGGCAGGTCCGGTCTTCCGGGAATACCACCCCGTTCATCCTTTTTACCGGGCGCGGGCGGGAAGAGGTTGTCATCCAGGCGTTAAACGAAGGCGTTGATTTCTATCTCCAGAAAGGCGGCGAGCCCCGGAGCCAGTTCGCCGAGCTCTCAAACAAGATCTTTTATGCGGTCAGGCGCAAGCGGGCGGAGGAGGCATTGCGGGAGAGCGAGGAGCGGTTCCGCCGGATTGTCGAGACCACGGATGAGGGCATCGCCCAGATGGATGAGAATTTCACCATGGTCTATGTCAACCGGCGGATGGCTGAGATGAACGGATGTACACCGGAAGAGATGATTGGACGGAACTTCTCTTCGTTCATGGTTGCTGAAGAGATCCCCGATCACACCTCCCGGACAAACGAACGAAAACTGGGGGAATGTGGCCGGTACGAGCGCCAATTCATGACAAAGGACGGGAAAATAAGGTGGGTTCACATATCCGCAACCCCGCTCATTGATCCGAACGGCACGTTCCGGGGCTCGCTGGCAATGTGTTCCGACATCACGGATCGGAAGACCGCAGAAGAAGCGATTGACCGCCGCAACGAGGAACTTCATGCCGCATACCAGCAGCTGGCTGCAAGCGAAGAAGAGATCCGGCGGAATTATGATACCCTGGAAAAAAGCCAGGCCCGGTTGCTTGAGAGTGAGCAGCGGTACAGGAATGTTGTCGAGGACCAGACCGAGTTCATCTCCCGGTTCTTACCGGATGGCACGCACGTCTTTGTCAACGATGCCTACTGCCGGTATTTCGGCAAGAAGCGGAAGGATATTGTCGGGCACCGGTTGCAGCCGAAGATCCCGGCCGGAGACCGGGAGAGCGTGAAACGGTTCTTTGCCTCCCTGACCCCGGACCACCCGATCGACAGTATCGAGCATCGGATCATCATGCCTGACGGTACGGAACGGTGGCACTGGTGGAGCGACCGGGCGATCTTCGATCCTTCCGGGACGGTTACTGAATTCCAGTCGGTTGGCCGGGACATTACCGGAGAGAAGGCAACCCGTACTGCACTGGAGAAGAGCGAGATCCGGTTCCGCGAACAGTACCAGAGCAACCCGCTCGCTATCTTCACATGGCAGCTTCGGGATGACGATTTTGTCCTTGCTGACTGCAACAGGGCAGCTGAAATCCTCTCGGGCGGGCGGGTGCATCAGTATCTCGGGAAGAGCACGTCCGAACTTTATGTAACCCGGCCGGAACTGGTTGCAGGGATCCGGCGATGTTTCTCCGAACAGACCGTGATCTCGAAGGATCTTGTATCAGAGCACTTCCTGCCCGGACGGCTTATCCATACTACCACGGCATTCGTTCCCCCTGACCTGATCATGGTCCATATGGCGGACATCACGGAGAGCAGGAGATCTGAAGAGGCACTGAATAAGAGCCAGCGTATGCTTGCTGAAGCAATGGAACTGGCAAACCTGGTGAACTGGGAATATGATACCGGGACAGGAATTCTGACGTTCGACAACCGGTTCTCAACGTTATACGGTGCCAAAGCAGAGAGCCAGGGCACCGGCCACATGGGAATAGAAACATACCTCAGGGATCTGGTCCACCCGGATGATCGCTGGATCCTGGTCGAGGAAGACAAAAAGATACGGGCTTCTCCCGACCCGGGATACGTGTCCAAGCGGGAATACAGGATCATCCGCCGGGACGGGGAGGTCCGGCACATTGAGATGTGCATCGGGGTTACAAAGGATGCGGACGGGCAGACAATCCGGGCCCATGGCGTGAACCAGGATATCACCGAACGCAGGAAATCTGAAGAGGAACTCAGGGAGAGCCGGCGCAGGCTCGCTGAAGCAATGAACCTGGCAAACCTGGTGAACTGGGAATGTGATCTCGGGACAGGGATCCTGACGTTCGATGACCGGTTCTCAACGATGTATGGCGCGGATGCAGAGCATAAGGGGATCCACCAGATGACGGCAGATGCATATGTAGCGGACCTGGTCCACCCGGATGATCGCTGGATCCTGGCAGAGGAAGATGAAAAGACAAGGGCTGTTTCGGATCCGGGGTACGTATCGAAGCGGGAATACCGGATTATCCGCGGAGACGGGAAGATCCGGCATATTGAGATGTGTGTCGGTGTTACAAAAGATGCAGCGGGTCGGACAATCAGAACCCATGGCGTGAACCTTGATATAACCGAACAGAAGGACACAAAAAAGGCACTCCTCCGGGCAAACAGCCGGCCATGCCACCAATCCGGTATATCCCGGCACGAGATCCTCACCAGGATTACAGCCCTCCACGAATATTGTAAACTCGCAGAAACAATGTCCCGCGATCCCGGCATCGGCGAATATCTGAAGAAAATGGATTCCGCTATTACAGAGATCCAGTCGCAGATCGGATCCCTCCGGACCGGAGAGGATAGTAGTACCAACGACGCGCAATAGAAAGAGCGGGACGCAGTCATTACCGGTTCACGGACCAAGTCCGCGCTGATCCTGGACGCAAGAGAGCCCTGAGGCGGGGATACGGCCGACCGGATGCTTGAACCATTTCTTTAACAACCCTGACTTCCCTCCGACCGCGATCACGTATGAGGAGCACCGTTGCAATAAAATAAAAGAGCGGGACGGGGACGCTAACGGATACTTGCTTTAGACAAAAAGACACTCATAGATAGCAAAGACAATATCCCGGATAGTCATCCGCGTCATCACAACCGGAAGAATGAGAATCCTGCGGGCCGAAGAAAATAGTTCTTTGTGCCCGCAAGCGCGATTGATGAGAACAAATATGATCTCTCCATCCCGTGCTACAACGGGATCGAATACGAATAAGACCGGTCGAAAAACCGGAAATATATTTTGAGAACACAGCCGTACAGGGTTCGCGGCCGGAAGGCTCAGCAGGAGAGTCGAGGGGGAGGGACAGGTGTCTGCCAGCAGGATCCGGACCCCCGACTATCCAGAGCAGTATGTTCACCGGGTTCCGTTGGCAAAAAAGAGGGATCAAAACAGGGGTTCCTTTCATCGCGACCGTGCTACCCCCCACCCACCGTGAGTTTTGCCTTCCATTAGCGTACATTAGCGTTTTACAACGTCACGCAAAATGCTCCGTTTGGCTTGAATTCATCGTAAATGGCGATGTTGAAAAAAGTGAGCAAAAATGTACTGATTTTTGCAGGTAACTGATCCGGATGATACCGGGAAATGGCAAACGGAGCCCCTGGGGGGTCCGGATTTGAGGGGGAAAGATAACGTGGATCGGGGGGATAGACGACGACAGAAACGGGGGCAGGGAAGAGAATTTCACGCTCTCCCCTCCCGGGGGATCGCAGGGATACTGCCGGACCGAAGAATACTGATCGGGTGCTCTGGTCTCTAGGAAGGGGAAGATTCCGGGATTGATTGCCGGAAGTTTTTCCGGATACTGAAAATTTTTTGTTCACGATACCGGAAATTTTTCCGGGAAATCTTTTTGAAATGTTGTGAGTTGTAAAATTTTCTGATTTTTTTCCCTGTTATGACTGCAGATGAATGACGATTCATACCCGAACAATGAATACATAAAACAAATTGCGTTGTAGAAAAATTTGCTGTGTAGTAATCCTTTGATCCTTTACGTAACGCTCTCGGGCACTCCGTCTTCGGCTCTGCCCCCGCCGTGTGGGCATCCCCCGCATTGCGATGCCGCTGGATTACCGGAATTATTTTCCAATAGTGATGAGTTGGTAGTATATTCAGGTGGCATCGTAATGCACCCCGTCCCCAACTGGGGACAACTTGGCGCAAGAGGAGGGGCGATCATTTCTGCAAAAAAATTCGGAACGGCGCCCCGGCAACAACACTTCCGGCAATTGATAACCAGACCATGAACAATACGAGCCGCGATCTGTCTCTTCTCTTGAGAGTGTGTTGTCATTTTCCCAAAAACGCTCCACAGGTGTTTGGTATTCGCAGGTTGGACGGGCATATAAACACCGCGAAGTTGGAAGAAACTGCGGGAAAAACCTCCACCATCGGCTTGGGGAGGTCGGCGACAAAAACTCCTGCCCGGTTTCACGAGAACGAGAAATGAAAGATATTGATCCCGCAGAACCGCTCGAAGAGGTACAGGATGCCAAAGAAGATCGCTGCGTATATCAGGAAACCGACAATGAACCCGGGAATACCGGTGAGACCGAGGAACTGCATCAGGATATTGGAGGCCCCGTTCGCGATGAGGATCGCACACAACAGGACGAGTATGATGGTGACGATGCGTTTTACCGATGAAAGATCCATGAATCATATCCGGGGTCCGGGAATATAAAATTCCCGGGTGCAGGACGCTTCCCCGGGGCACCCATGCGAATCCCACCTTATAAAAAGGACGCATGCAATAGTTCATTCAGGAGACATACCATATGGAAGCCAGAAGCGAACGGAAGGACGGAGTCCTCATTTTTTCTGTCAACGGCAGGCTCGACGCTTTCGGCGCCCAGCAGCTGAACGACTGGGCCCGGGGGGAACTTAACGACGATGACAAGGATCTGGTAGTGGATCTGGCCGGGGCAAGTTACCTGAGCAGCGGCGGTATCCGGGTCTTCATCAGTTTACAAAAGGAGTTGAAACGCAGGAGCGGGAAGTTTGCCCTGTCGGCTGTCGGTGAGTACCCGGCAAAAGTGCTCGATATGGCAGGCTTCACTTCAGTCTTCCCCCTATACCCGACCATTGCGGAGGCCGTGTCGGCTATCAACAAAACCCGGAAAAATCCCTCGCTCTTCAACGAGATCTTCTACAAGAAAATCATCCAGGGCAATGTCAGCCTCACGATCGAACCCGGGTGGCTGACCAAGCCCCCGGTCCTCCGCGTCACCGGCGACCTGAACAAGGTGCTCCATGCAACGATCACCGAATCCGATGTCCGGGCAAAGAAGTTCTCTGAGGTCACCTACTCCCTCGGGCTCGGCGCTATGGGTGCAAACATCCAGGATTCACTCCACCTCCTGGGCGAGATGATCACGCTCTATGGTTCCATGGTCTGGCTTCCGACCGATGGCAACAGCACGCCGGACTTCATGACCCCCGTGGATGCCTCTGACGGCGACCTGCCGGTCTACACCGGCTACAACATCACGCTCGATGGCCCATTCAACGAATACCTGACGCTGGACTCGGCCGATCCCAAAGGCGTGAGCATTGCCGATATCTACCGTGTCATTTTCTCCTCCAGCCGGGAGCGGATCAAGTCCTACCGCGGCGTCGTGGCAGTGACGATGTGGGGCGTCCTCTCGGGCTTTGCCAGCTCCGGGCTGAAGAAGGCCCCGGTTGCCGGGTCGGGAATCCCGCACGGGGACTCGATCATGGCACCGGCCCACGCCCATGAGTGGATCGCGGGCGATACCGGCACCTCATACCAGGGCGACACGCTGGTGAGTTTCGGCATCGGAATAGATCTCGGCGGGGATCTCT
>Ga0172381_10008359_pt1 | contig 10131 bp, 6 predicted proteins | sample Leawel6488metaG_FD_119754 | JGI IMG/M metagenome (GOLD analysis project Ga0172381, IMG submission 119754) | Leachate microbial communities from a municipal landfill in Southern Ontario, Canada - Leachate well 64-88 metaG | ecosystem: Engineered > Solid waste > Landfill > Unclassified | place... | reverse complement strand
GAGATAAACGACAAAATGATAATATTATTAGAGAAAGAGCAAGTGAAACGCAAAATCGGAAGAAGTCCAGATTATTCTGATAGTGTCGTTATGGCTTATGCTCCATCTTGTAAAAATAAATTTGGATTTGCACTATAGTGGCAGAAGAGAAAAAAACTAAGGAGATAGCTAATAAATTAACTGTGGCAGACCAATTTGCTGGCAGGAGTTCAATCATAAGGGAGTCTAACGGAAAGAAGTCCAGAAACAAGCCAGGACTAGATTATAACAGTCTAAGAAATCTTGCAAGAAACAACGATATCGTAAGAGTAGTAATAGACAGGGTTAAACATCGTGTAACCAAGACACCGTGGATGGTAAGAGCAAAGAAAGCAGACGAGCAGGAAAAACTTCAGCCTTTCATCGAGTATATTAAAAACCTTTTAGAATTTCCCAACACAAATGATGATACTTTCAGGACAATCGTTTCAAAGATAGTTGAGGATATCCTTGTATTAGACAGGGGGTGTACAGAGAAAGTTAGGAATGCAAAAGGGGAACTAGTGAGCCTCTATCATGTAGATGGATCTACAATATATCCTAACATAGATGAATATGGTTTATATCAAGAACCAGCGTTTTATCAATTTTTAGGTGGAAATCAAAAGCCAACAGCAGAACTAGAAGCTTCTGATATTTTATTATTTATAATGAATCCGAAGAGTGAGGCAGGAATGCAAGGATATGGAAGTTCACCTGTAGAGAATATAGTTAGTACTGTACTAACTTCACTACAGGCCATGATATATAATTCCGACTATTTTGATTCCGAAAAAGTTCCTCCATTCTGGGCAAATTTAGCAGATGTTGATACTACAGAACTCGTAAGGTTCAAGAAAGCTTTTGATGAACAGTTAAAGAGTGGAAATTGGTCTTCGCCTTTTACGAATGCCTCAAAGGCAGACATTAAAACCCTAAGACCAACTAATCAAGATATGCAATTCTATGAACTCAATCTGTGGCTTGCAAGGATTGTATGTGGTGAATTTGAGATATCTCCTCAGGAAATAGGATTAACTATGGATGTCAACCGTTCTACCGCAGAAGAACAATCCGATGTAACTTCAGAAGGAATAGATAATGTTCTCAAAGTTCTGAGTGAGGAGATAAATAATGATGTAATTGGAGATTTATCGGAGACAGTCGATGAAAGATTTAACGAGATAGAGTTCGCATGGGATACAGAGAGGAAGATGAAGGAGAAGGAAAGGGCAGAAATCGATCAGATTAACATACTCTCAGGAGTTAGAACAAAGAATGAACTCAGAATAAGGGATGGATTGGATCCTCTAGAAGAAAAGGAGGAGGAACTGAGTATTGATGACATCTTAGCTAAGCATAGGATAACAAGGTGAATGAACATATATACAATTCAGAGCAATATCCATTAGAGATTAAGTCGACAATGGATAAGGCAGAAGAAAGATTGGCAAGAAAGGTCATGAGTACCTTCTCAACCTGGAATTATGCTGTGTTGCAGTGGGCTGTAGGAATAATACAAGATTTCAAGAAACAAAACGAAAAACTAGAGAAAAGTGATGAAAAGAAACTTATTCCAACGAAAGGCAAAATCAAGAAAGAACTCATAAATATTTTGACGATAGAGGATTTCTTGATAGACAACGACCTTTTAGCAGGTGCAATGGAAGGTGCTGTTGGATATACATTCGATCAATTAGCAATAAGAGCAGGAAGTAAAAGTATGGCTACAGCAATTCTAGCTTCTATGAATGTGTCCTTCAACATTAAATATGACATGGCAAGATATAATAAGATTCTTGCAGACAGGAAAGAGTGGCTAGCAGAAAAGCTATATGATACCACAATTGAAGGTATCCCTGAGATAATAAGCGAGGGTATAAGAACAGGAGCTACTATTGACGATATGACTGAATCTATACAGAATTTAATAGGAATTGATAAGGAAAGGGCAGAAAAGATAGCAAGAACAGAAACAAACAATGCAATAAATGAGGCTATAAGACAACAAACACATGAATTAGGAATAACAAAATATAGAATAAGCGATGCAGTAGATGCTTGTGAAATATGTATGGAAGCTGCTCAAAGAGAATATACGTATGAACAAATAAGCGGACTTCTTCCATTACATCCTAATTGTAGATGTGTTCTTCAAAGCGTGATTCCTTCCTCTTGGATGAGTGTCAAGAAAAGCTTGCATGAAAGAGGATTGGAAAAGACTATCTCAAAGGGTTATATTCCTATTAAGGGGATTGATTATTTTACAGATGAAGAAACACAGGAGTTTAAGAAAGAAATAACTCCCGTAAGAGGAAAAGATTATTTGACCCCGAAAGAACTTCAGAAAGTCAAAGAAGAGATATCTCCCAAAAAAGGAGTCGATTATCTTGTGAAAAAAGAAATTGAGAAGATTAAAAAAGAGGTAACCCCAATAAAAGGAATTGATTACAAAGATGGGGAAAATGGAAGAAAGGGAAAGACGGGAGAGAAAGGAGAAGATGGAAAGGATGGTTCTCCAGATACTCCAAAAGAAATCAAAGGAAAATTAGAATCTTTGAAAGGGGAAGATAGATTGGATGCAAAAGCTATTAAGAATCTTGATAAACAATTAGAAACAAGAATACCAGAAATAGTAATGACGGGAATGGGAGGAGAAGAAATCAGTAAGGTTAAAGTAGATAATACTGGAGATTCTGGTTATTTATTAGACAAATTGAAAGCTGGTACAAATGTAACCATTCAAAAGGATGGGGATAAGGTTAAGATAAACTCTACGGGTGGAACTGGTACTACAGCACATAGTGATTTAACTGAGCTGGATTATGTGAGTTCCGGACATACAGGATTCCAACCAGCAGGGAGTTATCTTACTTCTGAGACTGACCCTGTATACTCAGCAGATAAATCTAGTATAGCCCTTAAAAGCGAAATTCCCGCGGATGTAAGTGAGTTAACAGACACAACAGGGTTGTTGGGGAATGCTACTGCTAGCGATGTAACATTTACGCCAGGTGGAGACATAGCCTCGGTTAATGTACAAGACGCTATAATAGAACTAGATGGAGAGAAGTCTTCTAAGAGTTTTGCAATAGCCATGGCTGTCGCCTTAGGATAATTTAGTAAAAAGAAAAATGAAGAAAAGAATTATAACCTATACATTTGATGCAAGCGAGAAGACAATAACATTCTCTGGTGCAATGGAACTAGAAGGTTTTCTAATAATTACCAATGTAACAGATAATATTATTGTTTATAATTTTGCAGATCCTTCTCTTGGAGGAAGTGTAACAGGAGCAGTACTGACATTGGATTATAATACAACCTCAATGAGTGATACTGATGATTTACAGATATTCTATGATGATGGGATTACAACAACTGATACAGGGTTAACACAACCTTTAACGGATACAGAATTGAGAGCAACAGCAGTGCCAGTAAGTGGTACGTTCTATCCCGTAACACAACCTATTAGTGGAACGGTAACTGCCAACGCAGGTACTAATTTGAATACATCTTCTCTTGCTTTAGAAGTAGGTGGAAATCTAGCAGGAATCAAAACTAATACCGATGATATGGAAACCTTGCTTACCACGATAGAAGGAAATCAACTTCCAGATGGGCATAATGTAACGGTAGATAATGTATCTATACCAGTTACAGGTGATTTTTATCCTGCAACACAGCCAGTATCAGGAACTGTAACAGAAACCAATTCTGGAGCAATTAAAACAGCGGTAGAAAAGATAGATGATGCCATTAGTGGTTCGGAAATGCAGGTAGACATAGTAAGCATACCGACTACAACTGTTCAAGCTACCGATTTAGATATCAGAGATTTAAATGAATCTGCTGATAGTGTTGCCATATATGGTTCAGATGATGGAGGAACTACAAAGAGAATAATTAAGACTGATGCAGGTGGTGCTATTCAGGTAGATTTAGAAGTATCGGAAATAACAGTTGACAACGTTACAATAGACAACGCAGGAGGAGTCTCTGCAGTTAATATACAAGACGGTGGAAATACTATAACAATAGATGGTACTGTAACCGCAAATCTTAGTGCAACAGACAATGCTGTGCTTGATGATATAGCCAGTGATACAGAATCAATTAAAACATCTCTTGAAACAGCAGGTGGACAGCTTGTAAACTTAGGTGTTAATAATGATGTAACAGTTACGGGAAGTGTTACTGCCAACGCAGGAACAAATCTCAATACTTCAGCTTTAGCATTGGAAAGCGGAGGAAATTTAGCTTCTATTAAGGCCAAAACAGATAATATACCAGTATTAGGACAAGCCTTAGTTGCTGGTAGTGTACCAGTAGTATTACCTGCTTCACAAATAACGACATTGACCCCACCTGCTGCAATAACTGGATATTCTACAAGTGCCAAACAGGATACAATTATTGGACATATCGATGGAATAGAGGGTTCTATAGATGGATTAGAGAGTGCTGTAGATGGGATAGAAGGAATGATAGACGGTGTAGAGGCCTTGTTGGGAACGATAGATGCAGATACTTCCAATATTACTACGAAGATAGATACTGTGGCAGGTGCTGTTTCTGGTACCGAGATGCAAGTAGATGTTCTTACGATGCCGACAACAACAGTGCAAGGTACTATTACGGCAAATTTAAGTGCCACCGATAATGCAGTCCTAGATGATATAGCCGCTAATCAAACAGACGCCAGCCAGAAAACACAAATTGTAGATGGAAGTGGTAATGTAATAGGAGCGACAAGTAATGCTTTAGATGTAAATATCAAGTCTGGAGCCGCTTCAGGAACTCAATATACACAAGGGGATACAGATATTTCAATAACAGGTACTGCTTCAATGATGGAAGGAGCAGATGATACTCTTCTTCCTATACAAGGAACAGTTGCAGATGGATTATTGGTGAATTTAGGAACTAATAATGATGTTACAGAAACCAATTCATCAGATATAAAGACGGCGGTGGAAGCCATACAGACTGCACAGTTACCAGATGGACATAACGTTACTGTAGACAATGCCTCAATAGCAGTTACAGGTGCCTTCTATCAAGCTACACAACCTGTCTCAGGAACGGTTACAGCTAACCTATCAGCTACAGACAATGCAGTGTTGGATGATATTGCTTCCGACACCGAATCCCTAAAAGGATATGTGGATAACATTGAAGGATATGTGGATGGAATAGAAACTGTACTAGGAACTATTGATGGAGATACTGGAGCTATAAAAACTGCCGTAGAAACATTAGATGATGCGATTTCTGGAAGTGAAATGCAGGTGGATGTAGTAGGTTCTTTACCTGCTGGTACTAATGCTATCGGAAAGTTATCCGCAAATAGTGGGGTGGATATTGGGGATGTAGATGTTACAAGTCTTCCAGCTCTAGCTTCTGGTGCTAACATTATCGGAAAAGTAGGACACGATATAACTGGAATAGGGCATGGTGTCAAAACAGTTACAACTGCAGGAACCGATGTTGTCTTAGCCTCATCAACTACGTGCAAGAAGGTTGATATACAGGCTCAAACTGATAACACAGGAGTTATAGCAATTGGAGGAAGTGGCGTGGATGCAACAATAGCAACAGGAAACGGTATTTTACTCGAAGCTGGAGATGTATATTCACTAGAAATAGACGATTTAGCTGATATATATATAGATTCAACGGTCAATGGTGAGGGTGTACGATTTATTTATTACACATAAAAAATGAGTTCTAACATTGTAACAAAAGCAACATTAGGTAAGAACTCCTTTCAGATAGATTCTTCTGGAGGAACTGGAGATACATATGGAATTCTCTCTGGATTAGTGAATGGAATCAATACCGTATACACAGTGAGTCTTGGAAGTTATGTATCTGGAAGTCTAGAGGTACAACTCAACGGGCAGTTACTTACACAGGGAACTGCTGAAGATTGGGTTGAAACTACTCCTTCTAGTGGAACTTTTACGTTAAGTGTAGCTCCTGAGAGTGGGGATATACTTACAATAAAATATCAATTCCAGACTGTTACTACAGGTAATGCGGATACACTAGATGGTCATCACTCTACGGATTTTGTAACTAATACAGTGGCAGGAGAGTTTGAAAACAAGATAATAGATGCAACTAAGAATACAATATCCAATCTCGATACAGACAATCTTGCATCTGGAGTACTAGATACGGATTTGTCTTCCGTTAGTGCTAGTGATGATACGATTCCTAGTGCTAAGGCTACAAAGGCAATGGGAGATTTAAAGTTGGCAAAGACAACTAATATAACAGCATTGAATGAGACTGGAATCGCCGATGGAGAAATTGCAGTTTTTAATCTTACAAGTAAGGATATAAGAACCTCTAATACAACAATAGCAACTTCTCTGGGTTCTGATGATACAACCATTCCTACCAATAAGGTTGTTAAAGATAGTATTATTGGAGGCCTTTGTAAACAGGCTTTAATAAATGGAAACTTTGATGTATGGCAAAGAAATGATACCATAGCAAATACTTCTGCTAATTCTTATACTGCCGATAGATGGTACGTTGATACTGCTACAGCTGGAGATGATAAAACAGTAACTAAGCAGACTTCTGATGTTCTTGGTTCTTTATATTCTTGTAGGGTACAGAGAGTAGCAGGAGAAACAGGGCATACAGTGCTGAGACTTTCTCAAGCACTTGAAACGAAAGATAGTATAAAACTTAGGGGGCAGAAATTGACATTATCATTTTATTTGAAGGTTGGAGCTAACTTTTCTGCAACTTCTAATATATTGACAGCTAAGATTCTAACTGGAAAAGGGACCGATGAAAAAGCTACTGCATTTACAACATCGGCTGATGCTATAAGTTCAGATATAACAGCAACAACAACTTCTGTAAAATACACATTGACAACGACAAACGTTATTGCTTCAGATATTACACAAATAGGGGTGTCTTTCAGTTATGATCCAACAGGAACGGCTGGTGCGAACGACTGGTTTGAAATAACACAGGTACAATTGAATGTTGGTACGGAAGCACTGCCTTTCACTCCCAAAAGTTATGGAGAAGAATTGCGATTGTGCCAGAGATTCTTTCAAAGAATAGACGTGTCTTCCACAACATATTTTCTACTTGGATTGCAAACAAGTTCTACCGCTGGAAAGGCAATTTATTACTTAAAAGAACAAATGAGAATAGCTCCAACATCAATAGGAGTTGTTGGAACTTTCGGAACAAGAGATGGATCGGGAACACATTCTGTAACTGGATTCGTATTTGCAAGTTCAACTCCAGATACGGTAGAGATGGGTATAACTGCAGCGGGAACTGAAGGAAGGGCTATGATAGTGTATGGAACTAATCCTGCTTACATAACATTTGATGGGGTAGAATTTTAATGAAGACAGTATTAAAGGCAAAACAATTAGAACTAGAAAGACAGATAATAGAACCAAGGAATACATATGGAGGAATGGTAACCTTTTGGTTTGATGACGGTGCTTCTGAAGATTATACGGCAATATATCCATTATTTGAGGCACAGGGAGAAGTTGGGGCATTGAGTTTAATTACTGATACAGTGGATGCAGAGGCAGGTGTTACATATGCACAAGCCTTGACAATGCAGAATTCTGGATGGGAAATAACAAATCATACTAAAGATCATACTAACCTGACAACTCTTACTGAGGCTCAGATAGTAGATGAGTTAGAAGATTCACAAACAGCATTTAATAGCAATGGAATATATCCTACCGTACTTGCATATCCTAATAATGCGAGTAATTTTTTAGTTAGGAAATTAGCTAGAAAATATTTTAAGGCTGCAAGAGGTACTGATGGAGGAACAATCAATAAGTATGCCTTGAATATGTATAACCTTGCCTCTGTTGATATGGATGATTGGGATTTGATTGATACATATAAAGCTTTTGTTCTTCAGGCATATAGGGAAAAGAAGTGGTTAATCTTCTATGGACATTCTGGTTCATATACTGCGGGTGATTTGACTGCCCTAGATTCATTGATTGATTATGCACAATCCATAGGGATTAGTATGGTAACTCCTTCTATTGCCTTAGCAAGTTTTGAAAACTATGTTGAATATGGGGATGCCCTGGCAGTCAACGAAAAAAGAATAAGAATGAATGCACAGACAATATCTCCAGATTTTAATACTACAGGAGGAGCCGCAACTGTTAACACAAATGTAGCAATTACCCTAAATAATATTGATATGGGAGCAGGAGGCACTGCGAGAATAGATTTGACTCAATCTATAGATATAGACATGGATGGTTCTACTTTGATGTTTGAATATAAGCCTGTAAATTCTGCTCTTGATCCGCATATATTTTCAGACAGTGCAACAGGACACTATATCAGATATAGAGGAAGTCTAACGGGATTATATGTATATCAGGATGCTACTCATTATGCTACAATCTCAGGTATTGGAGGTTATTTTGGAGATGGTGTAACTACTCATATAGCATTAACTTTTACAGGGAATAAAGTAACTGCCTATATAAACGGTGTTTCTCAGGGAGAAAATGCTACTACTTTCACAACAGATTTATCCATGGACAGAATAACAAATACGGCTGCATCGGGAATACAGCTTGACAATATAAGACATTTTGATAGGGTCTTGACTGAATCAGAGATATGGGAGGAGATGTACAGTGATTATGCTGTAAATAACGATAATCTTCTTAGGCAATTCAAGGGAATACATTTTATCGGTGAAGCAGCTTCTCCAACATTTTTTGCGAATGTGAAACAATATGATTTATTATTAAGATAAACAAAATGTTATATTAAATAAATAAGTTAATAAATTGGAGCAATGTATAAAGTAGAAAAAAGTAGTAAAGGTATTAAGCTTTTTGTTGTAGCAGAAGCAGAAGATATTGATGGAAAAAAGGTTCAAGTAAGGAAACTTCTTAAAGAGCAAAAGTTTAAGGAGATGGTCAAAGGGATAGAAGAAGAGAGGAAAATGTATGAAACAGATATCGAAACTGCTAATGGAGGAATAAAACAATTAGAAGAAATTAAAATGTTAATTGATGAATTAGATGCCGATTCCAAGTCCAAGAAATAAGGAAACTAAAGAAAACTTTATATCTAGATGTATGTCAGATGATGTAATGACATCCGAATATCCTAAAGAGGATCAGAGAGCAGCGATTTGTCAGACAGCATGGGGTAAAAAAATGAAAAAGAACAAAAAACAAAGTGATACAATATCTCTTATGGGAGATTTTAAATATTTCGTACAGATAGAGAAAGCCTTTGAAGAGAAGGGTGATTGGTTTGTACAAGGTATTGCAAGCGGTACATTGGAAGATGCGGATGATGGGAAAATGAATAAAAGTGCATTAGAAAGATTTGTAGAAGGTTTACCACTACCATTAACTGATAATCATAACAAAGGAGAAGTATTGGCAGAACTTGGAGAAGTTGTGGAGGCCAAATTATTAGAAGACGATAGTCTTTTCATTAAGGCCAAGTTAGACAAAGAGAATCCTTCTGTACCATATTTAGTTAAAAAAGTGAGCGAAGGGAAAAAGTATGCCTTTTCTATTGAAGGATTATTAAAGAAAGCAAAGACAACATACAGTGAGAGGATTGGAAAATTTGTTACAGAATATTTAGATATAATCCCAGAGGCGATAAGTATTACAACAAGGCCAGCATATCAAGCTTCCTTCTTGGAAGTAATAACAAAGAGCTTTGAAAAGGCTCAAAAAGATAAAATTAGTCAGGAGCAAAAAATGAATAAGCAAGTTGAAAAAGAAGAAGAAGTAAAACAAGAAGAGATAAAACAAGTTGAAATTGAAACAGTCGACACGACTGATGATATTGTGGAGAATCAGGAGGCCACCGAAACTGAAGCAGAAGAGAAATCTGATGCAGAAGAAGAGAAAAAGGATGATACAGTTCAAGTTCCTTTAGAGGTAATTCCCGAAGAAAAACCAAAGCAGGTAGAAGAAGTTAAAGAGACTCCCGAAGCAGCCGAGGAGAAGCCTTCAGAATCTCAAGAAGATAGAATAGAATTGTTGAACCAGAAAATTGAATCTTTGACTGGTTTAGTGAATAAATTAACTGGTGGAGTAG
>Ga0172381_10008358_pt1 | contig 10132 bp, 10 predicted proteins | sample Leawel6488metaG_FD_119754 | JGI IMG/M metagenome (GOLD analysis project Ga0172381, IMG submission 119754) | Leachate microbial communities from a municipal landfill in Southern Ontario, Canada - Leachate well 64-88 metaG | ecosystem: Engineered > Solid waste > Landfill > Unclassified | place... | reverse complement strand
TTCCCACGTAAAATCAATCAATGGCATTGTTGTTCTTGGCAAGATATTTACGTTCACCGGAACTCCGCCTCGCATCTCATAGTTATTGTTCACTTCCGGCGTTCCCTCAAATTTGAGATCCGGTAACTTCAGTGTTTCCACTACACGGACAACCTTGGAAAGTTCTGCAATCTCCCCCGCTTCGGAATGTACGCGGGCTTTCACCTGATAGACTCCCCTCCTCTGGAAATTATGCCCAACACGCATCCCCTTAGATTTATCTCCATCGCCGAAATCCCAGATGACATCTGCAATCGGCACTTCGGACTCTATGTGGAAAATCGTGCCGAACGGCGCAGGGCTGATGAGATTTTCTGGCTCGGAGATCAGGACAACGGGGAACGGCGGCGACTGCGGTTCGTATATTTCAATCTGACGGGCATACTGCTTCTGTGTCTGATTCTCAAATTTGACGAGTGCAGTGACGTTCACTTTACCTGTTCGCAGATATGTATGCGCCGTTTCTGTTAGATCGGTTACAACATCAATAATGCCGTCTTCATCGAAATCCCATTGAACTTCTTGGATCATTTCCGGATCCTCTACTAGGTGTGCAACACTGAAACGTACGGGCTCATCTACTCCCGGACGCTGAGGAGACACGGAAAATTGCTCCTGAGAAATAGCCAGACGACTCCGTACTACACGATTGGTTCCATCGCTCAAATATATAACGACGGCTATGGTATAGGCACCTGAACGATCAAAGAGCGCCGTTGTTGTTGGTACAACTGTACGGTCATTCTCTTCTCCATCACCATCGAAATCCCATGCATACTCCAGACTCTGCAATCCCCGACGCTGCAGAATTTCCACAGATTTCTGCACACTGAACGTTACCGGAAGCGGTGCAATGAGTTCCGTGGCATCCACCGGATCAATGATATCGATACCCAATGGCGGTTCTCCCGTAATTACTACAGGAACTACACCACAGAGGATGAGTCCCGGTGCAATAAAAGCAATGGCACGTAGTGCACCAAAGCTACGCACTTTGACTGGAATACCTTTGCGCAATATCCGTCGGAATGCCACTGCACCGCCGCCCAGCAATATCAATGCTGCAACAAGACAACTCATAGCTCCTGGCATAAGCAATTGCTGGAATGCCCCTGTGCGGTTGGGGAATATTGCCAAAAGGAATATGCACCAACCAACGAACAGCACATACGGCACAGTGATCATAACGATGAGAATACGCTTCATGCGCTTTGTGAGTTCGGGAGGAACATTGTCTCCGGCAAGTGGCACTGGCGGTGGCGGAGCAATGCCGTCAATCGACGAGGAAGGATTAGGCATAAGACTATTCGGGCATGGGTAGTACGGCAGCGTTTCCCTCCATAAGCTGTTGCAGTATATCCTCTTCCATTCCTGATGGCAGCTGAAGATCTTCTATGCCAAGTGTCGGCAACATTTCTGGAACGCCAGGCAATGCAAGTGGCTGTGCATCGGTAGGCAGTACTATAGGAATAGCTGCATCGTGATCATGCATCTGCATCTCGAACGAGAAGAAAAATGTCCCGCCGTTCTGCAAGGAAATATCCTGTGATGACCAGCTTACTTTGAGCACTACAAATGTCTGCGCATCGATCCACAGTTCCCCAGTTAGATTCGCACCACCCATAACACGGTCGAATTCCTCCTCATCGAATTCCCTGTCGTTCTGTTGATCAAAATCCTGCAGATACACACGCAACTTCTCTTTATCCACTTCAGTAGTGTAATGATACGCAGTGCGCCCGTTCACTTGCGTGAACCCGTGCTCCTCTACGACACGCACGACTTGTGACTGTGCGCGGAAGAGCGAAGGATCCGGTGTAATAAACACCGTGACCGGCTGCTGCGGGGATGAAGGAAGTATCCACCACTGGCCCAGGAGATTCTCCACAACAGGACTGGAGAAGACGGGATGTTTAGGATCGCTCTCCAGCGTGTTCACCCGCAGAAATGCCTCATTTTCCGCATCGACAATAACTTCGGCATCAATCGTTACTGTTGTTTCCGTTGTTCCCTGCACAAGAATAACCGACCCTTCGGCGTGCACACGAACCTGGCTGCCGCCTTCCTGCATTGTTCCATCGATGTCTGCCACGCCCTCCACTGCAGTGCCATCGGGGTTTTCACCGCCAAAACGCACGCGTCCGTCAAAAAGCGCTGATTGGAAATTCTGACTTGCCCGCGCCGCTCGTGTCATGACTTCCTCTACGGGCAACCGCTCAACAGTACTCATGCACGATACAAGCAGAAGGCACCCGATGAGGAGGTACGGCACACGTCTCATGAAAATACGGAAGAGTTCCTGCAAAGTGTGCCACGAATGGCCTCCTGTTGGCTAGTGACATTTCCTCTCCCTGTGACACTTTCATACCGTTTTAACTGCGACTGCGCACGGGTGTTGCCTCAATATCACTGTTTTCTTCCACGACAAAATCAATTGTCCTGCTACGACTTGCACGCACATCACCCCGTACAACCAGAATACGTCTGGTATGCTTCTGCAGAAGGAGCGACGGATCGAATACGAAACGCACATGGTCATCATCCATTGTCACAATGCGTTGAGATGCCATTCCCTGCCCAGCCTGGATGAATAGATTCTGCAGATCACGATCCCGTGCACTGCCGTTATTCGTAAGCGTTATGGCACTGATTGCATGATCATCTCTGCCATCCGATTCCAGCTGCAAACGTGCAAGAATGCGCTGGGATCCCCACGTTGGACTGGTGAATACGCGAAGGTTCTCTACGCTAATAATGCCAATGGACAATCCTGCTGTACGTCGCACGACTCTGCTCACGGTATCTCCATAACGCACACGCACCGTTGCATCACCGGCATCAACGCCACGCGGTCCGACAAAAATAAAACGATGTTCCCCGGCAATCGCCGCATTCTCAGAAAAATCGACTGCAACCACAAATGTCTTGCTGGTGCACGCTTCAATAAAAAGACCTGTTGTCCGCAGCTGCACCGTGCCATCGCGATTAGCAATACTCTGCGCATTGGAAACACGATCGGTGCCACTCATGAGATACACTGCATCAATATCCTCGCGGCTGCCTAACCCGCGACGCTGCACCGTGAGCGACGCGACGCGAATATCCGCCTCACATGAGGCGCTCAGCGTCAGTTCCAGCATGGGAACACGCTGCGCTCCAGGCGGTACGCCCCGCTCGGCCGTCACGCCGTGCACGTCTACCGTGAGCACTCCCGGTGCATGGACTTCCTGTTCCGTTGCGGAGGACACAGGTAAATCCCCGTGCATTGTAAAATTAGAGAGGAAGAGCGCAAGGAGTAAGGAAGATGTCATCAGGCAGAAAGTATACCCCATAACGAGTCTCCCCGCGAGGAACTTCTTGCCTTAGCTGCCATGCACACTTGCTTGGTATCCTTCCATAAGTGCCTGTGCCTCAATGCCAAAACTATCCCGTAAATTTTCTACAGGTTTTTGCTCTGAAACTGGATTCCGAGGTGGCGCATCTCCCCCGCAATCTTCTTCAGCAACACCTCTCCATAGCTCATCAGAATAACTAGGTGAACCCATAGTGACTCTTAGGAAAGATACTGCGATGCTACCATGAACAGAAGAGTGCACAAGTACAGACTATGAACATCGTTTACCAACTTCCTCCCGCTCCACCGCCGCCAAAGCTCCCACCGCTAAATCCTCCAAAGCCGCCCCCGCTGCTTCCACCCGATCTGCCGCCGCCCCATCCCGATCCTCCAGCCCACCATGCAGTCTTGCCGCGTTTGCGGTACTCGCGCGAGACAAGGAAATCCAGCAGTAAGCCGATTGCTGTGAGCAGTGGAATAATGAGCCACCACGAAAGGAATATCGTGAGGACAACACCAAAGAAAGCTCCAACAACACCGCCCAGCCACCATGACTTACTGCGCGCCATCATCGCAATGAGCCACTGGAAAACCATGATGAAACCAATGAAGAACCACGCCACACCGAATGCCCCTTCTCTCGACGAAGATCCGTTGTAACGATCTGCCGTGTACTCGCCACCGATGTGTTTCTGCAGCGCATCTACCGCCGTTGTGAGTCCTTCGTAGTACTCACCATCCCGAAAGAGCGGAACAATTTCCTCATCAATGATGCCCTTGGCCACGATATCCGGTACCGCTCCTTCCAGACCGTACCCTGTAGCGATAAAGACTTTGCGATCGGTATAGGCCACAAGAATGAGAATGCCGTTGTCGTGTTCTTTGGACCCCACACCCCACTGGCGCCCCACTTCCACCGCAGCATCGGCAATTTCATCAGTCCCCAATGAATCAATCGTCAGAATGGCGATTTCATTGCTCGTTTCCTGTTGGTACGCATTGAGTGTGCGTTCCAGCGTTGCTTCCTGCGCCGGACTAAGGAGCTGCGCCGCATCCGTGACGAATCCATCATTGGGCGGAACATCAAAAGCAAGTGTACTTCCTGCAACAGTACATAGAAGTGCGATACAGCCGGCAATGACGGAGGAACGACGCATGAAAACTAGAACTCAACTGTTGGCGCAACATCAGCGCCTTCCTGCGCTGCAAAGAATACCTGCGGCTCAAAGCCAAACAGGCGCGCGATCATATTGCCGGGGAAGCGCTTCACCTTCACATTAAATGTCTGTACCGCTTCGTTGAAGTCGCGGCGCGCGACGGCAATTCTATTTTCTGTTCCTTCCAGTTGTGCCATCAGATCACGATATGCCTGCGTTGCTTGTAGCTGCGGATAATTTTCGAATGTCACTAAAAGACGTGAAAGTGCGCCATCGAAACTCTGTGCTGCATCAATCTTTGCACTGCGCCCTTCTGCATTGAGCCACTGTGTGCGTGCCTGCGTCACTTCCACAAACGTGGATTGTTCAAATTCCGCAGCGCCCTTGACCGTGCTCACCAGATTGGGAACCAGATCCGCCCGGCGCTGATACTGCGTTTCTACCTGCGCCCACTGTGCATCAACGCGCTCATTCGCTGTGACAAATCCGTTGTATCCGCTCCACATGTAGAAGAGCACAAGAGCAACAACAGCAAGAATGATCCAGAGGAGAGATTTCTTCATAAGACAAATGGGAAATGTAGCGCAAGTATACCAACAAATGACAAGACCACCAAAGCAACCGACGAAATCGAAGATTTTATCGGCGACTATCCCCCAGAGTATAGTAATTGATCGCATCTAATATAAGTGTAAAATATCAAGTATGTCTGACAATCCTGTTGATATTATAAATGAGCTAAGAAAGCTTTCTGCTGAAACTGAATATGTAGAATTTAAAATGAATAACCCAACCCCTGAGGTAATTGGAGAATGCATTTCTGCGCTTGCAAATTCGGCATGTTTGCATCAAATGGGTGAGGCATATTTGATATTTGGTATTGATGATCAAACGCATGCTGTAAAAGGAACAACCTTTGATCACAAAATTACAAAAGGGAAAGGTGGCGAAGATCTTGAGTGTTGGCTCGATGGTATGCTGAACCAAGGTGTTGAATTTAGGATAGAAGAGATAAGTCATCCTGATGGAAGGCTTGTTGCTTTTTACATTCAACCAGCATCTGCTGGCCCTGTTAAGTTCAAAGGAAAGGCTTATATACGAATTGGGAGTCACAACAAAAATTTAGCTAGTTATCCAGAGAAAGAAGCAATTATTTGGGATAGAAAAACGCCATTTGAAGATAAAATCGCAAAAGAAAAAGTTACTGAATCTGAAATTATTGAGTTGCTAAATACTGATGCATATTTTCGTCTTACCGGGATTGCAAGACCAAAAGACCAAAAGGGTATTATCGAAAAGATGTTACAAGAAGGTTTCGTTACAAAGAGAAAAGGAAATTTACATATAACAAATTTGGGTGCCATTCTTTTGGCAGAGAATCTCGGCGCATTTCCGAAGTTACAAAATAGAGCAATGAGAGTTATAACATATGACGGGATTAGTAATCTCAACGCCATGAGGGACGTTGGTGGGTCTAAGGGGTATGCAGTGACATTTGAAAATCTAATCCAATATATAGAGGGGCAATTACCAGCTAGAGAAGAAATTATTGGTGGCATACGGAAGGTTTTTCGTGTTTACCCTGCAAGTTGTATTCGTGAGTTTGTTGCGAATGCATTATCTCATCAAGATTTTTCAATCGCAGGCTCTGTTCCAACCGTTGAAATATTCGAAAATAGAATTGAAATATCAAATCCAGGTAGTGCTTTGATTGAACCAGATCGCTTTATTGATCATCCGCCAAAATCACGCAATGAAAAACTATCTGATAAACTTCGCCGAATGCATATCTGCGAAAAAAGAGGAAGCGGAGTAGATCGTGCATTTGAAGATATTGAAGTTGCACAGCTGCCACCACCAAAAATTGAAAGTAATAATGATTGTGTTAGAGTGACTATTTATTCACATAAACCATTAACACAGCTAACGAAGGAAGAACAATGTAGAGCATGTTATTTCCATAGCTGTATTCAGCATGTTGTTCATTCTTCAGCAATGACGAACGATTCTCTATGTAAGCGTTTGGCGATTGAAAAAAAGAATAAAGCAACCGCGTCTCGTATAATCGGCGAAACATCGGAACGAAAATGGATAAAGCCATTTGATCCAGATAGCAAATCTAGAAAACATGCCAAATACATTCCATATTGGGCTTAAATCTTATTTGATGGTTATTTGATTATAATAAAGATTATTCATAGAATTGGCTATTCTACGCAAAATCCTATTTGATTGGTTGTATGATAGAATAGATACCATGACGAAAGATTTTACAGATAAGAACCGTTTCTTTGATATGCTAGAACGTGCGGTAAACCCACACGCCCAAGCATCCAATCGAAAAGGTGCAAAGAATCGTGGTCGCGATAGTTGTACCGGAACTGAAACTCCGCAAGATAAGAAGAAAGGTACTTCGGAGAAACAACGTGGTACGTCCCGTCAATAGACCTTTTAAGCTGACTCCAGAATCCTTCAATCGTATTCGTGTGTACGTCACCTTTAACATACTGCCTCTTTGAGTGTGCGACACTTCCATGGTCGTAACATTCGACGAACGCAATGCCCTTGTATGCCCTATAGTCGTCTGTCATCAACTTAGAACCCTTGGCTACGTTATCTCGTACAGATTCCAGTAGAGACTGCTCTGTGGTGTTTGGAATGATGCGAGTGTTTACCTTCCCCTTCCTTTCGACTGCTCCGAATACAATAGTCTTGTTATCCATTTTATGCTTCATCTTTCGCTTACCTCCAATCCAAGTCTCGTCTGCTTCGACTGTACCTTTCAAAAGTCCTGTTTCATCAATCATCAATTTACGAATTTCTTTTGCCATTCGCCATGCACATTTGTATGTGACTCCAAGCTCACGCTCAAGCTCTTTAGCTGCAACCCCATTACGACTCTGAGAGAAAAGGTAAATAGCAAAGAACCACTTCACAAGATCAGTAGAGGACTTCTCAAAGATTGTGCCAGCTTTAGGGGAAACCTGATCGCCTCCACAGTTACACACATAGTGCGCTGTTTTTCCCTGACGGTGGTACTGTCCTGTACGTTCGCACTTAGAACATGCTCTATTGCTATACTGCTTTTGAAACAAATAGTTGAGACACGCTGTGTCGTCTGGGAACTTCTTTGTAAAGTCTAGAATGGTAAATTTGCTCATAAGTAGTAGGTAAGTGCCTACATACTAGCTTTTGGCTTACTATATGTCAAGGGATAGTCGCCATTTTATCCTTGGTTGCTTTGGTTTCCTTTTGGTACCTACAAACATCTCTTTACTCTCATCACTCTTGTGACATCAGCACAAACCGATACGGTTTCTCCGCCCATTCCTTGGCATACGCAACCCCAATACGCGGGGTTCGCTTGATATGTGACGGCGGGATGATCGTGCCGCGATCTTCAATCCACAATCCACTCTGCACAGTCGCAACGGCTCCGTTGAGCTTGCGATCAATATGAAGCGCCCTCGTGAGCTTTCCGGGACCATTCCAATCGCCAACACCTCGGATGAGCACTGCAGCCGGATACCCTTCTTCCCCCGTGACGATATTGAGCATCCAGTACATGCCGTAGCAGAGATACACATACCAATGTCCTGCCGGCCCGAACATCACGCGTGTCCGCGGCGTGAGACCTTTGTGTGCATGGCACGCCTTATCCTGCACACCATCGTACGCTTCCACTTCGGTAATCATTCCTCCCCGAATGCCTTCTAGGGTTTGCTTTAAAAGATGTTTTCCTAAAAGTTCCTGTGCAACCGTAAGAACCGGACGTTCAAAGAACGCCGAAGGAAGAACACAACTGGTCTGCGGATGCGCCATGCTGCATATAGTACCTCAGCCTTCGCCTTCTCCTTCACCTGCTCCAAGAAGATGACGTGCCTGTGTGCCCGGTGCTTTGCCGTCAGGCCAAAAACGCGGATCGTCGAGAGGTACCCCTAAGGAGCAATCGTAGCTCACAATAGGAATTTTTGGCGTATCGACACCGGCGGTTGGACGTTGCAGGTTTTCATTAGTCATATGCGAATATTAAACAAATATGTAACATCTATGTCAAATGAAAGGATTATCAATTCAGAAAGGCATTCCTGCAGTAAAGCAACAGCCATGTGATATTTGCTATAAATACACGAATCTAGTATAATATATATGTGAAACACATATCTGCCGTCGAGAAATGCCATAAGCACTACAAGCGCTTCATTGAGATGCCGCACCCCATTCTCAATTCCATTTTGATTGGTACGGCTATCGTTCTCTTTTGGCGCGGTATGTGGGGGGTATTGGATATGTATCTCTTTCCGAATAACGATGCAGTGAGTTACGCGATCTCCACACTGTTGGGAATCCTGGTACTGGTCATACACAATGGATTCAAAGATATTAAAGAATTGGAGTAATAATGATTAAAAATCACCAGCGGAATCTTGTGTCTTTTTGATGATCTCTCCAGCCTTTCGAACATCGTCCTTTTGTCTGACCTAACCAGTCTCTGCTCCTGGTGGACTTGCCAACCGTAGCAGGAGATCTTGCTTAAAAAGTCCACCTTCGCTCCCCTTCGGGGAGGCTACGGTGGACAACCTCCTGCGGAGGTTGGTCGGGGTGCCGGGACTCGAACCCGGGACCTCGTGAACCCGAGTCACGCACTCTACCAACTGAGCTACACCCCGAGAAAGCGCGGTTATCCTAGCGCGAGAGAGCAGCAGAAGGAAGCTCTTTACCACCGCTCGTGCCTTCCGCAAATCACCGAGGTTCTTCTTTGTGAATACATTTGACAAGAACATAGATCCTCCTACAATGCCCGCAACGATGAGTCATTGCTCACAGATTATCAGCATCATTATTATCCCGCGCCTGGCGTGAGGAAGTAACTGCTGATCGAAACTTCTACTCCCCCGCCAGACTCCAAGGCGGTTTCTTTTTATGTATATATGGGACGACAACTCCAAATCATGGACACTCTACGAGATATGGCGCAATCCCCCGTCATTGATCCACACCCAGATCAGTACGTGCGTATTGCAGAATTGGACGCTGCACTGGGTATACCACGTGTGGAACTTGCGTTTGCCGAATCGAGCAAGATGACAATGGAAGCGTTCCGGCGCGTGCATGCAATACGTGATCAGCTCGGTACCACACTCATCGCTGCATTCGGCAAAACACATAGGTGCAGAGTCCGACCTGAGGATGACCCCGGCATTCGTGCCATGCTCGCAACACAAGCTCCCGTTCTCACTGTTGTCGGGAAGTCCGGTCCAGACGAAGCGGCTTCCATACGTTTGGACAGACAGCAAAATCTGGATATCATCCAGAGCACCATTGCATACATTCGCAGTCAATTCCCAGATGTTGAATTGATCTTTGATGGAGAATTCTTCTACGTACAATGGCAAAATGGCAGAACAGACGATCAGAGAGAATATGCACTGGAAACTATGCGTGTTGCCAAGAATTCCGGTGCTGATGTGCTTGTTGGCTGTGATACAAATGGAGGATGTCTGCCTCAACAAGTCGCTGAAGCAACAACGCAACTCTCTCGTGTTGCCGGAAATAATACTATGGTCGGAGCACACTGCCATAATGATTTGAGCCTTGCAGT
>Ga0172381_10008357_pt1 | contig 10132 bp, 16 predicted proteins | sample Leawel6488metaG_FD_119754 | JGI IMG/M metagenome (GOLD analysis project Ga0172381, IMG submission 119754) | Leachate microbial communities from a municipal landfill in Southern Ontario, Canada - Leachate well 64-88 metaG | ecosystem: Engineered > Solid waste > Landfill > Unclassified | place... | reverse complement strand
GTCGCTGGCCGTCGTGGTCCTGTTGCTGGCCGCTCCCGCGGCGTTGCTCCTTGGGGCGTTCGGCTTCCTCCATTTGGAGGAAGACGATTCGGGCTTCGTGGACGCCGGGGATTGACAGAAAATGTCCCGTCCACCTTTCGCGCCGCTCCTTTCGGATTGTCCGATTTGTGGACGGGTCGCCCGAATTTGGATCAATTCTTGCGCGTCTACAAAGGTGAAAATCCTTTGTGGGGGTTGCGGAATCGAAGTTCGCGCATCCGATCGAGTCACCGCCGTGCAAGCGTGGGAAACCTTCGCAAAAAACTGGAGTCGCAATGTTTGAAGGAAAGTTTGTCACTATCTTGGACTACCCCGGATTCGTTGGCCCAATTCTTTCCGTCTTCGGCATTCACCCGAAAAATATCGGACGTCTTTCCGGATACTCTTTCCGCCGGATGTCGTGGTCGTGGAGTCTACGGACTTACGAAATCCGGTCATCTTGGATTCCGGAAAAAAACTTGGAAGATTACCGCGTTGCCACTGCGGCCCGCGTGTATTTCCGGGACCGCCCTGACATTACATATCGCGAACCATTAACGGATTTCAGCATCCAGCGAACCGAAGTATTTTTCGAGATTTTCGAAAATAACGCGTGGTCACTCGTTTGGAGGCATGTTTTCGAATATGGGGAATTGGCTTCCCTTCGTTCCGCTTTTCACGATGCATTCGGCGCAATCAGTACACTTTCGTGGGAAATTGTGTTGCCGGAATTGCCCGACAAGAATAGTTTGTAATTCTACTTCTCGATCGTTCAACGGTAGGACGGCGGGTTTTGGTCCCGTTAATTAAGGTTCGAATCCTTATCGAGAAATCCGGGAGTGCCCCGGTTCACCACCAAATCAGAAAAATGGAGTCTCACAAATGGAAATCGCCAAGAAGATTTCGAACAAGCTTTTCGCGGATCTGGAAATCGGCGAAGTCGTCACGATCGCGGGCGTGGTCCACTCGTTCACCGATGAGGAAGGCAACTTCGGTTCGTACAAGCGTTTCAAGGGAGAGTTCGCGCTTCGGCACAAGGGCCGAAACGTCATCGCTTCGACGATGTTCCTTCCCGAAATCGCCGCCGATCTTCTCGCGGCGGAAGTCGTGAGCGGCGCGACCGCGGGCGGCGACAGCTTCAAGGGCGTGGAATTCGCGATCGACCTCGGCAAGAAGCCCGACGCGGACCCCAGCAACGCCCGCGGCTACCAATGGGCGGTCTATCCGAAGATCGAAGCGACCCCGGCCACGTCCCGCGCCCTGGCCCTCCTCGGTGACCCGACGCAAACCGTCCTCACCCTGGAAGCCCCCGCCGCCGACGCTCCCGCCGCCGCCGCTCCCGCCGACGCTGGCAAGGGCAAGGGGAAGGGCAAGTAATGGGCGGACAAAATCCGTCCGCGGAGGGGTTGTCGGATGACTTGTTGGGCCTTGTGTCCAGCATGGAATCCGCGCCCCTTGCGGACCCGACGGAAATGCCCCCGGAACAGTTGCAATCGGAAATGATCCGGTCGCAACTGGATTCTTCCGCCGCCCTTGTGGCGATCGCGGAAACCTTGACCGAAGACACGGACAAGGGGGAAACGGTCCTGGAAGTTCTCCAAGGTATCCGGGACTCCCTTTACGACTTGGTCAAGGTGGCCCGCGAAGCCCTTGGACAGAATCCGACCGGGGGTTGACCATGGGGGCGAAGATCGTGGAAGGAATCTTCGTCCCGATCCGTCCTGACACGTTGGACGCCCTGTATGCGGTTTTGGACCGTGAAGGGTACGCGGGCGACTCCGAAGGGGTCGTCCGTTTTTTGTCCGACGTGGCGGGCGGGTTGTTGGATGACAAGGGGGACGGTCAACCCGACACGGTAAAAGCCGCTATCGACTTGGCTCGAAAACACGGGCCAACCGTTGCAAACATCGCCCGCGTGTTGTTACGTTCTAAGGGGGCGGCATGAGTGCGCGGGCCATGGTAGACGGGAAACAGGTTCGGCGGGATATGGGGAAGGACTTTCGGTGCATGTCGCTTGTCACCGACCCCGAAACCGCCGATTGGATCCGCAAAACGGCTAAGGGGCGAAAAATGACAATTGCGGCGTTCCTAGATCAAATTGTTCAACGTGCAAGAATGAAGCCCGATCCCCTTGCCTAGTTCTAGCCGAAATCGGAAAAAGAAGTTTCGCGACTCTTCCGCGAATTTTGCCGACCGTCAAAAGTCGGACGAATTTAACCGGAAGATTCGGCGAGACTTCCACGACATAGGGGAAGCGGAATCCGCTTCCCCTTTCGTCCTACCTCACGCGTCTACAAGGTATCGCGATTCCAAGGGGCGTTTCCGCAAGCTTCCAGCGAACGGGAAAAAGCCCGCGGGGTGGAAGCGTGTAACGGTCACGACATACACCGACGCGACGGGAAAGTCGGTTCCAAAACCGCTTTATCCAGAATCAATCGCAACTCGGTCCATTCAATACCGAGAGACGAAAAAGGGTTCGCGCTGGAAGACCGCGGACAAGGTAGACTTTCGGAAACCTCTTTTTGCGCGTGTTGTTGAACAGACGGGGGAACGCGCCCAACCTGTCAAGGTTCGCGATTTGAACGGCGGCGTTCCTCAAATCTGGACGAAGAACCGCAAAGCCGAAAACAAATCGTTTCTTTTTCCGGCCATTATTCCGGATAGAAAACTAGAAATCCGTCTCGAAGGTGCAACCGTCAAGGAAGCTTTGTCGAAATTTTCGTGGGAAATAGCAGAATGGGGCGATGAAGTCCATGTTACGGGGTCGGTCAAATACGAATACACCGACGAAGAGGGTACACGTCACCGGGAAAAATTCGCGATCAATCTAATTGAAGATTGGCGAACCGCCCCAAATATGGGACACTGGATTTACAACGAAATCGGCGAAAAGACGGAATTTGTAAAAGGTGACAATTCTTACGGTGATATTCTAAAAACTAATGTTGGAATCGAAATTCGTGCCGGATTTGCTCGCCGTCAAGTTCGGTTTACAACGTTGGACGCTTTGACCGACCTTTTCGATAACGGAATGGTTCCGGAAGAATTATTTGAAGAACTGGAATCAAGGGATCAAGCGGAACGAGTTACCCTTTATCTTTTGATTTCGATTCGCCATAAAACTAAAAAGTAACTTCGATTCCGTGGGGGAATTGTGGGATACCTAACACCGCTGGAAGCGAAAGAACTTCGCGCCCGAAAAATTATCGCCTTTGATACCGAAGACGATTCGAACGGACACGTTAAGTTATTAAATTTCGCATACCGTCTTCCAAACGGAAAAATTCGGCATACAACGTTCCGGCATCCGGTATTAGCTAGAAAATGGATTCGCCAACACAAAGGGCAATGTTTTTTCGTCGCTCATAATCTGGAATATGATATTTGCAACGTTTTCCGCGATCAAGAATTTACGGACCTTTCCAGATTGTCTTATACATCGCGGCTTATCGTGGCCGAATTGAACGATTCGAACGCAAAATGGATTGATAGTTTCAATTTTTTCCCGGCAAGTCTAAAGAAAATGGGCGAAGTTGTCGGATTGGCTAAACTTGAAACAGATGATTTTGATAATATAGAATACTGTCGTCGTGATACTGAAATCGTTCTTTGCTTTATGGAACAGTTTCAGAAAAAACTAATCGAGGAAGTGGGCGTAGGCTTGTCGCCCACGATTGGCGGCATTTCGATGAAAGCTTTTCGCACGAATTTTCTAGAAGGTTCGCTCGAAACGTGGAATGAGCCAAAAGCTTTAGAAGCTTATTTCGGCGGTCGCTGCGAACTATTCTATAAGGGAAAAATCGACCATTTCGAAGAGTGGGAAGGAATCAACGTCGCGGACGTAAATTCAATGTATCCCCGCGTAATGCTCGAAATGTATCCGGATTGCTCGACGCTTAACGAATGCGAAGATTGGGAAACATACGAGTTCGGAATTTCGGAAGTAACAATACACGTCCCCGAATCCGTCAACATTCCGCCGCTTCCGTGTCGTAACGACGCGGGACGGCTAGTGTTTCCTGTTGGCACTTTCCGCGGCACTTGGACGAATCACGAGATTAGACACGCTGTAAAATCGTGTCGCGCCCGCGTTCTCCAATCGCATTACAGTATCGGCACAGATACGGGACTCGATATTTTTTCGAAATATGTTCGGCATTTTTACGAGAAACGAAAACAGTCGAAAAACGATTTCGAAAAAACCTTCTATAAACTTTTCTTGAATAATCTTTATGGGCGATTGGCGCAACATAATCCGCGAATCGAAGCGCGAACCGCCGAAATGGATGAAGACGAACAAGAAGAAACACAATCTCGCCTTGTTAAGCGATTGGGGCATTTTTGGATATACGAAATTCCCCTAATTGATCCTCCCGAAACGGCGAATTGGCTTTGGGGAACATACGTCACAAGTTACGCCCGTATTCTTCTACACTCTGGACTTTTGGCCGTGGAAAAAGCGGGTGGACAATTGATATACTGTGATACCGATTCGATTTTCTGGAGTGGTCCGGAAACCCCCGCGGGGCTAGAATTGGACGAAAAGAAGTTGGGAGCGTGGAAAATTGAACGGTTCCGTTCGGGTGAATTTATTATACCAAAGGGGTACATTCTTCGCGGATACCCTGAAACCGTAACCGAAAAGCATATCAAGAAACATCCGAAACTAAAAATTGGTGAAACTTACACGGAAATAAAGATAGCTTGCAAGGGCGTTCCAATGCCGCGGGCTTTGTCCATTGACGAAATCGAAACGGAATCTAACCCCGCGTGGAGGTTCCTAAAAATGGGCGAAGCGACTTCACGCCGTCCGCATCGGTTACGCGCCGCCCTGGCCCGCGATCTTGTCCCCGGTTCGTGGGGGGACTATTCCAAGAGCAGAAAAACCCCGTACACGCGGCGACCGGGGCCAGAATGGGGGCCGACACGGCCCCCGGTGTTGGGTCGGTAAGTTTGCGGTAAGATTGCGGCAAAACATCGGCAAATGTCCGGTGTTTCGCTGGCTTGTTATCGGCGTTTCTTGTGAAAAAGTCGAGCGTTTTAGCGGCTTTCCGCATGGTTAGATTGTTCCCTATGCGAGCAAGTACCTACCGACGCGCAAAAAGCGTTCAGGAAATCGGGCGCGAAATGTATCGCCTTGTCGACACCTATTCGAACGATCTTGGCGAGTTGGCGGGCTTGCCGCTGGACGTCTTCTTTGACCGTGTGAAGGCGATTCCGTACCGCAAAGAACCGGGGCGTTTCCAGTTCCTTTCGCGCCCGCAATGGTCACTTGCTGGCTTGTCTCCCGTGGTCGCTTGCGCGAACAAGGCAATTATGGTTGGATCGTGGGCAAAACAGAACCGTTTTCCGTTCCGATTCGTCGCCGTCGGTACCGTCGTGACACGTCCCGTCAATCACGTTTTCACGCAAATTTTCCTTGCGGGCTTGTGGCAAGACGTGGACCCGACGTATAATTGGCATAGCCCTTTCCACGTCCGCCCGTGGGCACGGTTCGAAATCCTGAAAAGAAAGTGACAGAAAATGTCGATCCCACTCGCAACACTGGAAGGTATCACCATGTACCCCGATCAACGGATTCAACAGACTCGCCGCGCCGCTGTCGCGAATCGCTTGCTTGCCACTCAAAGGGCACACGCTTTGTATGGACTCGACCGCGAGGACATCGAAAACCTCGGCGGATGGTTTACCTCCCTGAAAAAGGGCGTTTCCCGCGGAACGTCCAGTCTGATTTCCGCCGTCAAGTCTTCCGGGATCCCGGTTGCTTCGACCATCGCATCCAGCGTTCGAACTGGTGGCGAAATCGCGGAATCTTCGGGCTTGATTCCGCAAGCTCTCCGGACGGGTTCCGCCGCAAGGGGTGGAAGTTCCGAACCCGAAGCCGTCGCCGTGCAAGCGGGCGGGCTTCCTTCGTGGGCATTGCCCGCGGGTTTGGCCGCTATCGTCGCCGTCCTTCTCGTGTCGAAGAAGTGACACCATGGGCCGCGTAACTCCAATCACCAACCAATCGGACGAAGACAAAATCATCACGATTTTGCAAAAGGGGCTTCGCTCGTCGTATCCGACCGCGTGGGCGGTCGCGGATACGCGGGTCGGAACGTTCCTGAATCTCTTCATCCGTGCCGCGAATGGTGTTAAGAGGAGCATCAACACCGCCGCGGGCTATAATTCGACACTCGCGACTATGGTCGCGAATGGCGCTTCCAAATCGCTGTCGCAAAATGTCCTGAATGAAGTTTTGCGCCAAGTCGCCGCGGGAACGGTTCCGTTTTGGATGTCCGATCCTGTTTCGGGGGCTCGTGCTGTTGCGGTGCAAAACGCTGCGGTTCGGGCGGAAACTGTCCAGAAGGTCGCCGCGGATACCGCTTACACGCAAGCTCTCAAAACGGTCGAAGGTCCGTCCCTTTTGGACAAGTTCACGGGAAGCTTTTCGGGTGTCGCTTCGTCGTGGGGAACCGCGGCAAAGGTTCTTCCGTGGGTTGCCATTTTGGGCGGGGCCGCGTTCCTTTGGTTCTCGTTCGGACAACCCGCCCGAACCGCTTCCCGCAACGTGGCGCGCCGTTTGTGATTACGCGCCTTGCCGAAGTTCGGCAACTGGAGTTCGCGGGGTTCGACGTTCTCTTTCCCCGCGGCTCCATTCTTGCCGCTCCAGAAGGAATGCGACAAATTTTGTACGCGTTCGAACCGGGACAGGAAGAACCGACCGACGAAGAACCGACACCGCAAGCGATGGCGGATTTTTCCACTTTTCACGGCAAGGAAGCGACGTCGGTTTCCGGCGTCGTTATTCCGGACGGTTGGCAATATATCGGGGAAGCGAAATCGGTTCTCTATTGGTCCTCAAAGCTCAACGGGGGCGGCAATGGACGCCCGAACCTTTTCCGGCATCGGTTCGACGCGAACACGATCGCGCATCGGTCGACGGAAAACCCCGGATGGATTCGCATTTTCGGGGAAAGCTTGTACGTCGATGATCGGGGAATCGTGAACTAGGGTACAATGCCCTTCCCTTTTTTCGGGCGGCGGAATAAGTTCGAAGCATGGCAAGAAAAGCCGTTCTCCTGAACCCCTCGAAAAGGAAAAACATCGTGGCCCTTCGATTCCGCCGCAAGCAAAAGACCGCATCCGCTCCCCGTCGCCGTCGCGCCCGCAAGAACCCCGCGCCGAAGGTGAAGTACCGTACACGTGTCAAGACCGTCGTCAAGCGGGTTCGCGCTCGTGCTCAGAAGATTCGCCGTCGCATCCGTCGGAATCCGTCCCGCGGCATGAGTTCGGGACTCAAGCAAACCGGAATGACCGTTCTTCAAATCGGCGGCGGTGTCGTTCTCGGACTTTTCGGCATCCGGTACATTCCGGCAATGGTCCCGGTGCGCGTCCGCGGGATCGTTCCGGCCCTGCTCGGGGCCGTCGCCGCGGGCATGACCCGTTCCCCCGCGCTCCGCAATGTCGCGATCGGCTTCGCCGGGGCGGGCGTTGTGGACCTTCTCAGGACGAACGTGCCGACGCTGGCACTGTCCGAGATTTCCGCGCTCAACGAGATTTCCGCGCTCAACGGCGGGGAAATGTACTTGACGGATGAAAGCCAGATTCCGCTCGGGGAGGAAATCCCACTTGGCGCGATGGATTTCGCCGCCTATTCCGATTTCTGATTTTTGCCCCCACAACGGGCCGCGGCTCCCCCTGAACGCGTGACGTTCAAAACCCGCGACATCTTCCCCCTCTCGTCACTCTTCACCATTCCATAAAGGTCGAACACAATGGCTCAGCGCGTTCTTACCGCCACCGAACAGAAGATTCTTCGCTATCAGGCGCAAGGATCGTACCCCGAAGGGCAACTCGTCGCGAAGTCCTATTCGCTTTTCTCGACGCTGACACCCAACGCCACCGATACCGAATACACCCTTTTCGGCACCACCGCCGGACAGGTTACGGCGTTCAATACGAACATCGTCGGTTCGTCCTCGATTCCCAACGGCCAAAGCTTGACCGCCCTCGGAATCTCCATCGGGCTTGATCCGGTCGCCGATACCGACGCGGACCAAGCGGACATCGTGAGGGCGTTCTATGCGCTTCTCCGAAACTCCCTTTGGAAGTTCGCCCGGACGAATGCGGATTTCGACGCCTACTTCCACGGCGGCAAGTTCCTTCCCGGCGTGACCATGGTTTCCGAAACCGCGGGCAACCGTGTCGGCGACTTCGTTCGCTCTTCGATCTCCTACAAGTTCGAGGTTCCTGTCATCATCGGCGCGAACACGTCGTTCGATTTCGTGGTGAAGCTTCCCGCCGCTCTCGGTGTCGCGAACGCGCTCGTTGTGGCGAACAGCAAGATTCAAGTCTACATCGACGGCGTTCTTACCAAGAAGCAAGCCGCTTAATTTTCCGAGGACGGTTTTTGTCGAAAGACAATTCCCGTCCGAATGCGGATTCGGTAATCAAGCCGACAACGGGGGAGCAAAGCCCCCGATTCCGCTTTTCCGTTCCTCTTCACTCTATCCCCGGAAAGGGGCCAGAAAATGTCCACGTCTCAAGCGGTGCAAAACGGCGAAGCTCTCGCGATGAACGAACTCGCCAATAAGGCGGGAATCCAAAACCGGAAGTACCGTTACACCTTGCCCTTTCGCGCTCACCTGACAGCGGCGGGGACTCCCGGCGATCAAGACATCATTTCGCTTTCCGTCGCGGGCGAAGGCGATTTCTTCGCGATGAAGTTCGCCGCAAAGTTGATCGCCGCAACCGTCACGAGCGGCGTTCTCTGGCAAGTGAAGGAAACCGGATACAACAAGCAACTTTTCCGTGACTTCGTCGATATGTCGCTCATGTCGTCGCCGGGGTTCGGGGTGAATTTTTATCCCTTGATCGACTTCGAGCAATTGTTTCTTGCGAACTCGGATATTCAAATCGAGCTTCGCAACACGACGGCGGAAAGCGTTGACGTTCTCGGTGCCTGGCACGGTTGGCAATTCGTCGGTTCCGCCCGGAATCTCCTTCCCGGTTACGCCCGATGACCGCCGCGGCTCCATGGAGCCGCGTTCCTCCCGTTGCATGGTGGCAACTCTGGCCGGGGAATGGCGGCACGAAACCGAGTCCCGCAACGGGGTATCCCCGTGACGGTCGCCAATTCTACGCGCTTCCTGTTTGCAATGGAATGACCATTGCGGCGGGCGCGTTCTCTGAACAAACGGTGACGCTTCCGGAAATCGGTTGGTCGTTCCGAATGGGGGTTCTTGCTGTCACTCCTTCGCCCGATCTTTTCGTTTCCATCGTCGACGTTGGAAGCGGTCGAAAAATCGTCACCGATGCCAGCGCGTTCGCGTTCGTTGGCGGTGAAGGCGGCAAATCCTTCGTGAATTATCCGTACCAATTCACCGAGCGTTCGAGTATTACCGTGACGCTCCGCAATCGCGGAACGCGTGGTATCACGGTGAATTGCGCGATCATTGGGCAAATGCTCCGCGGGGTGGTTTCGTGAACATCGCAATACCGTTTCCTCAAAAAGCGTCCCGGACATACGAACTTTCCGGTTCGGTTTCGATGCCGCTGAACCTCGGAAAGTTCGTTTTCGATCCCCAAACACAAACGGCTGTACTTCAAGCGCGTAAGGGCATTTTGTACCGCATTTTGTCCGCGTCGTTTTCGGCCAATTGCGACGAAACGGAATTTCGACAAGCGTTCCTTCCGGTCGGCAATTTCACCGAACCGCTTGCCCGTCTTACCTTGACGGGAAATTACACCGTCACCCCGAAAGCGTGGCCCGTTCGCGCTTTCTATCAAGCCCGCGCAACCCTGAATTACTTCGTTCCAACCGCGGACAATTCCGACCTTTCGATTTCCTTCGCGGGAACATTCGATGGGGCGAAAATTCCGGGACTCGCAACGCTTACACTTTCGTACTCGTTCCTTATGCAGGAACTTGCAGCGGAATCCTGGCACCGTGCCTTTGACGACGGGAAATTCTAATGGGGTACACAAGTATTCTTCGACTTGACGTTGACACCGTGGGAACGCTTGCCGCTCCCGCTCCTCTTATCGTCGCGTTTCCCGCATCGGTGCCGCTTCGGTTCAACGGTTACGACTTGCTCGCCGGACAACCCCTGAAAAGCGATGATGCGCCAAT
>Ga0172381_10008356_pt1 | contig 10132 bp, 10 predicted proteins | sample Leawel6488metaG_FD_119754 | JGI IMG/M metagenome (GOLD analysis project Ga0172381, IMG submission 119754) | Leachate microbial communities from a municipal landfill in Southern Ontario, Canada - Leachate well 64-88 metaG | ecosystem: Engineered > Solid waste > Landfill > Unclassified | place... | reverse complement strand
GCTCCCTTAACCACGATTTCAGTCGCTTCGCTACTTGCCCCGTGTGAATTTTCACTAAATTTTGTTTTTGTCATAAATAATTATTAATTATACATATATAAATTCATAATACTGGCTATTCTTTTAAAATTCTTTACGGGGTTAAATCCTGTTTTTGTTGGGTTTTTAGGCATATTGTGTATATTTTTATATAACTTAAATTGCCCCCTGGTTCATCCATAGGGGTTAACATAGAGCATATTACTCCTACTTGTTTATCTTGTCCAATTATTTTGTGAAAATATACAAAATAATAGTTCAAAATTTTCTAAAATAAAGCCCGCAAAAAGTTTGAACTTTTTGCGGGCTTACTTTACATTCTTCTTCTTCCAACATGCCACCCTTTGCAAAACTTACATCGGTAAAAATGACATTGTTTATTTGTATCCTTACCATCATTTCTAAGTCCACGAATGTGAAGAAAGGCTGCTTCTTTACTTTTGTGCCGTATTTTTCCTTCACAGCTCCTACGACGAATTCTTCTTTTACTCGCCATTTTTTCACCTCCCCTCATTAGATTTAATCTAAAAAATATTCTACATCTGTTATATATTTTTGCAAATCACTATCAAACAAAAACCGCTAAGTCGTTCACTACGACTTAGCGGTTTATTCATTTTTTCTTTTTTAATTCTTCTTCCTTAAAAAGAACAAAGAAAGTTTCAATCGCCTCTTTTGCCTTCACCTTTTGTTCATGAGTGGAAGCAGTCCTTCCGGCCTCAAACAACATTTTGTAAAGTTTGGTCTTCTTATAATTAGTCCGCAGTTCCTTTTCTTGTTCAGCTTCCAATTTCCCTTTTTTAGAATCCGGCATCGAGAACCTCCTAGTTTTTTGAAAGCTTAAGTTTCATCCCTTCTCTAAAAGATAAGAACTTTTGAACCAAAAGATACCTCTTTTTCCTCCTGCAAGACTTAATATCAAGGTCCATGATTTTTTTCATTGATCTTGTATTCCTGCCAGTCGTAAAATTTCCCTGCCCATTTCCTTCTCCTCTTGGCATTTTTGCCTCCTTTTTAGCGTTCAATCCTTTGAAAGAGTACACTGAAAAACTTCTTTTGTCAACACAAAACCGCCTAAAGCGGTTTTTTCATTAAATTCATTTAACAAAATAACTATTTTATAATCTCGGCTGCAGCATCAACAATCTCATCTAGAGATAAAATTGCCTTCACTAAGAATTTCTTTGCTCCAAGTGACACACCTTTTTCAACATCATTTTTCTGCCCAAGGTTTGAAAGAATTATTATCGGTGTTCCCTTTATCTTTTCATCAGCATTTATAGCTTCCATAACTTCAAAACCACCTATCTTCGGTAACATAAGATCAAGAAGAATCAAATCAAATTTTGGATTAGATTTTACAATGCTTATAGCTTCTTCACCGTTTGCTGCACGAGTAACAGTAGCCTGACTATCAATAAGCTTTTTAGATAATAATTCGCTGAGAAAATTATCGTCCTCTACCAATAAAATCTTTTTGCCTGCAAAGTTTGCCATTTTTTTGTTTATAATTTAAATTAGATTTAACTGCCTATATAATACCAAATATAGATTTTTAGTCTATAGGCAATTTTACTTCTACTTTAGTTCCTTTATTAAACTCGGATTCAATTTTTATGCTCCCTTTATGCATTTCAATAATTTTCCTAGTAGCAAATAGGCCGAGCCCATTTTGTGTTTGATCTAACTCTTTAGCGTTTTTACCCCTATAAAACTTCTCAAACATGTGCTTTAAATCATCTTTTTCTATTCCTATCCCATTATCCTGTAAAACCAGCTTAGCCATATTTCCCTCCTCTGACATTATAACGGTCACTGTACCGTTTGGAGAATATCTGAAAGCATTATCAAAAATGTTTGTAAGTGATAAATATAAAAGTTTCTTATCGCCAAAGATAGTTTGCGGGTCACATTCTCTGTCATATTGAAGATTTATATTTTTCTCTTTTACCAAATAGTCCAAATCTTTCAAAATTCCATCTATGATTACGCAGAAATTTATTTTTTCCTTTCTCAAATTGGTAAAACGCTCATTAGAATCCATTTCAGCAGCTTTCAATATCTCACCAATAGTATTTAGAGCTTCAATTATTTTATTATAGCTTTCATTCAAAACATCTCTGTCTTTGCATTCCTTATTTTTCAAAGCCATGTCTAAACCCCATCTTGCCCCGCTGAGCGGTGTGCGAAGTTTATGAACAAGAGCCAAAATATAAGTTTCCTTAAAAGGACTTGAATCTGAATTTCTTGCCCCGTGTGAATTTCCGCCCTGTCCAAATATTGAAAATAAATTCATAGATAAATTATATATAAGTTTTAAAATGATAGCTACTCTTGGAAATTCTTTACGGGGTTTGATTTGAAGATATCTAAAAATGACATGGATATATTATAACATAGACAGTTTTGAAAAGAATATTACTTCTTAACACTCTTTTTTGCTATCTTTTCCTTTTCATTTTTCTCAACTTTTTCTTTCAACAATTTAACTTCATCCCTCAAAATCGCTGCAGTTTCGAAGTCTAGCATTTTGACCGCAGCATTCATCTGAATTTCTTTTTGTTTTATAAGCTTCATCGGACTCTTTTTCATCATTTCTTCATCAATACGAACAAGCTCTTTCACTGCTTTATCATGATCGCTTCTCATATTGTCTGTGATGTCATGAATCTTTTTGATAATAGTTTTTGGAGTAATGCCGTGTTTTGTATTGTAAACAATTTGTTTTTCTCTTCTTCTATTTGTCTCACCTATCGCTCGCTCCATTGAGCCAGTAATGCGGTCAGCATAAAGTACCACGCGTCCGAGAACATTTCTCGCAGCACGTCCAATAGTCTGTATAAGCGAAGTATCGCTGCGCAAAAATCCTTCCTTGTCTGCATCAAGAATTCCGATAAATTCTACTTCCGGCAAGTCCAAACCTTCTCTCAAAAGGTTTACTCCAACAAGACAGTCAAACTTACCTTTTCTAAAGTTTGTAAGAATATCTATTCTGTCTATTGTTTTGATTTCACTATGTAAATATTCTGCTTTCACTCCTTTTTCTTTCAAATATTCACTCAAATCTTCCGCCATCTTTTTTGTGAGAGTTGTCGCAATGACTCTTCCGCCACCTGCCTGCCGCGTCCGGCCGGCTTTCCATTCTCGTTGTAACCATTTTCGGCCAAACCCAGTTTTCAAATCATGCTCTCTTTTGACAGCATCCTCACGACTAGAAAACTCTTCGTAATGGATAATTTTTTGTACACCAAACTTTTTTGTGTGTTCTGCACCAGTACCACTCTTATGTTCCTCCCACCTTTTCTGTAAATCATTTGTTTGGCCGATATAAATCGAACCATCATTGCAAAGAATAGCGTAGACATAAAAAATTCCCGGCCGCGGCGCAGGCAGGTTTTTCACAACTTTTTCTGTTTCTTGTATAAAATCAAAAACTTGAGAAAGGTTTTTCCCTTTTACTTCTGTTATCGGCTTCACTTCCACAACTGGATCTATCAAACCTGTAGGACGAATAACCTGCTCCACAACCTTTTGTGAATTTTCTTTTTCATAATCGCCCGGAGTCGCTGTCGTGTAAACAATCTGATTTACTCTTTTTTCAAATTCATCAAATTTCAAAGGTCTGTTATCTTTTGCTGATGGAAGTCTGAAACCGTAGTCTATCAAAGTCTTTTTTCTTGAAGCATCGCCAGCGTACATTCCTCTTATCTGAGAAATAGTAACGTGTGATTCATCTATAATAGTAAGGAAGTCTGGAGTTCCGTCTTCTTTCTTTGGAAAATATTCCAAAAGTGAATCTGGAGCTTCTCCAGGAGCTTTACCACTAAAATGTCTAGAATAATTTTCAATTCCATTACAATAGCCGACTTCTCTTATTAGCGACAAGTCGTATGTGGTTCTTCTTCTAAGTCTTTCCGCTTCAAGATTTTTCCCAGCTTTCTTTAATTCTTCAAGTTGAACTTCTAGCTCAGCTTTTATACTCTTGAAAGCTCTTTCTTGTTGTTCTTTGTCTGTAATAAAATGTTTTGCAGGGAAAATAAAAGTTGATTGTATTTCATCTTCCACGAGCTTGCGAGAAACTGAATCTATTCTTGAAATTTTCTTTATTCTATCTTCATCAAAGTCTAAACGAATCAAAATCTTTTCGTTCACAGGCATGACTTCAATAGAGTTTCCTATCGCGCGGAAAGTTCCCGGCTTTATATCAGAGTTTGTTCTTTCAAAATGAACATTTATAAGTTTACTTATGACATCATGTCTTGAAAGTTTTTCTCCAACTTTCATTTTAATATTTACTTTTTCATATTCTGCTGGAGAACCCAAACCGTAAATACAAGAAACTGATGCAACAATAATCACGTCCTTTCTTGTAAGAAGTGCTTGTGTAGAAGCGTGGCGAAGTCTGTCTATCTCTTCATTTATCATTGCTTCCTTTTCAATATAAGTATCAGTGACAGGCATATAAGCTTCCGGCTGATAGTAGTCGTAATAAGAAACAAAATAATGAACGGCGTTTTCTGGAAAAAATTCTTTGTACTCCTGTGCGAGCTGAGCTGCGAGAGTTTTGTTGTGAGCGATAACAAGAGTCGGCTTTTGAATTTTCTCAATAACATTTGCCACAGTAAAAGTCTTTCCTGAGCCGGTAACACCAAAAAGAGTCTGCTTCTTCAGACCTTTCTCTAACCCAGCGACGAGCTCTTTTATAGCTTCCGGCTGGTCCCCGTCCGGAGAATACTCCGCCTTAATTTTAAATTTTCGTTCTTGCATAACTTAATATTAAATTACCATAAAAACACTTTTTTCGCATTTTTAAATATCTAAAATATCATCATAATATTCTACCAATATACACATCTACGCTATAGCGTAGATGTAGAATCTAATATTTTTTTATGTAGTTTAAATCCATTTCCATGAGATAATAAACCTAGGTATGACTGCGCAGTCTCCTCTTTATTACTCTCCTTTAATTTTCTAAACATTTTTCTTTTTGTGATAGTTCGTAAAACTTTATGATTAGGAAAATGAACCCAACCTAAAAAATCAACTCCAGAAGCTAGCGTTTCTAAGAATAGTTTATCTGGATGTAGTGTTAACCTCAATTCATTCCATAAAAAACCACTGATTTTTGATACTAGGCCTTCAAGCCATTTTTTATCGTCCGACATAAAAACAAAATCATCTGCATATCTTATATAATATTCTACTTTCAGTTTATGTTTCACAAATTGGTCAAATTTATTCATATAAATATTGACTAAGAGCTGTGACGTAAGATTTCCAAGAGGCAAACCCTTTCCTTTTTCAGTAGAATAAAAACTTTGTATGATTTCAGTTAAAACAGAGATTATATCCTTATCTAAAATATATTCTTTCAATATTTTTAATAAAATTTCTTGGTCTATTGAAGCAAAAAACTTTCTAATGTCACATTTCAAAACCCAAACTGTCTTTGTGTTATTCTTTGAAACTTTGTTTGAAAAATATCTAAATCTTTCCATTGCTTTATGTGTTCCTTTGTTTATTCTACAAGAATATGAATCAGCTATAAATGTTTTATCAAAAAATGGATACAGTTTTCTATATAGAGCATGGTGAAGCAATCTATCTCTTACTTTTGCTTTATGTATATTTCTTGGTTTGGGGTCTGAAATATTAAATGCTTCATATTGAGAGTGCTTGTAGGTTTTATTTTTCAGTTCAGTATGAAGTGAAATAATATTACCCATTAAATGTCGTTGAAATTCTTCCACGTCCTTGCGGGATTTTTTACCAACAACAAATTCCTTCCATGCTTCTAGTAGATTTTCCATTTCAATGATATCTTTATAGCTATAAGTAAATTTAATTTTATACATAATTATTACAACATAAAATATATGACTTTGATGCCCCCCCCCCGAAAAGAAACTGCTACCGCTTCTACAAAAAGTAAAAACCGCATATATTCTTTGGTATGAATATTATCAGATTCTTCCCAAACCACACAGATATTCTTTAGGAAACAGGATTGATACTCTTTTTATAGAAATAATTGAAGCTATTTCAGTCGCAAGTTTTCTGCCAAAGGAAGAAAAGCGTTCATATATCTCTATCGCCATCAGAAAACTTGATACCTTGAAAATCTTGCTCATGGTTTTATGGGAAACGAAATCACTTGATAACAAAAAGTATATTACCCTGTCGCTTCATACAGACGAGATTGGAAAAATGCTCGGCGGTTGGAATGGGCAGATATTAAAACAAAACTCTCCCGCAAAAGCAGGAGAGAAATGAAAAGAGTTGCGAAGCAACGAAAGCAAAACCGTTCTCACGATTCCACCTGTTGTCAGGATTGTCGTAGTTCGTGTTCAGCCACGAATCGTCATCGTTCCGATTCGTATAAAGCAAGTTAGGGTCGCCGTCAGAAATGTACAAAATATCTTCTTTACCACCACCCCTTGAATACTCTTAGGGTTGTATCTAATGCGATATTTATAATACCTTAATATTCTGTACCAAGTATCTTCATTTTTGAAGTTTCTACATACACCACTCTATCTGAAATCGTAATCACAGATATTCTCAATGTATGGATACTGGATTCGGCAGTGAGAAACCTTGGTCGCTCACATATGCACCTACTACCATTTTTATTTTAGCATAAAAAAGCCCCCGCAAAAATCGCGGGGGCCGAGAGTTAAGGTCAAAGGTTCAAAGAGAACCGAGTGACCAAATCTTGAGAACTATACTTGCGAAGCAACGAAAGCAAAACCGTCCTCACGATTCCACCTGACGTCAGGATTGCCGTAGTCCGCGCCCAGCCACGAATCGTCATCGTTCCGACCCGTATAAAGCAAGAAAGGGTCGCCGCCAGAATCTTTTATGGGTTCGTGCATTATAACAATCCACGATAAACCCATCTTTTTGATTTCCTCGTCCGTGAACATGTCGCGGATAAGGCAACCGACTTCAGCGTTGGGCTTTCCAAACTTGCGTTTGTCGGCCTCAATGCGGATGTTTGACGTGATGCGGTTGTCATCGGAAAAAAATTCTCCTTTGATTACCGCGATCTGTGTGACAGTACCTTTCTTGCTGGGTTTGATCTTCAGGAGAATCTGCCTGGCATAGTCGCCAATCTTGATTCCCTTGGATTCAAAGTGCTTGATCCAGTCTTTGCCGGATTTGCCGTTTGAAGTGACGGTGAAATAAATCATGCCGTCTTTTTCAAACCAGAGAGAAGTTGGTCCTGAAATCACAAGTTCTCCGCGGAGGAATTTTTCAACTCCTTCCAATCCGCCAAGCTTGTTGATGATCGCTTCCATCTTTCCCCAATCAATCGTCGGGTACTTCATGTTGCACCTTCCATTCTCAGCTGTTAGCTGAATTTATTCTTTATTCCTGATAGGAATAAAGGGTATTGCTATTTTCACAAGTTTTTTAAAGACCATTTTTACCAATATTAATTATACACCTTTTAGATGTATATGTCAATACCTAACAAGGACAATCCTTGTTAGTGACTATATTCACTTAAAAACTCTTTCTTAAACTCCTTAAAATTATCCCCAGTAGTAGAAGCTCGAACAAGGCTCGCTTCACTACGGGGCAGGCATCAAAATTAAGTTCTGTAATTTGATAGGAATTCTTTTTTATATTTATTAAAGTTGTCATCTATGATACTTTGCCTAATTTGTTTAACCAAATTCACAATAAAATAAATATTGTGAATTGAAGCCAAAGTTCCACCAAGCATTTCTTTTCCATGGAAAAGATGAGCGATATAAGCTTTTGTATAATTTTTACAAGTGTAGCAACCACAACCTTCATCTATAGGTATAAGATTTTCTCTATATTCAGTATTTGTAATATGAATCTTCCCTGTCTTTGTATATAAAGTTCCATTTCTTCCAAGCCTTGTCGGAAGCACGCAATCAAAAAGATCCACACCATTTTCTATTCCCATAAACAAATCTTCTGGCTCACCTATTCCTAGCAAATGTCTTGGTTTTTCTTCGGGAAGGACTTCATTTACCCATTCTACTGCAGTAGACATATCTTCTTTTGCAAATGAACCGCCAATACCAAAACCGTCAAAACCAATATCATCTACCTTCATATCTGATATAACTTTGGCTGATAATTTTCTCAACTGCTCATTTCTTCCTCCTTGTACTATACCGAATAATGCAGGTGCATTAACTTTCAACTTTTCACTTTCAACTTTCAACTTGAGATGCTCTTGCAAAGAGCGTCTCGCCCAAGCATGAGTTCTGTCTAATGCTTCTTCCTGATATTTCAAATCTTCTGCTGGCGAAGTACATTCATCAAAAGCAAAAATCATATCAGCACCAAGATTGTGCTGAATCTGAATAGATTTTTCTGGAGTAATATAGTGAACTGAGCCATCAAGGTGTGAAGTGAAAGAAACTCCATCTTGTCCAATCTTTGCAAGACGAGGTGCGGCTGTGTCATCAAATCTTTCAGGAATTAAAAGTGAAGGATCCGTAATCTGAATTACTTTTGAAATATTTTTTCCATAGGCAGCACCGAGTGAGAAAACTTGAAAGCCACCAGAGTCTGTCATTGTCGGACCATGCCAATTCATCATTTTATTTATTCCTCCCATTTTCTTTACTGTCTCATCTCCTGGTTGAAGATATAAGTGATATGTATTTCCGAGCACTACTTGAGCTCCAGCATCACGTACTTGCTCAGGATTGACAGACTTTACTGTGCCTTTAGTTCCAACCACGACAAAAGCTGGAGTTTCTATAACTCCATGTGGTGTTTCTATCTTTCCAACTCTTCCGAGCTTTCCTTTTAGTTTCTTTTCTATCGTAAATTTCATTTACCCGCAAAAATTTTTGCTAATAAAAATGTTATTGTCAATTAATACGACTTTATCAAATATTTTTGACCAAAATAACTTAAAAATACAATAGCATAAAATAGGCATTTTCAATAACATTAGCAAAAACTTTACCGGGCAAGATATAGCAGAATATGATAAAATATTCATTAACATGGAACAAAAAAGAAAAACTGTCGGCTTGGCTCTCGGAAGCGGAAGTGACAGAGGTATGTCACATATCGGAGTCATAAAAACTTTGTTGAAGCACAACATTCCTATTGATTATATTTCAGGCACAAGCATCGGCGCAGTTGTAGGTGCATATTATGCACTTCACGGAGAAGTTGATGGAATCGAAAAACCTATCAAAAATGTCATGTCCCGTCCTTGGTATCTTTTTGATTTTAATTTTCAAAAACCAAACTTTCTTTCAAATAGAAATCTTTATAATGTTTTGAGTTATAATTTTTACAGAGAAAAGACTTTTGCTGATACAAAAATACCATTCAGAACGAACGCCACCGATATAGATACTGGAAACCAATATGTTTTTAAGGACGGCAAGATTATTGATGCAGTTGTAGCCTCTATTTCTCTTCCAGGAATATTGCCTCCGTATGAAATTGACGGGAAACACTTGGTAGATGGTGGCCTTTCAAATGCTATCCCGGTAGACTTGCTGGCAGAATTCAAACCAGACATAGTCATTGCTGTGGATTTATACAATACAAAAATGGTTCCACTTCCAAAGTATGATATAGGATCTGTTGTGGGCAGAACTTATCAGATTTACATTTCAAAACTTTCCGAGTTCAGCAAAAAAGATTTCTGCAATACTTGCAAAAACTTCATCATATTGAATCCCGATACAAATGAAACCATAGACAGCGTCACATTCAAAAATATTGAAAAAAATATAAAAATAGGTATGGAAGAGACAGAAAGAAGAATTGAAGAAATTAAGAAAATGATTATATAAAAAAGCCGCGCCCTTCGGGCGCGGCTTTTTTATATAATTACTTAACTCCCAACAATTCTATTTCAAAAATCAAAGTAGAATTTCCTGGAATTGGACCATAATCTGAAGATCCATAACCCAATTGTGGAGGAATAATAATAATTCTCTTTCCTCCAACCTTCATTCCTTCTACTCCAATATCCCAACCTTTAATAACCTGTCCTGAGCCAAGTGTAAATGTAAATGGCACTCCTCCATCTCTTGAACTATCAAATTTCTTTCCATCTGAGAAAACGCCTGTG
>Ga0172381_10008355_pt1 | contig 10134 bp, 11 predicted proteins | sample Leawel6488metaG_FD_119754 | JGI IMG/M metagenome (GOLD analysis project Ga0172381, IMG submission 119754) | Leachate microbial communities from a municipal landfill in Southern Ontario, Canada - Leachate well 64-88 metaG | ecosystem: Engineered > Solid waste > Landfill > Unclassified | place... | reverse complement strand
TTGCTAATATATAAACATAATAATTTTTCATAAAATAAATTATACTGGATTCCCGCCTACGCGGGAATGACACAAGAAAGGGATAACTTAAAATGTTCCTTCTGACTGACTAAAATCTCCAAACTGTGCAGAACTATCAATTGGCAAGAACGAAGTTTTATCTCCATCAAATATAAGCTTAATGCTACCAGTTGGACCGTTTCTGTGCTTTTCTATGAGTATTTCTGCTTCTTGTTTTTTACCACCACCTTCATCATTTGCTTCACGATGAATAAACATAACAACATCGGCATCCTGTTCAATAGAACCTGAATCTCTCAAGTCTGAAAGTCTTGGTTTTCCACCTCTTTTCTCCACTTCACGAGAAAGCTGGGAAAGGGCAATCACCGGAATATCAAATTCTTTAGCAAGTTGTTTTAATGAGTGCGAAATTTCTGTAATCTGTTGAACAACATTATCTCCACCTTTTGTGTGAACAGGCGTCATAAGTTGCAAATAGTCGATAATAACAAGTCCGAGATTTTTCTCATGTTTCAAACGACGAACAACAGAACGAATTTTTAAAATATTATTTGCAGCTTGATCATCAATATAAAGTGGAGCTTTTGAAAGAGGATCAAGGGCAGCAGTTATCCTACCAAATTCCTCCTCTAGATTAAGTTTACCCGTTCTAAGCCTCCAAGAATCAACACGAGACTCAGCAGACAACATTCTATCTACAAGCTGTTGTGTGCTCATTTCAAGAGAAAAGATTGCTGTTGGAATGTTGTGTCTGATAGCCGCATTTCTTGCAATATCTAGAGCAAAAGAAGTTTTTCCCATAGAAGGTCTAGCAGCAAGAATTATTAAGTCTGATTTTTGTAGTCCAGAAAGTTTATTATCCAAATCTTTAAAACCTGTAGGAACTCCGCGAAGTTCACCTTTTGTTTTGTGAAGTCTATCAAGTCTTTCCATTGCTTCACCCAAAACATCTTTCATTTCTACATATTTTCCAGAAAGATTTTTACTAGTTACTTCATAGATTTTTTTCTCAGCTCTATCCAAAAGTTCTTCGATTTCATTTTCTTCATCATAACCAATCTTTGCGATGTGCTCAGCTGCTTCTATAAGTCTTCGCATCGTGTGCTTTTTGGAAACTATAGTTGCATAGTGTTCTGCATTTGAAGAAGAGGGAACTGTGTTTACAATTTCTGTAAGATAACTCATTCCGCCAATTCTATCTAGATCAACTGACTCTTTTAATTTTGAAGATAATGTAAGAAGGTCTATTGGTTCTCTTTTTTCGTAGAGATGTACCATCGCTTGAAAAATAGTTTTATGTTTGTCTGCATAAAAAGCATCTGGATTAAGAATATCCATAATTTCAACAAGAGCTTCTGGACGTAACATTATAGAACCCAAAAGTGCTTGCTCGGACTCAATGTTCTGAGGTGGAATTCTTATATTTATTTTTCTGTGCTCTGTGACCATGTTTCAAAATTAAAATTAAAAAATCAAAATGTAAAAATATAATTCAAAATTTAAAAATACATAAAAAATCAATATACTGTGTTATTTTTACTTTTTTCTTTTTAATCTTTACTTTTATATATTATCACGGCATTTAAAAAATCAACAATCTAAAAAATAGCATAATATGTGGTTAAGTTGTGGATGATTTTTGTATCGGCAAAAATCATCCAGAACCTTAAGAAACCTAAGTTTTCTTAAGGTTCTGGACAAAAAACTAAAGGGTTTTGCTCTCGCGAAACCCTTTAGTTTTATTATATTTTAGTTACTTGTTGCCCTTCAGAGGTATCTTTGACTTCATAACCTAAACTCTTTATTTTATCTCTTAATTCGTCAGACTTTGCCCAGTTTTTATTATTTCTTGCTTCTTTTCTTTCATCTAATAAGTCCTGTATTTCCGTAGGTATTTCAATTTTATTTTCTATTTTTTTTTGTAATTCAAGTCCTAAAACTTTATCAAAATCTAGCACGGTCGCAAGTTTGTCTTCGTTTGGAATATCAGTTTTAAGTAATTCATTCAAAACTGCCATAGCTTGAGGCATATTTAAATCATCATTAATAACAGCTAGAAACTTGTTTTTCCATACATTATCTATTTTACCTGTTTTATCTCCAAGACATGACTGTCCAGACAAATTTGAAATTTTTGAGTAAAGATTTTTTAAACCATTTTCTGCGGCAATCATTATTTCTTCATTCCATTCCATAGTTTTTCTATAATGAACTGAAAGATTTGCAAAACGATAAACTAGGGGATTAATATTATTTTTAATAAAAACATTTTCTATTGTAATAATATCGCCATTACTTTTAGACATCTTTCCACCATCTTTAATATTTAAAAATGCACCGTGAATCCAATAGTTTACCCAGGGCTTTTCTCCTGTAGCAGATTCTGTTTGAGCTATTTCATTTGTATGATGAATACTAACATGATCAATTCCTCCACAGTGAATATCAAAATGTTTTCCGAGATATTTCAAACTCATAGCAGAACACTCAAGATGCCAACCAGGGAAACCAACACCATACGAGCTCTGCCACTCCATTTGTCTTTGTATATCTTTAGGAGAAAACTTCCAAAGGGCAAAATCTGTAGGGTTCTTTTTTTCTTCATTAGTTTCTACACGGGCACCTTCTTTTAATTCTTCAATATTCTGTCCAGAAAGTTTATTGTAATCAGAAACTTTTGATGTATCAAAATATATTCCATCATTAGTTTTGTATGTAAAACCTTTATTTTCTAAAACCTTTATTAATTCAATCTGTTCTTTTATATTATCAGTAGCTTTACAAATAATATCTGGTTTAATTATATTTAAATATTTCTCATCATTAAAAAATATCTTTGTATAAAAATCCGCAATCTCCCATGCTGTTTTACCTTCTTTTTTAGCTTCTTTTTCTATTTTATCTTCACCAGTATCTCTGTCACTAACAAGATGCCCGACATCTGTAATATTCATTACATGTTTTACATCATAGTTATTATACAAAAATACTCTTTTAAGAATATCTTCAAAAATATAAGTGCGCATATTTCCTATATGAGGAAACATATATACAGTCGGGCCACAAGTATACATCCCTAATTTTCCTTTTTTTATTGGTTTAAATAAATCTTTTTTTCTTGTAAGAGTATTGTAAAGATAAATCGGATTATTATTTTTTTTTATTAAATTGAAAAAGTTAAACATAATTTTAAATTAAATCCATTTTTTAATTTTAACAAAAACGAAAGCTAGGATTACAGCAGTAAGTTCCATAGAAATTATTATTTGCCAATCATTAATATCACCAACAATTGGAGTATTAGTAGTATTCATTTGAAAGAATCCTGTGATAATAGAAAATGGAAGCGCAAGAAAAGTAATAACAGTAAGAACCTTCATTGTTGAGTTTTGCTTAGATGAAAGTAATGAATCATTGGTATTTCTAAGTTCTCTCAAAAAATCAATGTCATTAATTAAGTTTTTTTCTATTCTGTGATATTCGTTAATTATTTTTGATAAATGTTCCGAGAATTCTTGTCCAAACATCTTACTACCATCATTTTTTAGAGAATTAAGAATATCTTTATGAGTAAGAATTATGTGATTAAAACTAATCAACTCTCTATTGATTTTAGAAATTTCTGTAACCATTTCTTTTTCCTTTCCTTTAAAAATATTCTTTTCAATTTGTTTTAAATTATCATGAAGACTGTCTAATTCATCAGACATCGCGTTGTAAAGTTCTTTGATCATATAGTAAAGAACGCAACCAGAACCACTGCCCATAAGTCCTTTTTTAAGAATATTGTCCAATTCAAAAGTCTTTGTAAATTTATCAAGCGCATCAATATTTTCATATCTTGTAGTAATTATGAAATCTTTTCCAACAACCAAATCTATTTCTTGCTCATAAGAGTTCTTGTTGTGAGAATGACGTAAAACAGGGAAGTGCAAAACTAAATAAAGATGGTCTTTGTAAGTAATAATTTTTTCCTTATATGTTGGTAGTTGCAATTCACGAGCAACATCTAGATTTATTTGGTATTCATCCATTAGGGATCTTATATCCTCAGAAGTTGGATTATATACATCTACCCAAGTTACACAGCTATTTTTATATTTTTTTATCATTTTTTTTAAAAAGTATGAGAATAAAAAGAAACAGTAAACATTTAAACTACATTGTAATTATACATTTTATATATTTTTTTGCATTATTTTTATAAATTGGACACATATATCTTTTTTTGAGATAATAGTATCTATAAAAACATGAACAACAATTTTAAAAAATATAAGATTTTTATCATAACCACAGTTTTAATAGCTGTGGCTTTTGGTATCGGAGTTTACTTTGGGAAAAATACACAAAAACAAATAGCTTATAATACAGACATAGAAAATAAAGACGTTTTAAACGCAATTTTATCAAATTCATCTTCAACGATAGATATGACTCCTTTTTGGACAACATGGAAACTCTTGGAACAAAAATTTGTTTATACTCACAAAGACGCAACAAAAATAACTGATCAAGACAAAATTTGGGGTGCAATACAAGGAATGACAAATTCATATGGTGACCCTTATACCGTTTTTATGCCACCAACAGAAAGTAAAAATTTTGAAAATGATATAAGTGGAAATTTTGAAGGTGTAGGAATGGAACTGGCAATTAAAGATAAAAATATTGTCGTTGTTGCTCCACTCAAAGATACTCCTGCATATAAAGCTGGTGTCTTAAAAGGTGATGTACTTGTTACAATAAATGGAGAAAGTACCGCCAGTATGTCAGTAGATGACGCAGTAAAAAAAATAAGGGGAAAAGCTGGTACTACTGTAACCATTACCTTCGCTAGAGTTGGTAAAACTAAACCAATAGAAATAACAATGACAAGAGGTATCATTGATGTCCCTACAGCAGAAACAGAGATTAAAGGAGATGTCTTTGTTATTCACCTTTATAATTTTTATGCTCTTTCATCAAATAAGTTCAGACTAGCACTTAGAGATTTTATTGAATCTGGTAAATACAAACTAGTTTTAGATCTTAGAGGAAATCCTGGAGGATATCTAGAATCTGCTGTAGATATGGCAAGCTGGTTCTTGCCACTTGGAAAAACAGTAGTTAGAGAAAACTTCGGTACAAATATAGAAGAGCAAATTTACAGAAGTAAAGGTTATAATATTTTTAATGAAAATTTAAGAATGATAATACTTGCTGATAGCGGTTCTGCATCTGCATCAGAAATATTGGCTGGAGCTTTACAAGAAAACAATATAGCAAAAATTGTTGGGACAAGAACTTTTGGAAAAGGATCAGTTCAAGAACTTATCAAAATAACTCCGGAAACATCACTTAAAGTAACTATAGCAAGATGGCTTACACCAAATGGTATATCTATATCGGATGGTGGACTTACACCTGATTATGAGGTAAAAATGACCGAAACAGACCTAAAAGAAAACAAAGATCCTCAAATGGATAAAGCGATTGAATTGCTTAAATCGTTATAAAGCCTGCCTGCGCAGGCAGGTTGAAAGTTATAATGTTATAAAGTTCACCATTTTAAATCGAACTAAAAATTAACAGGGTAAATATAAAAAAATAATTAAGTTTAATAAATAAAAGCAGACTTCTCTTCGAGAAGCCTGCTTTTATTTATTATAATTTTATGATAATATCAAAAATATGAAAGTAATACTTTTGAAAGATGTAAAAAAATTAGGTAGAAAATACGACATTAAAGATGTAGCGGATGGATACGCCCTAAACTCTCTTATCCCTCAAAAAATTGCGGTCCCTGCAACTTCGGCTTATTTAAAATCAATCGAGGAGAAAAAGAAACAAATATCTATTACAAAAGATGGATTTAAAAAATCACTTGAAAACGCAATAAATAAACTTCCAGATAATAAACTATATATAAGTGGTAAAGTTAATGAAAAAGGCGCTCTTTTTGCTGGAATCCATGAAGAACAGATTATAGATATCTTTAAAAAAGAAACTGGAATAACTTTAGATACAGAATATTTTGATTTAGAAAAACCAATTAAAGAAATAGGGGAGCATCAAATAGATTTTAATATTGAAGGTGAAAAATATAAACTAAAAATTGTAGTAAAACCAGAATAAACTATAACAAAAAAACGAACCTCTTTTTGAGGTTCGTTTTTAAATTGTTTTTTATTTTACAGAGACAATATTTCTTCTTGTTATTGTAGAATCAAAATTTGTTTTTCTTTTTGTTGCAAACTCAACTACACCATCTTTTAATGCAAAAAGTGTATGATCTTTACCAACACCAATATTCTTTCCAGGGAGTGTATCTCTTCCGTTTTGTCTTAGAATTATTTGTCCTGTTTTTGCTAATTCACCATGATTAATCTTAACACCCAGGTATTTTGGACCTGAATCTCTTCCGTTTTTCGATGAACCAGCCGCCTTTTTATGTGCCATATAATTAGTTTATATTTAAATTTTTAACGCTTTAACCTCTATTTTTCAACCATCAATCAACCAAAATTTTGGTCTAATTTACGATATGATATAATAAAGCACGTGATGAACAGTATAAAAGATTTTACACAAAAAATCAAGTCGTTTTTTGCCCAAACTAAAGATAACTATTATAGTCAACAAAAAGGCTTAAAAATAAAAGATGATTTGTATATAGTTATAATTATAATACTCGTAGGAACAGCTTCGTTTGGATTAGGGAAATTGGCCAGTTATGAGAAAAATAAAACACCAATATCAATACTAAAAACCAAAGAATATATGCTTGCTACAGTTTTAGAAAGTGAGACACCCAAAAAAGAAATCACTACTGAAAATAACATAAAAAAGACTGATAGTTTAGTAGTGGCATCAAAATCTGGAACAAAATATTACTATCCTTGGTGCTCTGGAGTCTCGAGAATAAAAGAAGAAAATAAGGTTTGGTTTAATAGTACAGAAGAAGCTAGAGAGAAAGGTCTGACTCCAGCATCAAACTGTACGGGGTTAAAATAATAAAATTAATAATAAAATATAATATATGATTATTGTAGACACAGAACTTAGTGGGTTAGATGCTGAAAAAGATTCACTTGTTTCAATTGGGGCTGTAGATATATCAAATCCTCAAAATCAATTTTATGGCGAATGTAAGATCTGGGAAGGAGCACACGTAAGCGATGATGCTTTAGAAGTTAATGGATTTACAAAGGAACAAATTCAAGATTCAAAAAAACAGACTGATGGAGAATTAATAAAATCCTTTATTGATTGGGCATCAAAATGCAATGAACATACTTTTGCCGGACAAAATCCATATCTTGATATGCTTTTTATGAGAAATGCGGCGAGAAGGCATCATTTAGATTGGGGATTCGCTCATAGAACAATAGATCAACATTCTTTATGCTTCATGCACATGATAAAACAGGGGATTAATCCTCCAATTTCTAAAAACAGAACAGACTTAAATTCTGATAAAATAATGGAATATGTCGGAATACCAGTTGAATCTCATCCACATAATGCCTTGAATGGTGCCAAAACTGCCGGAGAAGCTATCTCAAGACTGCTTTATGACAAACAACTTCTTCCAGAATTTAAAAAATATCCGATACCTTGGTTAAAAAAGTCTGATAATAACGACAAGATGTAAAAAATGACTAAAAACCACAACATAAAATAGTAGTAAAATCAAGTAAAAAATGGCTCTGTTGAGCCATTTTTTATCATTTGACTTATACAAAAAACGTGACCTAACTATTGACTTTTAAAAGTAGGTATGATAATATATGTAAGAATCAGAGACATCTCTGATTTTAATATGATTGACATTATAACAACGTCTTTATTTGTATTTTCTTCATTATATGGAGGACCTACAAGTACAGAACCGATGGTATTGGCAACAACCACGGATAGAGAAAGTACTTCTAAAAAAGAAGAATTAGTAACAACAAGTATTCCAACAAGAGAAGAACTGGAACAAAAAGCTAAGGAATACTTTAAAGATTATCCGCTTTTAGTCGATATAGCTAGATGCGAATCTACATTCAGTCACTTAGATGAAGATGGCGAGATTGTAAGAGGAAAAGTCAACAAAAATGATTTAGGGCTTATGCAGATAAACGAATACTATCATGCAGAGAAAGCTGAGGAACTGGGATTTGATCTTAAGACTCTAGAAGGTAATATGGCTTATGCCAAATACCTATATGAGAAAGAAGGGTCTAAACCTTGGAATTCATCATCAAAATGTTGGAAAAAAAGCGCTAACTATAGTTTAGAATCAGGGAATCATATATCCTTAAATAAATAATAATTTATAAAATTAAAAATAAAACACTATCAATTTAAATTGATAGTGTTTTATTTTTAATTGATATTTGTATGAAGGGGAATAGATTTATTAATATTATGTATATGTCGCACAATATATCTTTGCGCCACTATATACTATAAGAAAAAGCCCCTTCTGTTACTTATACAGCTTAGGGGCTTTTCTTTAAACAATAATATCTAAAGCCATTAAATATCCAGCTTTTATTATTTTATTTGTTTCAAAATAATCAGAGATTATCTTTTTATTTCCATTTTTAATTGATGCAATTAGGATTTGATTTTTTATTATATCAAAAGAATATATACTTTCTCCCGATTTTAAAAAATCTAAATTATAATCAACTATTTCCTCTAACCCGCCAATACCTGAAAATATTAATGATTTATCATTAATAAATTTAATGCAGTCTTCAATATTTACAGTTTTTGTTATTGGATAAAATTGTGCTTCATATTCATCAGCTTTGATGAATACATGACTACCTTTACAATTTGTTTCTAAAACTTTAATAAAAACCTTCGAAGGTTTACCAAAATTTTTATTCATCTTTCAGTCTCCTTTTTCTAATTTATTTTTACTTCAAAAAAACTTTTCAATAAAAAGAATACTCCTTTAAAATATAAAGTCAATATTTTTTCAATTAAAAACCCTCGTAATTTTTATTACGAGGGTTTTAGAAATATATTATTACTTCTTCTGAATTCCTATTAAACAATAATCATAAAAAAAACTATTACAAGGTGGGCTAGATAAATCTTTAAAATTCATTGTTTCTAAAAACAAACCTCCTCTTATATGAGTATATCTTTCTTCATCATATTTATTTTCTTCTAATCTATTAAAAAAATGGACTACATTATACCCGTTCTTATTCTTATATGGTTTATTGTTTATCCCCAAAATATGATAATTTTTCGGAAAATATTCAGACATAATACTCTGTGCTAAAAACATCATTTGTATGTTTCTTTCATCTAAAAAGTCATTTTCATGCAAGAATTTTATTGATTTTTGTATTGTAATTTTTTTTCCATCTAATACTAAAAAAAAATTAATCAAATACTTATCTCCTGGAACAAAACAATTAGTTTTTCTTAAAAAATAAGATTTGATCTCTAAATCAATTTTTAATATTTTTGGATCTTTCTTACATATTTCAAAAAAAGCATCAATAAATTTCTGATAATTTTGTGGAATCGTTATTTCGAATTCAACAATTGGGAATGGCGATACTACTTCATCCAACAAAACAATTTTTTTTAAACTATTGCTTATTTCTTTTTTAAATAGTGTTTCTAATTTAATAATTTTTTCTGCATTTTTTTCTGATAATTTTAAATAATTTACAGCCTCTTCAAAAACAGAATTGATTTTTTCTTTCTGATTATTAGTAACCTTATTCATTATTATCTCCTTTCCTACTTTATTTAATTTTTATTGTACTTCTCTATCTAAAAATTAACATAAAAATAACCTCTTGTAAATCGAGGTTATTTTTACTAATATTTTATAAAAAGTTTTAATTTATACTTGCGGCTGCTGTAGATACTGCTGACTCTATAACTTTCCAAAGAATTCCTACTACAATCTTATCCCAGATATAAGTAAATGGAACTGATAGAAATTTATCCCAGATCATTACTACAAATTCCCATGCAGCATGAAGGTTTGACTGGACAGTCGCACCATTAAGAATATCTCTCACATCAAAACCAAAATAACCTAAAACGATAAGTGCGATTATTATAACAATTAACGCCTTTATTAAACCTTTATTGCTGGTTCTTTTT
>Ga0172381_10008352_pt1 | contig 10137 bp, 6 predicted proteins | sample Leawel6488metaG_FD_119754 | JGI IMG/M metagenome (GOLD analysis project Ga0172381, IMG submission 119754) | Leachate microbial communities from a municipal landfill in Southern Ontario, Canada - Leachate well 64-88 metaG | ecosystem: Engineered > Solid waste > Landfill > Unclassified | place... | reverse complement strand
CGTTGTCGGTGCTGCCGTCGTTGCCGGTGCTGCCGTCGTTGCCGTCGTTGCCGGTCGTGCTCGGAGGTTGTCCGTTCGTGTTGCAGCCGAGCAGGGCTGCAAGCACGATGGCCGTCATGGCCATCCAGGTGGTGAACTGTCTCGTCTTCGTCATGGCGCACTCCTTTTTGGCCGCGTCTTGCGCGGCCTCCGTGATGACACCTTGCGGGATTGGCTACCCGCTTTGTGTGAACCCTTTCCACTATTTTTTCATATCGTGAATTTGAGTATGCCTCGAAAGGCAAAACTCAAAAGATTCGCGTTATTTGATTGCCTTAAGGCTATCAATCATGGAGACAAGCCTGATAACAGTTTTGCCCGCTTATGGAAAAACTATCTTTGCCTCCATGTCTGATAGCCCTAAAGCTACTAATATCTGATGCGAGTTGTCAAAGAACTCTGATTCGCGCACTGACAATTTAACTACAAGAGTAGTTTTTGTCTCGAAGTCCTACGAATGTCTGCATTTAGCGGGCATACATTAGGCAAGTTGCAAATCAGGGAACGAACTATACTGAAAATCCACGCATTAGTCAAGTTTCTCGTCTTCCTCTACCCCTGAAACAAAAAACTCAAAAAACCGTTATTACTTAAGGCTCGTATTCAAGATGTTGACTGAATTGCAATTTTATAGTAGAATATAATAATATCTTTTATCAAAATGATATGAACAGCAAACAATCTACAAGCCAACCTACACACTTACGCCTTGTTACAGATGAAGAAAGAGCCTCCGCAGAGGGGAGGCAAGACGATCAATCTCAACTTCAATCCGGAGAAGCTGAACGCAGAACTATCTCTCAAGGAACTCAATCAGTACATGATTTAGCGCTAAATAGAGCAGAAGTTCAGGGTCCTGGAGAAGAAGAGTTTGACTGGTCCGGCCTTGACACCGATGATGACGAGCCACGAAGAGGGGAGAATGATGTTCCTCGAAGATCTTCAGGGGATAATGTTGTCCCTTTTTTTAAAGCTCCTCCTACTAGGACAAGCGATCATGACTTTTCTCCAGATGAATCTAGAAGACCAACCGTGGAGTTGCCCGTAGGTTATATTGAAGAATTAAATGCCAAAGGTGACGATCATAGGAGAACAACAGTGATCCCAGGGCAGGAAGCCAATTATCCAGCACAACCTTTAGCAGAAGATCACCAAAGAGTCCTGAGAGAGGAAAGAATCCGCGAAAATTTTGGTAACCAAACTGAAGTAGATGACATGATCAATCGGGCCCGCGAAGCAGGTTCCTACACAGAAGCGGAAACAATTCTCATCAAGGCAATCCAAACTCGCTCCACTTTTTTAACAAAAAATAGGCCAAACGAAGCAAAAATCTTTTCATTCGCTATCCGCAATCTCTCAGCCGGAACTTTTCCTTTTTCAGCAAGGGGATTTAAAGCGCGCGACCTTGAAAAACATCCACATGGATTTAATTTAAATATTCTTTTTGCTACAGAAGAATGTTTATTCCAAAAATTAAAAGAATTTCCTCCAAGACCAGACCTACCTGCAGAAGACAAAATGGGTATGATCAGAGATTTTTGGACAATCGTATCTTAAACGGAGTTTCTTTGTTCAAAAAACTCCGGACAGAAAAAACCCCCCGATTGCTCGGAGGGCTTTTCCCCTCATTCCTATGAAAAATTGTCTGTCGAATGTGTGTTTAATCTACCCTCTTAATCTATTTTATAAATCCTTCTTTATTCAATCTGTATAACATCAATGCGATTTCACCTCTCTTAGCCAATTGGTCTGGATGTAAGTAAACTTGGCTACCAGTATAGTTAGCGTCGAACAATTGGTAAGTATAAGCTGCCCCAACATATTGAGCATACCATTTTGTATAATCAACATCAACATAACTAGCAGTTCCACCTTTTACTAATTGTCCTGTAAATGATTGGCTAGCTTCAAGTACAAATTTCAAAGCTTGTACTCTAGTGATATTATTTTCTGGTCTAGCAGTTCCATCTTCGTAACCTTCCAACATATTGTGGAATTGAGCTGTTCTTAGATATGTCATGTACCAACCAGCTGGATTTAGATCTTTGAATCCAAGATTTGTACCATTAGCTGGTAACAACGCTGCTTCGAAACCTTCAAGAACAACTTTCAATACTTCAGCTCTTGAAATATCTTTGTAAGGTTGGAATGTGTTATTTGGATATCCATGGAATATTCCTCTTGCTGTAGCCCAACCAATAGCATCACATAATTCTGTGCCATCAGCGTTATACATATCTGAGTACATGCTGCAAGAATAATCTCCGTCGTCGTCTGGAGTAGGATTAGGAGTTGTTTTCCCAGTAGTTTTTCCAACTACAAACTTTCCTACTTCATTGTCTTTTTTGCTGTTGTCAGTCTTGCTGATCAATTTGTATGTATAGATTCCATCGTCAAGTTTCTTATTGTCTTCGTCTTTTCCGTTCCAAGAAATTGTATGACATCCAGCATCTTGAGCTACATAATCAAGTAGATCAATTTTTGAATTACTTCCTGCAGAAGTTCCTTTGTAGATAGCTGCAAAGACATCTGCATCTTCATCAATACAATAAGCAAGTTCTAGGCCATCTGATGAATCTTCATCATCGAAGATTACAGGCTCCATAGCATCGTTTGTAACGTTTGATTTGCCGTTAGAAACGTCGTCTTCTTCAACTGAGAATTCAACAGATTCAACTGTTTCAACATCATCATCAGTTGAATTTGTAGCTGTAATTTTGAATGACCAATCATCCCCTTCATCTACTTCGTCTCCATCTTCATCAGTTCCATCAAATTTCACTGCGTACCATTTATTCTTGTTTACTGATTCTTCATCAACCAATGTTAATTCTCTGTGAGTTCCTTGATAAACTTCAACAGTTACATCTGAAGCTGTATCAACTTTATAAACTAAAGTTGTATATTCGTCCTTTGTAGGATCAAAAGATTCTTTTGTAACGAATGCAGAAGTGATTCCAGGTTGTTCGTAAGCGATTGTGATAGGTAATGAAACGGTATCACCGTCAGCTGTGATCACGATATTCCATAATCCACCTGCAACATAGTCTCCGTCCTCATCTGTTCCATCCCATTCTTCTTCGTAGTTGTCGTTATCAAGATTTTCATCTGATAAAATCTCAACAGTTGTATTTCCTTTTACAGCTTCGATAGTCAAATCATCAACTTCTTCTTCTAAATCAAATTCAATTTGTAGAGTGTCATCGCTTGGATCCCAAGTACCACTTGGATCAAGTTCAAAGTTTGTAACGATATCAGAAGAGACAGAAGCTTGGCCTACAGTTACTGTAGTTGTTTCTGTATCTGAACCGTCTGCATTTTTAGCTGTTACTTCAGCAACATAAGTGTCTGCAGCAACATATGATCCATAAGTATCTTTACCATCCCATACGATTGAATATGTTCCATCTGCATGCAAATCACTTGTATATCCTGCAAATGTACGAACTGTAGTAGCACCTTTCTTAATAGCAACTGTTAAATTTGCATCATCGCTTACTCCGAAAGATAAAGTTGTAGATCCAGATCCATTTCCCAAAAATGACGCTGGGTTAGCGCGCAAATTTGTAATACTTGGAGCTGTTGGATTGTCTATTACTGAAGAATTAAGAGTGATTACAGTCTGAGCGACCCCAGTACCGCTAGCATTCTTAGCATAAACTTTCACGATGTAGTTGCCACTTGGAAGAGCTGCTCCATTAGCCTCATTTAATGAACGACCAGTCCAAACAAAAGACTTTGTTCCGGCTGTCATCGTAACGTGATTTGTTGACGGGAAAATGTACAACTGATTGCTTGGATAAAGCACGTAAGCATAAAGATCATCAATATCACCTGTAGAAGTTACAGAGATAGTTGTGTTCTCATTTGCTGGATTAAATGATGAAGGATTTGCAAACACGCTTACTCTAAATGTTGGAGCTAAAGGCGCTGCTGATACGTTTGTTATGGTTATCGTTGCAAGAACTGCAACTAATGCCAATAACGATGCGAACTTTTTAAACATAAACTTTTGGGTTATTGTTGATATATTATATGTAAATTTTTTTTACTTACAAAACTTGAAATCCAAGAAAGGCAGACATATTAATCCTATTTTCAAGTTTGTCAAGTATTATTTCTACAATAACCCTGCAGTATGTAATTTATATAATACAGAAGCGACTTCTGAACGTGTAGCTGGTAGGTCGGGATTCAAGACTGTGCCGCTTGTAAATAAAGAATATGTTTTAGCTGAACAAGCATATTGGAAATACCAGTTGGTAGGCAGTACGTCTGTAAATGATGAAGAGCAATATCCTAATTGATAATTTTTAGAAACTTTCAAACTCTCAAATACAAATTTCAAAACTTCTGCTCTATTAATAGCTGCCGTTGGACGCGCTGTATTGGCACCTCCATCTCCAGAGAAGATTCCAACTAGCTTAGCTCCTTTAATAAATGGAATATACCAAGCTCCTGTAGTCAAATCTGTAAATCCTAGACCAACGGTAGAATAATCCCATAGATTTACAGTTGTTCCCGTAGCTAGAAGCGCAACCTTTAACATTTGCGCACGATTTATAGTTTGGTAAGGCTTAAAGGTCCCATCCAAATATCCTTGAAAAATTCCAGCATTAGTTGCCCAGATAATAGCTTCACAATCTGGAGAACCTGCAAGAACATCAGAGAAATTTGAGCATCTTCCAGTAGTTGTTGTAGAAGTTTTTCCAGTATTTGTAATTTTACCATCCACTACAACATTCGAACTGATTTTATCATTATTGTCCTCATCGTCATCATTTGAGTCACTTGAACTGCCGGCATCTTCTACATCTCCCACAACAAAATATCCAACTTCTGTATCGGTACTACTTTTCTTTGAAATAATTTTGTAAGTATAAACTCCATCCGCAAGCTTATCTCCATCATCATCTCTGCCGTCCCAAGTAATAGTGTGTTCTCCATCAGCTTGATTTTTTACATCCAATAATTCAATCATCTTTGTTCCCGTAGAGCTTTTCCCTTTGTGAATAGTTATCGTAACATCAGCTTTACTGCCAAGTTCATAAGATAGAGACATTTCTGATTTCCCATCAGTCAAAACAGGCTCCATATAATCATTGGTCACATTTGATTTACTGCTGCTTGAAACGTCGTCTTCAGCTAAGTCGATGTCGATTTTAGCAGAATCATCCTCGTCCTCGCTTGCTTCATTTTTAGCCACAACCTCGATTTCTAAATCATCCCCGTAGTCATATCCATCTGCGTCAAACTGAACTGCATACCATCCATCCTTTGAAACCTCTATATCTTCCTCAATAGTATCGTCCTCATCTCCCTCTAACAAAATATTAACATCTACCAAACAGTCCGTATCTACCCTAAACATCACATATGTAAATTCACCAAGATCATTATCAAATTTATCCTTTGATACATAAATGTTATCGATGTTCGCTTTATCGTAACTCACTTTTATAGATTTGTTGGCCACCAGAGAAGTAGCTCCTTCTTCTGAACGGAATTCTATTTTCCAAAGTCCACTTACAACATAATCTCCATCTTCATCTGTTCCATCCCAAGTAATTTCAAGGTTATTATCCTGATCAAGACTGCTATCGTCGTATAATTCAATTTCTTCAGAGCCTTTTTTCGCATAAACTGTAAGATCATCAAGATCTTTCAAAACATCAAACTCAATTTGTAATTCATCATCTTCTGCAGGTTTAAAATTTGAAGAAGGGCTAAATTTAATTCCTGAAATATGAGCGTTGCTTGGGGAATCACTGCTTCCATTATTGGTAATTTCTACGTTTTCCTGTTTTACGCTAACTCCAGAGTCATTTCGAGCAATCACCACAACTTTATAAGTTCCTGTGTTTACTTCATTATCTGAATCATTAAGACCATCCCAGTTGATTTTGTGATCCTCATCTGCATCAAAGTTATCATTTTCATATTTATCGAACCCACGAACTTTATTTCCAAATGAATCACGAACTTCGACAGTAATATCAGCTTCGTCATCATTCGTAAATTCAATCACTGCCTCGTCATCATCAAGATCAAAAGAAGTTGGGTCTACTGAAAAATTAGATAGAGCAGGCTTATCTGAATCATTATATTCCACTACCACAGTTTTTTGTTGAGTAGCATCAACATAACCAGTCTTTTTTGCCACAAGCACTACCGTATATGTTCCCGGTTCTACCAATTCGCTAGAATATGTCCCATCCCAAGAAAAGGAAGTTGCTTGGCTAGTAGAAGTAAAACTTTTTACATTATCCAAATTAGCATCGACAATTTCAACCGTCACAGAGGTCGGAGCTTCTGAAATTGAATAGGCGATAGCTAGATCTTCATTTTCTCCATCAGAAGAAGGATCAAACCCTGTCTCAGGGGAAACTGTAAAACTAGAAATTGTTAGATTTTGTGGAGCTGTTATTGTTAATTCATTAACAGTCGCATCTTCAAATGTTCCTCCTTGAATATTAGCCACAATCGCGACCACATTATATGTTCCAACAGCCAACGCAGTTGTAACATCGGCTGTCCATGTCCCATTAACATAATTTTCAACAGCGTTATAAGTTTGGCCATTTACCGTAACAGTCACGGCGTCTCCATCAACAGAAGCAGTCATAGTTCCAGTCAAAGTTGGAGTGGTGTCGGTCGTCGTCAAAGGATTTATAGTAACTCCAGTCGCCGCAAAAGCGGTCATAGGAATTAAAGTAGCCATCATTGCCGTAAGAACAGCAAGATTCAATAGTTTTTTAAACATTTGATTTAAAGTTAAATGTATATAAAGGAGGCCAATTGTAAAACACTGGTGAAATAATACAAGTTTTTAGCATTTGCTAGGACGCCAAAACATTATCTAATAGGTGAATAGTCCCGTTATCGTGTAGAAGCCTTTTATTTTTAGCATCCAAAACAGGGGAAGGATATTTATTTTTTTTGTCATAAGATCCAACGGTGAAGGGAGTCCCATATTTACCTTGAAGGAAATAATAATCATTTCCACCTTTTAGCGCGCTATCACCAATTACTAATATTTCTTTAAAGTTTTTATTGAATTTCATCGCTCTCTTTTTTGTCAAAAACTTTGCGAATTTTTCTATCCCGGCATCTTTATCTCCTTTTGCAGGGCAGACGATTACACCTATTCCCGAATCTCCCAAATGCAAATGTTTTTCGTAATTTTTATCATATTCAGAAAGAGATTTATCGCATATCTCAAACATCTTTGCCGATTTTTCATAAACCTCTGTAATAGGAGTATTTCCCATATGATTTGCTCTCATCACGACAATTACTCTGTGTTCATTGATAATTTCACCATAGTCAGTGATTTTATTCTCAATCATTTTTTTCAGCTGAGATTTTTTTAAGAATTTATCAGGCCATTTAGCTCGAGAAAACTCCTTATATTTGCCAATCTTTTGATCAAAGTAGTACCCCATTGATCCATTTTCTCCCAGCAGGAACATGTTACTAAGAATCTCTTTTTTTTCAGATCGGGGAATCTCTTTTAAAATGGCACTAAGTCCTCTTTTTTGAAAAGACTCCAATTGTCTTCCGGTACAAAAGGCGATAGGCATTTTTTTTGCCACTGCGATCAAGGTTTGAATCATCTTTTTAGACGGAAAGACACTGCCTTTTTTAGTGACAGTGCCATCGAAATCCATCATTACAGCTTTAAACTTCATTATTCTTTAGAATGATCTTTTTTAATAACTCCCCAGTGATAAAGATAGAAAGGAAGTGCCACTAAGAACACTCCTAGCATTTCAGCTAAACTAGTTTTTATATCATTCGTATGACGTTTCGCAATTCTTGCTACGGCCTTGGATGTGCATTCATCCTTTTTCACCTTCTTTTGATCTTCCGTTAAAGTAGCATCTTTCACAACTTGCTTGCCATTTTGATCATAGGTGTAAAAAAGGTTTTCATCCATACATTCATAAGGCCCCTCAATCAGTTCATAATCCAAAACTTTAAAAACATATTCTTTCAAAACCAAATTAGCAGCCATTGTTGCTGAAATCAAAATCATCACGATCGATATTCCAGTAACCATATAAAGATATAAAGTGCGAATTATTTTTGTAGCACTTTTCTTTTTTGCATCAGGAGTCGTTTTTGTAGGCATAGAATTGAGTTAGTAACTAATAGGAGAACGTCAAAAGGATACCAAAATTAGACAAAATTTAAAACGCTTTATTTGCACGTAATTTTTTCGCAGTTTTAAGCATTTCTTCACTTTGTTTTTTAATTTTTTCAGATTCTTCGGCGGATAAATAAGGAGTAAGTAATCCCGCTATTTCATAGGCAGCTTCTACGTTTTGAGTGTAAGCCGTAAAGTGAACGTTGGCTTTTACGTACTCGAAATAATTTTCAAGTAAAGACTTCGCTTTTTCAATAACCGCTTTATCATTTGGGCTAAGACTATTTGGAGCAAGTAGGCGAATGTAATCTCGGTAATAAATAAAATCATTTAATGGATTTAAAGCCAAAGCCTCTCCAAAATTATTTTTACAAACCAATACGTTGTAACTTTGAAAATCTTTATCGCAATAAGCAACTCCTTCCAAATAATTTGCTTGAGCATCAAGGGAATTCAATCCCGTCTCGTGACTTAACAATCCCAAAGCTTCTCCGAAATTATTTTTTTCAAGGTCCTTCTCCGCCGTACTCAGATAATAATTTCGAGGATAAAAGGAATATGATAAAAAGGCAGGATTTGCGACTTGAGATAAAACCAAAATAATCCCTTCATACAGAGCAAAAACAATAATGACCAAAGCCACCGCCAAAGATAAAAAGGATCTTCTCTCTTTGGTAACTTTTTCTGCCACGGAAGACCTTATTACTATTAATAGCGAAAATAAAAGCAGCAGATTCGCCATAAAATTAAAATTGTAATCAATCATGCTGTGAGCAAAAGCTCCAGCGATTGCCACGAAAATCAAATAAACAAAGTCCTTACGGATCTGACTTAATTTCGGAAATCTTTTTACAACTGTTACCAATACTGTTATCAAAAAGAAAACAAAAGCTCCCAAAGCAACGAGTCCATTTTCCACTCCTATCTTTAGGAAAATATTATGAGGGTGATCCGAGTTTCCCAAAAATGTTTCTTGAATCCCGTTATAGGCATATCTGAAACTAAATGGCCCCCAGCCAAAAACAGGCTCTTGTTCAATTAGTTTAACAGAGCCTTCCCAGAAATCTCTTCGTTCTTGAAAGGATGTCAAAGATTCTCCATTCCCAAACGTAGCCTTCTCCTCCACATCGATAGTTTGATACTGTAATTCACGAATATAGTTTGCCAACGTAAAAACTCCTATTGATAAGACTACAACACTCAAAAATATCAAAATCATTTTTATGCGAATTCTTTTGAAATAATAAAACAACAAAAGAAGCATTTGCCCTCCCAGCACAATCAAGGCCCCTCTTGAATAAATTAAAATAAATAATCCCAAAACAAAAGCCAGTCCGAGAACCCTAAAGGCTGTAAATTTTTCTTTATGCATGATTAATAATATTGGCCAACTCATGAGCATAAATAGCGCAAAAGCATTTGGCCATTTATTGGCATGGTAAAAAATATTAAAGAATGGACCGAAAGCCCGAACGTCAGCATAAAAGAAGTAAAACACAAAGCCTATAATCACCGATAAAAAAAGTCCTACAGTGATCACTTTTAAAAATTTTTCACTCCAGTCATTCTTTTTATGTGCATATAAAAGATAAAAGGGGACCATCGAAGAAAAAGCCATCACTTCACTCAGCCCATAATTTTTAGTGTGTGAAAAATAAAATGATACCGATATTGCCAGAAAAAATATTCCCAAAAACAAAGGTTCCAAGAAAACTTTTTCTCTTTTATTCTCAAATTCCTTAACGGCTAAAAACAAAATCAACACTCCAAATAAAATTACCAATGGATATTCAGCCCCGTAATCGTATTTTTTAAAAACAGGATTTAGTAGAGCAAAAAGCCAGAAAGAGCTGATTATTAGAAAGGAGAAATTTTTTCGACAATAGTCTAAAAGTTTAGACATGCATTTTTATTTTTAAATTATCTAGATTTACAAATGCGCGAATAAT
>Ga0172381_10008351_pt1 | contig 10137 bp, 24 predicted proteins | sample Leawel6488metaG_FD_119754 | JGI IMG/M metagenome (GOLD analysis project Ga0172381, IMG submission 119754) | Leachate microbial communities from a municipal landfill in Southern Ontario, Canada - Leachate well 64-88 metaG | ecosystem: Engineered > Solid waste > Landfill > Unclassified | place... | reverse complement strand
TCTTTGTCATATCCACAACCGGAACAAGTATAAATCCCTTCATTAGTGCGAAAAAAACCAGTCCCGTAATTTCCTGCGGTCTTGTCTTTATAGTTTATTGCCGCTGTTGCGTGTGGATTACTTCCCCAAGTGCGAGATTTTTTCCATTCTATTGTAATGGTAATATCTTTTACTTCAGGCTGATTTTTTTCGTTCTGTATTCTTTCAGCTTCTTTTATTGCTTCTCTTTCAGCTTTGCGGGCCTCTTTAATGGCCTGTTTTTGCTCTTCTGTTAACTTTGTTTTCATGATATTGTTTGTTAGTTGTTATTTGTAAATTATTGAATCCATAGAAGATAAACCATAATTAAGTATAAGAGTATTAAAGACTATTTGGGAACATTAAATAAATCAAAGTCACCCTTGCCCGTTATGTCTATATATAGACTACCATTGTAAAATGCAAGGTAATTGACAAACCGGATCAAATCCTTTTTACTCAGTTTGTTTAACATTTGCTTTGACTCTTCGTGTTCAGATGAATATTCCATTCTTCGTATGGCCATTGCACCGGCATTGTGCTTGTCTGTGATTGATTCAAAGAATTTCTTTTTGTCTATTGTTGTCATAATATTGTGGTTTAATGATAGGTTAGTAATTAGGTTGTAATATCCAAATCAAGTCTGTTAATTTGCTGTTTAAATTATCTGCCTCATATTGCAGCATTGTGCGACGTTCAAAAAATCCGGTAACATTATTAACCTCAGCTTTCCAAATTAAAATAAATACCTGTTTCATAATCTTAAGTTTTAATAACAGATCAAAGATATATCCCTTATATCATATAAACAAATAAAAAAGCAACTATTTTAATAATAATTGCTCTTTTTTTGACTAAATGGTGTTTTTGTTATGTGAATGAATGATTTTTGAGGCTTAAAGTATAAATAGCTCAAACCACAGGACATAAACTAAAATAAAAAAGCCCTGATTAGAGGGCTTATAATAAAGGGTTTTAAGGGTTAGTTTCATGATTAAAAATAGCAAGGATGTGGAACATGTAAATCATCACAGCGACTATTCAATAACACCTCTTCTATTTTTTCAATAGCTTTTTCAATTGAGGTGAATGTAAGCTCTTCGAGCCTCTGATAAGACCTATCATAATAATAGGTCATTCTGATAATTCCGAATTGTTCCATTTGTGCTTTTGCATTCTCAATAAACTTTTTCATAACTTATGTTTTTGATTACAGATTCAAAGGTAAAACACCTAAATGACAAAAACAAATTTATTTTCGATTATTTTTATAAAAGATTCAAACCAACAAACATAAACCATAATCATCTTATCAGTATAGGAGAGAGTAAAGAGAGATAAGACAAAGAATATAATATTAAATTACACTTATGTTATGTTTCTCGATAAACTTTTTGAATGATTCATCGTAATTACTAAAGATGTCCTCTATTATATCATTACACTGCTCAGTCAATCGATAGTATATAACTCTACCGGATACCCGCTGAACTTTAATATAACCTTTATCTTTCAAGTTATTCAAATAGTATTCAGTCTTTAAGTTATTGAAATAGCCCGTAAAGTTCTTTATGTTGTTATATGTAAACTCAGACTTGACCAATATCGTATATAAATAAATACCGTTCAATTCTAATATCTCATTGCAGCTTAGATGGTATTTAAGCCTTGCGGGCCTCATCTGTCTGAATGCGTTATGATACGTTAATTGTGTCTTTAATCTCTCTACATCAATATTTAGAGGCAATAAGACGGTATATTTACCTGTAGTCACTTTTAGTTCTGGTTTGCGTTTCTGTTTGTCACCCACAAAGATAACACAATCCCAACAACCAAGCCAAACACACCAGAACCACACCAAACTATCAAAATAGTATCAGCCAAATTAGAGCTAAAAACACATATAGCTCATTCTCTGTTGTTTCGCAATAGTACGAAATAGCATATAACTTTTATTAGTTTAACTATATACCTCTTATAAATTATAGGTAATCATTTAATCCCTCATCCTTATTAAGGTCTTCAATTCGCTTTATTTGTAGCTTAATAGACTGATTTAATGCTTTATGTATGCAGGATCAAAAAGAATGCTTTAATGTAGGGGGTGGGGTTGCTGTTTGGCTTCGGGTGCGGGATGGGGGGCCCCCTGATCGGTGCGGTGACTACTAATACAACTCTATGTTCGATAATCAAAACTAAGCCAAAAGCCATAAACAGCTAATAAACAATATGTTATCACAACAAATGCACGATATAAGGGCTAATGATAGAATGCAAAGTCTATGATATTATCAGAACAATGCCAAATCAACGCCCAAATCCAAAGAATTATCCCAAAGATACCCACTTCATCAACCCAAACCAAATAAAGCCTTAAATCAATCAAAATCCAATAAATTTATAATAAATCATCAAATGTGTGATAACTTCAAATATCATTAAAATCTGTGATTATATGTGATCGGGTATAAAAGGATACTAAATGGGTATATTTATATGCTATCGGGTATAATTACGATAGGAGACAAATATCTGTTTTTGGGGCTATATGTATAGGAAATGGCCTTTTCTATACATAATTGGGCTATATGTCCATAAATGAGGGAAATCTATACATAAAGACGTATTAGTTTATGTAAGTTAAAGTGCGCTATAAGTACCGTAAATCGGTGTTTATCGCAAAATAACACTTTCTTGAATAAAAATAATCATGAATTTGCTTGCATATATCAAATAAAATGTTTTACTTTGCCACATTAAAGTATGAGAAAGTCCCAGACAAGTACACAAATATGACGAAAAAGGATAAAATAAAGTGGTTTTTTGTGGTAGTGAATCTACTCGATAAGACCGTAGAGGTATGCCAAACCAAAGAAGATGCAGCAAAGATGGCCGGGGTTCATCCCAACACCGTGAAGCTTGAAAAGGATATATGGAGACGATTCTTTATTAATAGGATAACCAAGGAACCTGCACACTTCATTATTGCTAAGAAGTCTATTACTCCTAATAAAAGAATGGAGCGAGATTATAAAAACCAATTAAACACAAAGAGATGAGAAAACACACGCACACACATTATTATGTGCAAGTCCTGACGGAAGATGGTGCTCTACAAATAGTCTATCATCATCACGATGAGGCTAAAAACGAGTACTACCACAAGTTTGTAGACAAGAAAAAAGCGAAGGCTCTTGCTGAAGCTGAAAAGAAAATAACTCCTGCCGATAAGTTCAGGGTTATTAAATGTACTGAATCGTATGATGCAGGAGAATGGATTTAATAATTATAACCAACTAAACCGAAAATAATGAAACCAAAACCAAAACCAAAAGGAGAATTTAGCGTAGTCTCATATACCACAAGACCCGAAGGCGCAAGTGTTTACTGTCATTGGGCGGAAGGACTTAGTATGATACTCTCTAAAGGCAGGAAAACTATGGAGCTAAACGGAGAAGAGATACAACAGATAGTAAGATCGCTTCCACGTACTATTGGGGGCAGTTATTAATATATTAAACCTAAAATAAAATGAATGATAGAAATCAATTAATCTCTTCCGAAACCAGCATTTTTCTTGAAGAGATAAAAAGACGAAACAAAATATTTGTAAGTGCTGTACTAACTAATTCTATCCCTCCAATAAAAGGGGATATTACTAAGGGCAAGTTAAAGTGGAGAGGGATACATCTCGTTGATTGTCCGAGCAGAAATATAATGTATGTAGCTCAAAGAGACAGAAGAATATCTGATGAAGTGACTGTATTTGACTTTAACTTAGGAGTAAAGGAGATCATAGAAAACGACCCCACATGTGGCACAAGTGTTACTCCTGATGACATCATGGACTGGGCTAAGAAAATACTCAGCCATGAGGGCAAAGATGCAGATAAACTTTTTAAAGTCGATGACGAATGAAATACTCCCTCGACATATCCTATCTGCGCTCCCTCTACGACATAAAAGAGGATGGGTCTGTCTTCGACTTAAAACGAAAGAGGGTTGTTGTGCCTATAGTAAGAAATGGGTATAAAGTTATAAGAGTATCTTCTTTACACGTTAATGTGGGTTTAGGTTATCTGGTTTGCCTGTTTTATCACGGGGAGCCGCCGACACCCAACCACGAACCTTGTCATCTCAATGGCGACAAGATGAATAACAAAGCCGACAATCTCGCTTGGAAGACTCATGGACAGATCGTCAAGAGAACCTACGAGCGTGGCCGTCGTCCCTACTGGAAGAACAAGCGTCGTGGAAAGTATTCTGAGGAGACCAAGGCCAAGATGAGTGAGGCGAAAAATAAGCGGGTCGTCTGCGACGACAAGATGTATCCGAGTGTAGAGTCTGTGCTGGGAGTGCTGGGGGTGTCACGACATACATTTAACAATCATATCGCCTCTGGGGTAATAAAGGGGCATAAGGTGTCTTTCTATCAGGGGTTATCTTTTTTGGATTCAGCCGTTCCTAAGCTTGTTATTACGCCTCATCCCGTCTCTGAATCCTACTCCCTTCCTGAGATAGAAGCTAACTACGATATTCACCCTGACGGAAGAGTCTATTCTAAGAAGGCAGCCTCATTCCTTAAACCCATTGATACCGGACTTAACATAGTCTATAACGTTCGGGTCAAGTGGTATAACGTACAGGTGTCAGCCGCTCGGTTAGTAGCTATGAAGTACGTGGCCCCGGTAGCAGGCAAGAAACAGGTAGGGCATAAGGATGATAACTATTATAATAATGAGGCCACTAACCTCGTATGGCAGTCTCCTTCAGAGACACGACTAAAAGGGAATAATACTGATTATTGGTGGAAAAACAATTTAAAACAAATATAGCTATGAAAACAGAAAGACAACAAGCCGAAGAGCTACTACTATCTAAGTTCCCTCTCCTGCCAGCAAAATCAAATAAAGAAGGAATGGACTTGATCATTGATGCTATGATTGAGTTTAAAAATGAATGGGTAGACGCATCAGAACATCTTCCTCCCCTTGATACAAGAGTAATAGGTTACTTCCCAAGAGGAGACGAAGGCGGCGAGAAGGTATCTACTGCTATAACTTATGACGGAAATACTTTGAGGAGCGATTTTCCTAATAGTACTTCTCATTGCTTTAAAGCTACATATTGGAGATATTTTCCTAAGTTTATTAGTGTTTAAGTTTTATGGATTAGATAAAAATAAAAATATGAACAAATGTAAACTATGCGGACAAGAGAAGACGTGGAAAGGAGATGATACTGAGTGTCCTTTCAAAAACGGCAATAGATTTGATTTAAACTGGAATTGCGGTCAGATAGCCAAGATAAGAGAGCTGTGTAATCTGGCAGAGACCGAGAACACATTCTACATGAACTATCAATACTGTGATGACCAAAAATATGTCTCTATAAACGTTGATGACGTAGCCCTACAGGAACCCGCATTGTGCCTATGGGTATCTTGGTATAAGAACCGGGGAGGAACAGATCAGATGTGGCTATTGCCGGAGTTTGGTTCTCCAAGAGAAGTGACATTTGATGATATACAGAGAATATATGACTTCTATATTAGTAAGATAGAACATAATGAGGTAATTTAGGTTCTGTGGTTTATGAAAAACACTTATTTATTACGAAAAACACTTAAAAACAAGATAAAATGGACGAAAAGATAATTGAAGCAAAAAAAAGAGCTATAATAAAACGAGATGTTCGCAAGGTTCTTGTAAGAGAAATAGAACGCCTTGAATGTTCTATTGATGCACTCAAAAAAATGCAAAATAATCTCCCTAAGGAGATAGAAGAGGAAACTCTTAGACTCAAAAGTATAGAAGATTTGTATAATAATCTTAATAATTTGACTATATCATGAAACTATACGTAGTACAATACTCACACGGCCAATTAGACGATTTTACTCGTCATATCGAAGGCATCTTCACCGATCCAGCCAAGGCCGAGCTATATGCAGCGAAGATACGGGCAGATGTTGCGGCGATAAGAGACGAAGAATGTCCGACATCGCATGTGAACACATCCATAATGAATGAGGATGATATAATAAAATATATCAATTGGTTAGATCGCCAATGTGCCGCAAACCTCTTTTACGACGCTATCGTTACCGAATATGAATCAGACGTTGAATTAAACGAATATAAAAACCATCCCTATGAGTAACAACTACTGTTCAATAGTCATAGTCTGCAACCACTCAGAGACAGGGAAGACCTGCGGAGAGCTATTCAATAAGATACCTGCGTGTGCGGGATGCGAGTGGAACATCCAATACTCTGTTACCTCCTATCCTACTAAAGAAGAGCTTATACGAAGATTAGAAGCAGAGTCCTTCACTATAGAATCACAGGCAGGAGAAAAATATGATGCCGTAGTAGACATGGACGATGTTATCAGAGTGGTAAATGAACTATACAAATAAGGTTTAGGTTTTCTGGATAACGTAAAATACAATTAGCAATAACACCACCTTTTGTAAAAAACAATTAATCTTATGAACGATAACCTCAAAAATTCAACTTGTCCGGTCTGCGGAATAGAATACCTGCCGGAGGACTTAGAAGATCAGATATGTATGGAGTGCGGATTTATAAATACCCCAGAGAATGAAGAAGAGGTTTAATGCCTCTTTTTTATTATAGATTGCATAACATAAAGTAATAAATTATTTACGTTTTGTTCTACTTGTTCTTTGCCTATATACGTTAGTCATAATATCTACTCCCTTTAACACTCTTATATAATTTCTAACTACATTGATACATACATTCTCTCCATTTTCAAAAAGGGAAAGAGTGCTTCTTGCTATATTCATTTTATCTGATAACTCAGTTTGTGATATATCTCTACGAATCCTTTCTTTTCTTAATATTTGGGGTATTTCACTTATAATCGAATACAATGTATCGAATTTTTCTATATTGTTATCATTGGGGTTTAGTATGGGGTGATCTATAAGTGCAATATTTAATAAAGATGGGTTTATTCCATGATAATAACTTATCCAATATTTCTCCCGATCAGATAAGTCCTCTAATTTTTCAACCTCTTCAATAACATCAACTATTGGATAAAGCCAAAACTTGCTTAGCTCATTTACCCACTCATTAACTTTGTTGGAATGGGAATGTGTTAGATGACTTATGGCCCTCTTAGTCCCAATGGTAGATTTTCCTATATATTGATACACGTCATTTCTGGGATCACGCAACCCATAAATTATATTCATCATCTTGAATCATATTTAATGCAAATATATAAAAATATATTAATATATTAATCTATGACTATAATATCAAACACCACCACAAGAAAAGTGCCCATTGTTTCAATCAAATTTCACAATAACAGTAATATTTTGTGAATCTATATAACAAAATGTATTATACAAAATGTAATATTTCACTATATTTGTATTATGGAAGAAGCATTCTGGTCAGCATACACTCAGGAAAGAACATTTGGGAATAACTGTCATGGCTGTGCGTTCTACGTGCCAGAAGAAGATGAATGTATGGTGCTATTAGAAACAGAAATCCCTCCATGTATTACCGATGAAGGGTCTTTCATTTGGGTGTCAAAATAGTTTATGTTCTCTGGTTTAAGGCATTTACCTCATATCCCATTTGCACTGTGGGAGGGCAAAATCTTCTTTCAAGTGCATCCCATATATCCTTATTATAAGCAAGATTTATCTCTTCTCCACCTATATTCATAGCCATCAGCTTAGTAGCTGACATCTTATAGGCATAGACTATCCGTGAATCCAATGGGTCAAACAGAAATGGCTCCTGTTTATTGCGTGTGCGCTTATTTTTAGTGGTGCTTATGGTTATCTCTCCCTTCATATTGGACTGATTTAAGATAAATATAATGATTATTTAGGTTCTGTGGATTGAGTTATTTTTATGAAATCCTGCTCGATTAATTCAGCCATTGCCTCATCTGCTCTTTGTGCCCATTCCATCTCTGCATAAGCCATCTCTGCTAAACATTCCAGATATTCGGCTTCGTCTTCAAACCCCATACTATCTATCTCCTTTCATATATGAATCAATAGCCGTAGGTTCTTCTCCCCTCCAATCCGTATCCATATAACCAAACTCATCAAGGAACTTAGCGTAGTCTTCAAGTAACTCAAGCATGGCTGATAACATATATGCCCTCTGTCTGGGAGATAGTTTTTCTCCAAATTCAGAGTGGCATCTGTTATCGTATATCTCTAATATGTGTTGGGGTTTGTTTTTCATAGGTTAGGTTTTATGGTTTGATTATAATACTCTCCGGTCTTACCAACCACTAATGCCATGCAGATAATCAATGACACGGCAAACATCACCAAGACGAACCAATCATTAGCCGCAATAAGCACAAAGCTAATTATCAGTCCTACGACAGCCATAGCCACCACTGAAAGGCATAATCCAACGAACTTAAGCCATCTCATCGTATCTGCTCCTCTCCACAGTTAGTACATCTAAACACATCCCTTCCGGTAAAGCCATCCTCATTAGTCTCAAATCCCCATACACGCATCTCACATCCGCACTTAGTACAGTCTTCTTCTACTCCCCAGAGGGTTAGCTTACTGAAGTCATCCCACGTCTCAGGGGGGAAATTCTTCTTCAGCATATCTTTCAGGTTAGCTTCTGAGTTATAGAGTACGCTGAACAGGTTATCCCCGGCATTACAGCAGTCATCTATGTACGGTTCTGCCTCTAAGACACACTGCTCTATGAACTTCACCGTATCAGGGATGGTCTTGATTAACACCACCGCTATGTTGCGTAAGTGCTTATCTGTCTTTATGGAGATTTTTTTCATAGGTTAGGTTTACTGGTTTGAGTTCAATATTCTATCAAGGTTAGACTTATTAGCAATAGTCGTAAACTTCTGTAACTCACTAATTAATGCCAATAGTTTTTCTTTTGACGGCTCAGGCAGATTATTATGACCTGAGTCCGCTCCAATGTTTACTTGCTCTGGTTCGCACGTCTTAATCATAACAACCAACTCTTTGAGATCGAAATCCATAATAGGCTCAATAGTCACAAATTTACGGAATCCCTTAATCTGCCCCATAGCATAAGCTCTCAACATTGTTATAGGAGCCTTGCCCATTTGAGGATACTCCCGATTGGTCTCAATGGTTGTGCATAAAATAGAGTCTTTAGGCAACTTGTGTAAGTAGCTCAAATATCTTTCAGGATTTTTGGTTTGAAATAAATAAGTATTGTTAGGATAACAGTTTATTTGGCCTATAATACGATCAATAAAATAATCATTTACGCTTTTAGCAAACAAGTCGTTTTGTCCAACAACAAACCAAGTCTTATCATTACTCAGCCCTTTATTCAACCCGATTGTATCTATTCTTATTTCACCAGAGTATTTCTGCTGAATAACCGGATAGCGCATTAATTTATGTGTTGAACAATAAGAACATTTATGAGGGCACTCTCCACCAAGTGGGTTCCATGTGCCTGTCACCCATTCGTACATATTGCCTTTAGACTTTTGTTCCATAGGTTAAGTTGTTTGGTTTGACTCTAATATCCAATTAAGCATAGCGGACTGACCGCCCAAGTAAGCAATGTTATTAGCCATCTCATTATTCTCTTCAGCAGTCATCTTTCTTTCCATGCAGGACTCGAAGGTATTTAATGCTTCACTTAACATAAGTAGTTCTCCTCCTATTTGTATCCGCATTTCTTTTATCTGATCTTCGTTTTTCATACTTCAAAGGTAAATCTTTAATTCGACAATTCCAAATCTTTTTGCTATATTTGTAGCATAAACCAACAAACATAAACAATGAAAATAGGAGCCAACATGCTTCTCGTAATAGATGAGAAGAAAGAAGAACAGAAGGTGGGTAGCATCATCATCCCCTCAACAACAAAAGACCCGATCATGAAGGGTGTAGTCAACCATGTAGGACAGGGCACACCTGAGTTACCAATGGTATATGAGGTGGGTGATACTGTGATATTCAACCCAGCAGCAGGGAGTAAGGTACCTGTTGGTGACGTCATATACAGGCTTATTGATATTAGGGAGATTAAGCTGGCTCTTTAGATTTAGGTTCTCTGGATTGAGCCTTAACCAAGTTACCCTTTA
>Ga0172381_10008350_pt1 | contig 10137 bp, 10 predicted proteins | sample Leawel6488metaG_FD_119754 | JGI IMG/M metagenome (GOLD analysis project Ga0172381, IMG submission 119754) | Leachate microbial communities from a municipal landfill in Southern Ontario, Canada - Leachate well 64-88 metaG | ecosystem: Engineered > Solid waste > Landfill > Unclassified | place... | reverse complement strand
CTGGGTCCAGGTCCATCCACCCGCCGTCGTCCCAATAACCGTCGTCCAACTCGCCCTCATCAACCAGGGCGGAAATTTCGTCAGCCAGTCCCACCAAGGAGCCACGATGTTCAAAGGTCCATGATCCATACGCATAGCCTTCTCCGTCGTAAGCGGCCCCGTATCCGTACCCGAAGCCGGTCCATTCGCCATAGTCGCCAACCAGTGGTTCGCTTATGGGCACATAGTTGGCCATGCCGATCAACCGTACGTGCAACGGCAACAGGACAGGCAAGTAGTCTCGCATCACAACACTGGACCTTTCCTGCGCACCTGGGTTCGCCACGTCAGCCAGTACGTTCACAACGAGGAACGTCGTCTTACCGTAGAGTTGCCCGGAGAACTCCGTCAGGTAGGCCGCAGGAATGTCGTAGCGACGCACTACGGACGCATCAAAGAACCACCCATCATCGAAGGTCCGCACCGGGTCGTCGAATGTGTCGTTGTTTACGATCTCGGCCAACTGCCGGACGTCGTTATCCATCCCGATCAATGGGCGGCCAGTAGGCCAGCGATGCCCACGGTCCAACCAGAGTTCAGCCAGTTCCACACGCAATCCGTTCAGAGCGAACACCACGCGCACGCACTCAGGAGAACCACGCAACCGGAACAGTTCCATGGAGTGCCGCAGTTGCTGCCGATAGGCGGGCGTCCCCAACTTGGTGCCACCGAGGCCCCCGATGGTTTCCCGCAGCCGGTCCAACCATTCCTCCGGGCACTCCTCCACGTCCATGGCCACTGTAAGATCGTCCACCTGGCATTGGACCCACTCAAGGATGGTGGACACGGCCAGATCAAGCCACACGTCGATCATGGCGTCCGTGCGGTAGATCGGGTCAAGGGCGTTTGCCTTGAGCCAGTCCTTGGTGATTCGTGTTCCTGCCATTATGTCGTTGCCCAGGTAATGGACACCGTCCCCAGTGTCAGAATCTCGCCGGCTACGGAAGGAACCTCGTTCTGCCCGCCGTCGATGGTGAGCCACGACACAAGCGCCAAGGGGCGCAGGGCAGCATATACGTCGTCGAGGTAGAAGGTCTTGTTGGGCTCAAGGTTTGCGAGGGCATAGACCCCCGCCAGGGCCGCCTGAATCTGTATCGCAAGCGCTGCCTTATCCGCACCAAGGACCGGGCGCACGGTCAAAGCGTAGTCGATGGCCCTGGTAGCGCAGTCTTCGATCGCGTACTCCACCGAAATGATCTTGGTCTCGTTCAACGACTCCAATAGCGCTGCCTTGAAGTTGGCCGAGGCATCCACCAAATCACCCAGGTTGTCCGCAGCGGCCACGTAGACCCGTACGACATTGGCCAGGGTGTCCGCTTCCCCAACGACGGCATAAGCCTTTGCCACTGCCCCATAGATGGGATGCGAAAACGCCAGCACCTGCGCCGCAATAGCGTCGGCGGTGACCCCGGTGTTGTGGCTACGGAACCAGGGGACCAAGGCATCCCGAACAGCTTCCACCGTCTCGGCTGCATCGGCGCCGGATGATGCGTCGTTCTCTGTAATGGTGGCCATGATGGTCGCATGGAGGACCGAGTCATACCAAGACAGTTGCGTGTCTGCGAAGGCATCTGCGCCCACGCTTCCCGCCGTGCCTTCCGTGTCGATCCACTGGGTGACGATGCTGGCTGCAAGGTCTGGCTTCTTGCCAGAGTACGAGTTTCCGAAGCGTACCACGGTCTGCCCCAACTCGTTCAACCCCACCTCGTACTCAAGCCCGTCCAGGTCGGCCAGCCCGATGATTGCCACCGAGGTCCAGGTCGCACCTGCCACGGAAACGACAACGGAATTGGCTGCGACCTTGGTCGATGCCAATGTGATCGTCTGCCAATCCTCGCCAGTGCCGGCCGTTGTCTGGGTCTGGAGTGTGCCCTGAGTGAGCAACACCACAAGCGAATCGGAACCGGCCGGCAGAATGCCCCCCCCGGCGTAGTACCACGCCATTCCTGCGGCTGTGACCGACATGGCGGGAACCGTCACATCGACAGCGTAGGGGGCATCAGTGAACTCGATGGTGCAAGAAACGACTGCGGAAACAGGCCCACGCATCGGGTAGCCGAAGGTGCGGGCCAACCGGCGCATGGACTCGGGCAGCCTGGCATACTGGCGATGTACCTCCGCAGCTCGAAAATCCGCAGCGTTGGAAATGTAGTCCCCCACGAGGCACATAAGGTCCAGGAGGATGGAGCCCACGCCCCCGTTGCTCGTGTCCGTGTAGACAGACCGCTTGGCTGGGTCCGCAGCGATGGCCGCAAGGGTCGCTGTCTTGAATGTGGAGAAGTCTCTTGCTTCGCTCATGGCTGTGTCACCGTTGTTGACCGCCCCTGGGTGTCAAGATCGCCCAAGAGACTGTAGTAAACTGTGACCTGGGCTTTCCCTGCCACCGTCTTGGCGAATTCGATGCTGTCGATAGCAATGGGCATGTACTGCTCTGCCGATCGAATCCGGGAGGAAATTACGGCTTGAGTCGCTTGACTCGCCGCATCAAACTTGAAGTCAGCCAGGCCGGCTCCCCATTTTGGCATCATAGGTCGGCTGCCTGGCGTGGAGAGAATGAACTGGAGAAGCCACCCAGGGACAAGGGCCTCGTCCGTCTCGCCTACAGCAAGTTTCCCGGTCGCATCGGTTACCAGTGGATAGAGCGGGCCACGCATGTTTCCCCCGTCACGGTCAGAGTACCACGGGCCCCGTCTGCTGTCGACGGTCCTATTCGACGTAGAACTGCCCAAGAACTCGGCAGCCCTCGTGTGTCGTTGCCTTCAGGTCCGCCACACCTCGGCTCACCCAGGTCTGCGACGTTGTGTGGTCCGACTTCAAGGTGCCCTGGACCACGAAATAGAGGAGGGGGGACACCCGCTGGTAGGCGTGGGCGTGCTGGCCAAGTTGGTTCGATACGGCGTTGCTGCTGTACGTGGCCATGCTATGCGCTCCAGGGGAAAGACACGCCGGCCCAAGCGCAGCGGGAAGAGTCCGACTTCACATCGCCGTTCGCCAGTGCCGTGCTGATTCTCTTGAGAATCCCGAACGTGCCGACGAACTTGAGCGAGGATACCGAGTAGATGGGAAGGCGATCCTCCACCCAGGCCCCGCTGTTTTTCTGCTGGCCACACGTATCTAGCAAGCCGGTGGCCTCGGTGGAACAGGTGTACCAGGCGCCACGCACCGTGTCGGGAGTCACGCCCGCAATGCTGCCAGCGGCGCGGTTGGCCCAGCTGTTCGGGGCCTGGTTGTTGAGCGAGAGCAATCCCCAGAACATAACGCAAGGGCGGGCGTCCGCAACGTTCGTGTCCGTGCTTTCGATGATGCCTACGAACATGGCCACGGGGAAAGTAGCCTCCAGACCCCAGAGCACGAAGGCGCCCGGTGCCGTGGCCGCTGAAATGTCGTAGCCAGGCGCCACCGTCGTGGTGCGGCTGTAGTTCCGCTGGGTCTCGGTGAGTGAGCCCACCCGGTCGGCGAAGTCCTTGCTGGTGGTATTCCACCCACCATCGGGGCTGTAGACGATGGTGATTGTCTTGGCCGGGATTGTCCACTTATTGCCGGCAGCGCCGCCGAACGTGAGCGACCCCGTGGTGTCATTGGCTGCAATCACGAACTGTTGATGCACGTCGGCATCCGCCCACGGGGCCGTGAACTCCACCACGAAGTAATCTGCGTCCGTTGGACTGTTGGTGTGGTACCCGCCGATTTCGTCAATCACTGAGGCGTTGGTGTCGCCAGTGACCGCGAGGGCGTCGTAGATCTTCTGGAGCACGGTTTTTCGGTCGGTTGCCCCGGCGTATCGCTTGAAGAGCAAATTCGTTGCCATGTTATGCCTCTATGTCAAGGTAGCTCTGGCCCAGTACAGCCACGTCCGTAGCGGCTACGCCAGAGGTCCATACCCGCACTTCCACGAGATGCGCCGCCACCAAAGCCACTGTTGCCGTCTTGAGTTCGGGGGCCGCCGCTGTGCTGGTCACGGTATCGATGGCAGCGCCGGCCGTGAGGTCCCAAAGTTGGGCCGTCGCTGTGCCTGTGCCTGTTCTGTGAAGCACGGTCCCCCAGGTACAGGAGGCGGAAGCGGGCGGGGCTGTAGCGCCGCCAGAGTACGAAACCCCGCCTGGGGCGAGCAGTGCCAAGGCCAGGGGGAGCCGGGATGTCCCATCCAACCCCGCCGGCCCTTGAATGCCCTGTGGCCCTTGAACGCCTTGCGGCCCCTGTATTCCTTGAATCCCTTGGATGCCCTGCGCTCCGTCCTGTCCAGGAGCGCCATCCTGTCCAGGAGCCCCGGGTGTGCCAGGTACACCTTGAACCCCTTGCGGGCCCTGGGGCCCCGCTGGCCCCGGGGGGCCGGGGGTTCCCCCGCCACCGGCGGCCCAGTCCACCGTCCCGTCCCCCTGCGCCACCGGCACGAAACCAGCGTCCACCCCAGTCGAAAGCAGGTCTACGCCCTCGACGTTTTCAATCGTGGCTTCGATGATGGCTTGCACCAAGCACTTCATGTTCGGCTGGCCAGCGGGCGACGGGGTGGACGGCAGCGCCGCCATGGCATCAATGATGGACTGCGCTATCGCATCGTAGTCAATGGCCATGCCTACACCTTCCTTGCCATAACAGCGATGGATGCATCAGGATGCGGGGCCCCGGTCAACGAACAGACACACTGCCTGGTTACGACTCCGTCCAAGGGGGTCAGCCCCTGCCCTCCCAAGTGGACCTGTAGGCTGGCCGTGAGCATGGCCACGCCGGCGGAGGTCAACGTGAGGGAGTTCAACCGTGCCTTGTCTGTGATCGTAAGCACACCTGCGTCGGACGCTTCCACGATCCATGCCAGCGTTTCCAGTCGGTCCATCCCAGGCGTCACCGGCAGCGTAGGCTTCTGCTTGATCTGTGCGGGGCCAGGTAGCCAATACGGGAAGTTGATGTCACCCGCCCGGAAGATGACCCACACCTCCGACATAAGCGTCGGAACCACGGCCACGCCCTCCCCAGGGCCCCAGGACGAAGAGAACAGAGGGGCCCAACCTGGCAGGACAAGGCTTGATACCTCGGGCACCTCCACCTGAATTCGGCCCTGTAGCAGCGGATCGGTAATGTTCCGCACTCTGCCCAGGTAGAACCCGGTGAATTCGCCTCCAGTTTTACCGCCTTTGAGTTCGCCTTCGGCCATGGCTACAACCCTCCCAAGGAAAAGTCCTGTGTGGTCTGCATGGTGCCTCCGCCGTCAGCCGGGGTCACCCCAGCCGTAGCCGCCATTTCCCCCGCAACCTCGTTGATCAATGCAGGGTTCGCCGATGGGTCCACTGTGTTCTTCTTGCCCGTGCCGAGCGCATGGCGTGAAATGGTCAACTCCACGTCCACAGCCGGCCCCATGGTGAGCTTCCGCCCGATGACAATGTACTCTCCAGAGGCTGCCATTCCATAGCCGACAAGCGTCACCTTGGATCCCACAACAGGAGTTCCGCTGCCGCTGTACTCACGATAGGAAAGGGTGCCCTTGTTCACAGCATCCCGAGCAGTCCTGCGGATGCTTTTGTCTCTGGCCAACTTCTGCGCAGCATTGGCGTCCACCGCCGGGTCTGGAGCCCCTGGGTCAAACTGCCCCAAGAGCTTACCGAGGTAGGACGGAATAAGGGCCATCAAGCCAGTTGGGGCCGCAGCCCCTGCAACCCCTTCCATGTTCGGCACGAAGGTCGCCTGCTGTCCCTGCACCGCTCCGTCTGTTGGAGGAGTTCCAAGTTCTCCTGCCACAGCGTTTATGTCGGCATCCGAAGGAGTCACGGACACGGTTCGCCCCCCCTGGGCAATCGCACCAGTGCGCCCCTTGTGGTCGCCTTCACGCTTGAAAGTCACTGGATTGATTCCGTTGACGTACTGGCGAGACATGGGAGCGTTGACAAGCACGTCCCTCTGAACGAAGCGAACGACACGATCTTGAACCAGGAGATCTGCATCGATGCGGGCCGCAAGTTGCGTCATGAATTCCCAGTCCGTCACACGTTGGTGCGTTGTGAAGGGGACAAAGCACGCAGGGTTTACTGTCTCTATGCTGCATCGCATCATGTAGGAAGCGGCTATTTGGGTGGCGATGGTGATCGGCGTCTGCATGAACCAGATCTTATCTTCCTTGGTGCGCTGCATCCTTCCGCCGATGCACTTGGACTTCTGCGTGAAGGCGATTCCACCCCGTGCGTACTCTATGACTGGGGACTCAAGCACCAAGGTCCGCTGTGTGCGCATCGGTGCAACGCCACACGCAAGCGTCACCGTACCACCCCGCCACAGCCGGGGGTCTTCACCCAGGATCAAGGGCATCCACCCTGTGAGTTCGCACAACGTAGTCCTGTTCATGGTCTCGTCCAGGCGCACAGAGGTAAGCCGCAGACCAGGGAACGGAAGGCCGAAGCCGTCAGACAACGATAGGGTGACGGACTTCATACGGCTTCCCCATTGGCTGCACGGTCGAAGATCCTGTTTAGCGTTGCCACGGTCGGGATCTTGATGACCACGTTGGCCAAGTCGGCCCACGGCTCTGCGATGTCGTTGATGTCCGCCAATACCCACCAAAGGTAACAGTTTCCCAACTTGGTCTGGGCTACCTGCTCCAACTTCTCGCCTTCCCCTACTGAGTAGTTCACGCACTCGTCGTCCTGGCGCAATTGCAGGCGTTTTCGCTGCCCCCATTGTGGAGTCAGGGCGCCGGCTGCGGTCGCTGTATAGAGCCTGGACAAGGCATATCGGCTATCGCTGCGGAATTGCATGTTAGAGCCCCTTGATACGGCTCATGCCGTTGTCTGCCCGTCGCAGCCCAAGAGTCACCTGCATGACTCCTGCCACACACGGGTATGTAGCGAAGGTCGTCAACGTGCGCCAGGACATTTCCACGATATTCCACTCGGCGCAGTCTGGGATCATGGCGCTGCCAATAACAGCCACTCGTGCCGGGGCCTTCAGTATCGTTTGCGTATCACCTGGCAGCCGCAACGGGTAGCAGCGCCGGCTGAGCCACTGGCGAGGAATCAAACACTCAAGTACGGGCGAGGCCCTGGCAATCAGGTAGATAGCCAATGGCATAGTTTCTGTGACGCCGACCTGCCACACCTCAGACCCAACACCCGCAGAGCCCCAAGCTGTTTCGATTTCCATCTCGGTGGTCCCGCTTAGTTCCTCGGGCCACTCAAAGTCAATGAACGTCCCGTCGTCCAGGTCCACGATCTTGCCGGTCAATCCCGCTCCAAACATACCGGCCTCCTATTCGGCGCTGGTCATCCAATCCGATTCCTTGAGTACAGCCGTGGCTACCTGTCGCCCGTCGATGGCAACAGCCACCGGACGCAGCGCCAACTTCTCGATGGCCTTGGTCATCGCTGCCAGTGCGGCGATAACAGGCGACTGCCCGGCCGCCGGTGCCCCTGCACCCTGCGATCCCTTGTTTGCTGCATCCGCCGCAGCGGCCGCACGCTGGCGACGCACAAAGTCCACATACAGAGGTGCCTCTTGCTGCGACAGGCGCATGCCCTCGAAGTCTCGGCCCTCAGAACCTGGCTTGTCGAACAGGCGTGGCTTCGGTGCGAACGCTGCCTTGCCAACAGGCACAGGTGCAGACGGGCCCTTCTCCAGACCCCACGCAATGCGCATCTTGTGTTGCAGGTCCAGGGTCGATGCCAAGGCCCGTTTGTTGGCTGCCTCAGTATCGTTGCCCCAACCGTCATACGCCTTCTTGATCTGCCTGAATGCGTCTGTCCACCCGTCCGCTACCAGAGAAGGAACAGTGCTCACCTGTTCCAAGGCCAGTTTCCATGAATCCTGGAATGCCCGGATATGCCAGTCCAGTTTCCCGAACTTCGTCTGATAGTCCGTCAGTGCGATACGGGCAAAGGCCAAGTAGTCTTGCCGTTGTCCTCTGGTCCATGAATCAGATTCCCGGCGCCACTTGCCCCATATCGACTGATTCTTGTTCAGTGCCCGCTCAATGTCATCCAACATACCAAGCATATCCTCAAACGGTCCAAATGGGGTCATCAGACTTTTCTTCCACTCCGCCCCCAGCGTTTGCGCATTAGTGACTACACGGTCAATGATCTTCATCGCACCCTTGTTCATATCCATGGAAATGGCTTCGTAGTCGAACCCGAGGTTGGCGCCCAATGCCTGTATCCCGACATTGATTGGGTTGCTCCAAAACCATGGGTTACGCTGCCATTCCCGGCCCTGCTCATCTAGGCTATTCATCATATCGTCAACTGCAAGTTTCGCCGCCTTTGGAATGTCCTTTAGATCATCCGCTGTTCTATTGATCCACGCTGTGACCTTTACCCAATCGATCTTCTGCAACTGCTTTACAATGTCCATGACCATCGGCATCATCTGCATGCCTATGTCAATCTGCATCTGCTCAAATTCCTCACGCAACTGCTTGAAGTTCTTCTTTGGGTCGTTCTTCTTCATGGCAAGTGCCTCGTCCAGAACATTCCCACTCCGGCCCATCGCATCCATGACTTGGTACGCTACCTTCCCTTGCATCCCTGTTTCATCGGTCAGCGAGTTCATGGCGGCGGCGGACTCTGCATCGACCAGGACAAGCCGCTCCTTCTGGCGTAGCACATTGCCAAGCGCCACGGCCTGGTCTCGGTAGGTCAAGGCCCGGAACTTGTCAGCACCCATGCCCACGATCCCCATGCGGTCGAGGGTGACATTGACAGCGGCGGTGTTGCCCTTGTCTATCGCCTCGTTCATGGCCTTCGCCATCTTGAGCGCCACGGTGGCCACGCCTACATCGGTCTGGAGTTCCGCTGCCTTGAAGGACTGCTTGAGTTCGGGGAGGTCAATGCCCACCCGGATAAAGGCACGTTCCCTGGCTCGTTCACGAATCAGTTTGAGAGTGCCCATAAGGCCAAGCGACTTCATCTTGGTCTCGTCAATGGACAGGCCGATCTGCCGCATTCGCATGGCCAATTCGCCACGCCCTTGGATGGTACCCAATTGGGTCAGAAGGTTCTTTAGAAGAGTAGTAGCCTGGGCCGCATCACCACTGCCCATGGTCAAGCCGGCGAGGCCCGCTGCTGTTTCCTCCCACCCGAACCCAGCCCGCTTTGCGACGGGCAGCAACTGCCGCATCGATACTACCAGTTCCTGAGCGCTCAATTGGCCAAAGCCCTGGGCCATTACCATTTTACCGATCTGGTCCGCTGCTGTACCCGCAGCGTCGCCGTAGTTGGCCATGATGTCTGTGGATAAAGCGATTCCATCCTGCATGTTCATATTGAATGCCGTGAACCCGGCTGCCACGTCTCGGACCTTGGCGATTGCAGACGCCGCATCTGGCGCTCCAGACGAGATCGCCTGCCACATAGCCTCAGCAACCATTGCCCTATCGGCGCCGAAGTTTTTTGCTATGTTCAACAATTCTGGGCGAATCAGATCAACCTGTTCCGATGCAAAGGCAGCGGTTGAACCCGTCGATAAGAAGGCCGCCTTGAGTGAAAACAACTGTTCTTCTAGTTGTGCTGCCATTTGAATCGGCTTGTAGACGCCTTCGTAGAACGCACCCATGCCTGCTACAGCGCCACCGATCTTTCCTACAACCCCACCCATCCCGCCGCCCAACTGTCCAAGGCTAACATTGCCCACCTTGCCAAGTTTGCCTAGCGTCCTCAACAGCCCAGTCCCGGCCTTGTTTACCTTGCTTGCCGTCGCCGTGAATGCATCCTTGAGGGTAATGGTAGCCCCGAATCCAAGCCCGCCACTGCTGCCGCCGAAGATTCCCATTGCTACATCCCCCCAGTAAACGCCGCAAGCAGAGCCTGCAACGGGTCTACTTCAGACGCTGCGTTCTCTGCCAACGGGATCAGCATGGAACACGGACAGGATGCTACATCGTCCGGTGTCCATCCGAAGGCCTTGGCACAATGATACAGGTGATGTTGGAATGCGTCGACTGTTGCTTTCTTGCTGCCTGTGCCTACGCAGACTCGGTGCCGAAAAAACTTCGGGCGGCCTCGGCATTCGCAAAGATGCCCACCTTGTGGGTCTTGCCGCATTCAGGACACTTCCATTCAAAGTCCAGACCAGACCGGCCGTCCAACCTGTCGATGAGCCGGGTCAGTTCACGGGCAACGG
>Ga0172381_10008349_pt1 | contig 10138 bp, 8 predicted proteins | sample Leawel6488metaG_FD_119754 | JGI IMG/M metagenome (GOLD analysis project Ga0172381, IMG submission 119754) | Leachate microbial communities from a municipal landfill in Southern Ontario, Canada - Leachate well 64-88 metaG | ecosystem: Engineered > Solid waste > Landfill > Unclassified | place... | reverse complement strand
GTCTGGCACGTTGGAAGAAACGATTCGTTAGAAAGCAAATCAGACCTTAAGCTCAACTTTGCTACGTTGTTGGCTTGGGTTTCAATCAGCATCATAATGCCACTATGGGCAACCCAATCGTTGAAATCGTTTGGATAGTATGTGCGGATATACTCTATAATCGCGCGTCTCGACGTATCGAAATCTAATGCACTAAAATCGATGCGACGTAGCTTAGCCGGTGGCAGCATGACGTTAAATTCGTCTGGCGTCAGCGGCAGCTTAAACATCGTGTTTTCTAATTCATTGCTCATATCGCAGCTCCAGGGGCTGGTATCGAAGTGTTCAACAAGAACTGTTCTGTCGGTGCGTAACTCATATTGCCTGTCACTGCTACTTTCAACAGCAAATCTGCAGGAACAGTTTCTAGTTGAACATCGACGTTGATCAATCTCGGTTCGTTAGCACTTAGTGCTGTCAATATATTAGTACGCAGATCGGACAGCACCTCGTCCGTCATTGGCTCGAACACAGTAGATCGCAGGGTCGTTCCAAATCTCGGCCTCTGTACACGTTCGCCTGGGATCGTAAGCAGCAATTGCAACACATCATTTTTCACGAGACGCAGATCAGATTGGCGTGGTAATATACCACGATAGCGATTGGGCTCCGGATCCGACTGGCTCGTATTGGCAAAGGTCTGGACGGCATTAAGGAAAGGCGGATTGAACCCATAATATGTTGCTTTACTCATGCTGCACCTCTCACTTTCATAACTTTATACCACTTATCGTTGGTGCTGGTCATGATTGTGCGTCTTAGATGACAATTGGTACATCTAATATCACACTTCATAATTTCGGCTTCTATTCTTTCCCATGAAGTGTGGCATTCTAGTCCAATATTGAATGATTTAATCCCACGTACATGATCGAATTCTAAAACAATCGGATCTATTTCACCACAATCGACACATGGGTGCGACAAGAAATATTGATAGATAAATTTACGATTTCTTTCTGTGCGTTCTGATGGCTCTGTCCAGATTTTACCGTCCCGCCGTGTTTTTCTCATGTGGCAATTTCCACATACAACGACACACTTCTCTATTTCTGCTTTTATAGCGTCGAAGGACTTTTCTCTGATCTCAGCGCCGAGGCCGAAAAACTTATCTCGCAGGTGATGGAATTGTAGGACCAGAGGATCAGACTCGCCGCATTCTGTACACGGATGAGAGGCTAAATAATCATATAGAAATGCTGCTTTCTCTAATCTTCTCTCATTCCTCTTGGCTGTATATCTCTGCCGATATGATGGCTGTGCGACACATCTGCTAACGCGAGCATTAGTGCAAAGCTTACAGGTTCCACGAAGCCTCTTTTGGCCATTTTCATAGCGATACGCAAACTCGTTTTCCGATGAGCCGCATACGCTACATGTTTTGACCACTACGTTCATCATCTCACCATTTGTGCCACTGCCAAAATTCTGTTTTCCAAGTCTGTCGCATTACTCGCCTGCTCATTGGCAATGACAACCAAAGCGTTCATCTGTGTCACAAACAAGGCCAACTTCGACTTGAGAGAATCCAAAACGGACTGCAACGACGGATCAGATTGGACCAATTGCTCAAGTGCAGCTATGGCCTTCTTAGTTTCATTCTGATTTTTCTGATTCTCTGTGATATCGGTTTCAATATCAATCCTGGCCTGCCTGACGACACTTAACTCGGAATTGAGAGTAGTAAATTGGCTGTCTGCAGAATTATTTATCGCTGTAATGTCCGCCTGCGACACGCCGAGTGACGACAGATCCAGTATATTGGTATCATGTCTAATTTGTAAAGGATTTGAAGCAAGCATAGGCTGCAGCGTCGATTCTTCGGATGCCCCGAATTCGAGAATCTGTCCTACCTCAAATTGCTTCTTCGCAGACCCTATAGATGATGCATTAGATAAGGTATTGGTATAGACCCGCTGCCCATCTGGCTTCTTTTTGTCAATCGGCACACGCTGCCGAAATTCTATCGCGGCAGGAAGCTGAATTTCTGTCAGCGGACCATTTGGCGGCGATGTCATGCTAACGATATACGTAACATTGCCGTTGTCCGACGCAGACTGCGGAATTACTGCAAGATACAAGGCTGTTGGATAATTTATGATCACTTTATATCTTTGTTGTGCTCCAGATCCTTATTGTACCTAGCACCGCGATTGTTCGGTTCAAGCTGCGGTATATTAGACGGAACGAGTACATCTGGTGGTTGAATCGGAATGAAGGAATCGTAGCCATTCCATCGCAGAACTTTATTAATCTTGATATAGTTGGAATCTATCTCAAGCATCCCGCTGCCACCCATCAGAGTAACAGCATTGTTGCTACGCATAGAAATATTGCGATTTGCGTATACCTTAGCGTCTTGTCCAGCTATCACCTCAACATCGCCAGCACAGACTATCTGGATTTTGCCCTGTTCGTCATTTCTAATAACGATTTCACGCTTGTTTTCATCGAACCACCAGCAAATCCTGACGGCATCTGGATATTGCCTAGCTCTGCACACCGTCAGCTTTTTCTTGCCAGAGAACCACAAACCTCTATCGTCGAGGTCAACAAATTCAGCCCAAGGATCGTCACCAATACTACCATCTCTGCACTCTATCCCCTGCTGAATACCAACTCGCGATCTTGGGTTGACTATATTCCCCCATGGTGGCTGACCGTGCCCGCCAGCAGTTTTCAGCCGTAAGTATTCGTTATGTAGATCGAGCTTCATATGGTATGAAGTCTGCTCTGTGTCGTCGGCAACAAGCGAATCTTCAAGGAATTCATTAGCCTTGATACCAGCCCATGGCATAGGGTACCATGGCTTAGAACCAACCATGAAATATTGTAATTTGTCGTTAAGTTGAGCAGTTATGCCAAGAGGACTACCCCAGGTCGTTTGGTTTAGCTCATCGCGTTCGTTGAATTCCCAATAGAACCCTCTTGGATTTCCTTCTACCTGCTGGCCTTGTGCCCCTGGTGTCCGACGTCCCTTCATCAACACACCACGAGCACGCGGATTTTCTTGGCTGTCGGCGTGTTTTGTATCGGAACCACGATCATCCAACACAAGCTTAATACCATATCGAGTGACCCACCGTATCCAGCGCGCATCACCCTTCCAGTATTGATTTTCATGCTCGGTTTTCGTGCCAGTCTCATCAAGCAACTTACGCTTGACGAAATCGTCATCAATAGGATCGAAACCGATGTCGGACATCTGGAAGAGCATGCCGCCCTTCGTACGCCATTTAACCCATCGCTCATCATTAGTGCTATCAGATATCTTACGAGGCTGTCCATATTCACCATCGCGTGTCTTGTTCCATCCGACGTCGCGCATCTCTAACTTGTGACCATATCTAGTGAGCGACATCATTCTACGCTGATCTGCACCGTGTGCTGCGTCTTCATTAATCAGCTTCTGTAGGTATTTCCAACGTGCTATCTCCCACTCTTCGTCTTTTTCTACATCGCCATAGAACTCGCCTGCATCCGATTTTGAATTATTAGATCCGTCGCTAGCTATCTGCCAGTGATATCCTTGGTCGCCCATCAACAGCAAATGCCCGTATTTGCTCAATCGCACCATAAACTTGGCATCGGGGTTGTTCATCTCCGGTGGCAAGGTTGTCTGTTTATATGGCGTTTTGCTGCCGTTGCTATCTGTGCTTGTTTGTGATTGCAACGGATCGTTATCTGGTCCCGGCGGTTGCTGCTTATGCTCAGAAGGAAAGAAGCCGACAGAGCTACTAAGATCCAGATTGCCGTAACGGTCCGAAGAGCCAGTACTCATCGGCCTGGAATCTTTTGGAAGATAATCTTTGTTGTAATCGTCTGGTGCTTTAGTAGTGGTTCCTTCCGCATCAACCGGCAACGGCGTCACACCATAAATAGCTGGATATGGATAGAACTTTCGTCTGGTTGGCGTACAAAAACCAGTCCAAACAGGACCATATGGATGCTGCTTCTCAAAGCCTATCCAGACCCAATCGCCGATACATGGCGACGTCCAAGAGCCAGCACGTTTGCCGCCAAGATGGAACTGAGACACAGCCCATGGGCACTCCTCAGGTTTCAAATCCCAATCGTGCATTTCTGGGCATTTGAATCTGACTCTATGCATATTTAGTGGATCGTTCGTTTCCACTACTAATGCTCTATATATGCCGGGAAATCGCTGATTAAGAGGACGTTCTCGATTAACCAGCAAGCGATCTAACCCGATTGTAGCATTTTCTTCGTTCATACTAATTCACTTGCAATGAGCGATCTCGACGGCACAACAATCGTATCACCAACTTTCGGCCAATTTAGAGCGTCAGAAGCATTATTCATAGCTATTATCAACCAATCTAATGACGAGTTGCCATATAAAGAATAAGCGATAAGATCCGGCCTTCCAGCAAAAGAGCTACTTACAACGTATGCAGTCGCACTACTAACCAATAGGTCTGTGATAGGACTTTTCCATCTACCGAACGTGTCTTGATTGTCATATAACACCCGCTCAGTTTGGCTGAATCTAGAATAGAAGTATTGTTTTAGGTCTGTTGCGTCCATGATGATCCTTACTGCCAATCTGGAGGTACCGCAGAAATCAGTCCTGCGATAGCAACTTTAGGCGGTTGTGCCTGCGATGGCTGCCCTGTTGTGTCTTGCGGAGCATTGCCTCTAGACCATAGCTGCATACCGACTTTGACATTGGTTATCACAGGATGCGCCTGATTCACGTTTGGTCTACCATTAACAATAGGAACATATAATGCTTTACCATGTGATATGTCGATATTACCAAGCCTACATGACATTGGATCAGTACCGCCAAGTTTCCACATTTTGAACATCACTATATAAGTGCTAACTAACGGCTCTGATGCTGTGTAGTAGCCACGTAGAGTAAGAATTTGTTCTCTTACTTTGGTGATATCCCAACCATTAGCACCAATTATATAAGACCATTCTAATGTAATCTTTCTAGCGCCAGATGTTTTCCATGCTTGAAATGGTTGGTCACCTGGCATTTCTGTTTCAGTCCAAGTACCATTTCTGCTGTCTGTGGTTATCTTAGGAGGGAACTGGAATTCGACAATACGAACCTTGTCGCGTCCAATTTTGAATTCGACAGCTTTAGCTAATCGGGTATCGATATCAAGCAAGTTTGCTGCCATGGTTATGTCCAGTTATTAAATCTGGTGCCAAGTTTCGAAGGCGATTCACCAAGTTTGGGGAGATGCTCTTCGAGCAAGCCTCTAATAATGCCCACGTCTTCGACATTGCCTTTGCTAAGATTATTTACAGCAGTGGCAATGATCCCCATCAACTCCACTTGCTTGGCTTGTGCTTCTTGTTGCTGCCATCGTGTCGATACCCCACCACTTGTCTCAGTCTTAACTTGTATTGTTGAGACTGTCTCAGCTACAACTTTCTTCTTGGTAGCTGTTTCTGATGATCCTATAGGTAGATCGAGCTTTGCCGCTATCAGTTCTAATGCCGAGAATGATGTTTTTAATTCATCGATCTGTGTCCGTATTTTCTCTTGCCCGGCTTGAATGACAGCCGCTATTGTGTCAGTGACGCTACTGATAACCGGGACAGATGATAAGAGGTCGGTGAATGCACCTATTATGTCGCTTGATTGTAATTGTGACACGGCATCGACCAAACCTGTAATACTGGGTGTCAAACTACTAGCCGCTTTAGCTGTCGTGTTCAAACCGTCAACTGCCGTAGCCAATGGCGTGATAGATGCTCTAAATAAAATAGACCCAAACATCATCTTATAACCACCGACTAATATTGCATTTGCGATGCTATTAATAGATGACGCAAGACCATCGACAATCCCGCTAATCGTACTACCGAACGACGCTATTCCGTCACTCACAGACGCCAAATTGATGGTACTGCCAGAAACCAATTTGATCGCCCTACCAAACACCAGCAATGCAGTACTCGTTGTTATTAATGCCGCAGCATCTATAGCAGCCAGATAAGACAAACCACTTGCGAGACCACCCATGCCCTTTGCGAATACGATGCCTAGCCCCATGGATGCTATAAATGCGGCAATACCAGGTGATGCAATGACGAGAGCACGCCCAAAGTTCGCAAGACCACCATCACCTAGTCTCTCCATCTTAGCGATTGCATTATTACTAATCAAGAACATCGCTACACTTAAGCCACCCATACCAAGTCCCAAAGCAATCGACGCGACAGCCATCGCAGCACCACCAGCACCAATCGTTATAGCTGCCGCCAATAGTTCACCGCCGAATATGATCAATGCACCACCCATAAGTAATAAATCGCTAGCCGGTACTTCCATAAGCTTAACGATGCTATTCGCAGCAACCTCAAATGCTAAAGCCAGCACATATGCTGCACCAGCCGTTATCATCGCTGCCACAGATATACCCAACAGCACACCAGCCAGTGCTATTGCTGCAGCTCCTCCAACACCGGTCGACATACCGAGTACCGCTAATGCCAGTATACCAAATACAACGGCGAGTGCGCCTACCGCACTCCATAACTTACCGTAATCGAGATCTGCTAACATTTTGATTGCGAAAGCTATAGCCAAAACACTTGCACCGACAGCAAAAGCAGCTACAGCTATTGCGAATAATTTTGGTGCATTTGTTACGCTCATAAACCAATTCCACATCATAATTGCAGCGGCTGCGCCAGCGAATGCTGCAAAGATTGCCACGAGCCCAGCAGATAACAAAACAGCACCCTTAGCGACTGGGCCAAGATACGACCATAACAACGATAGTTTATCGCCCATCCAGCCTAATGTGGTTACTGTCGGTTGTGTCGCTTTATTGATACCATCTATTGCTCCTGCTGCCTGCTTTGCTGGTGGCAAAGCACCTGCTAATAGCCTAATAAACCAAGCGACACCATCAACGATGGGCGTAAGAACGTTATCTAAGAAAAACATCATAGCCGGTTTCAGGGCATTGAATGCATCCATCCAAGCGCCCTGTACGTTAGCCCACATTTTTCCGAAACTCTTCGCCACAGTCGCGGTCGATTTCTCGTAATAATATGACCTCTTCTCCTCCGCAGTCATGTCTTTAGTTGTGGCATCTTCAAGCCCCTTCATAGCCTTTGTTAATTGGTCTGTAGTAGCGGTGATCATATTGAACGGAGCTTCACCGGCCTTCAACGTCGCGTTGAGCTGCATCTGCGTTCTAGCATACCCGTCTAGTGCATCGCGCGACATATGTGTATAGCCTTCCATGGCCAATAGTGTATAGTTATATTCATCTCCTTGACCACCAGTTCTCTTATATAAATCTGCAAGCGACTGCATTTGTCGATTAAGACCATCATTTTGACGAGCTAGATCCATTGCTGCTCGTCGTTGCCCTTTCGACAGCGATATATCATTTCTGATTCTCGCAGCAGCTTCTTCTGATAATTTGCCTATACTCTTATAATAGTTCGCAGCATCTTGGTTCGTATAAACCTCGCTCAACGACTTCTGCATCGCATCAACTTGTGCCATTGGCAAATTCATAGTATTAGATAAGCCCATCATATTCGCTTGTATCTCAGATATCGCGGCAACACCGGCTTTACCCCACATGATATTGAGCACTGCGGCCGTTTTAGCTTGATCGCCTAAAAGACTAGCCATCTGTTGCGCAGATAAGCCAAGTTTATACATGGCGTCGGCTTGCTTACCTAATAGAACCGTCTGCTCCTTGCTATCTATACCAACACCTTTCATAGCACGCTGCCAAGCGGCCAGATCTTTTTGGCTGACACCAAGTGCGTTTGAGTACATAGCATTAGTCGTGACAAAATCAGTCAATTCGTTATCATTTGAACGTATGATTGCGCCTAACTCAGAGAATCCGGCGATACCTTCCTTCCACATTAGCCTATATGCCGAAGTCGTTTTGCTAACTTGTCCTAATATCTGGTTTTGTGTACCATAAATGCGATAATTGAGGGTGTTGAACTTATTTTCTTCTTCTAAGAATGCAGCGAAACCAGCTTTGAGTCCTTGAATACCAATAAGCATAGAGGCAAAGCTAAAAACTGTATCGATAACTGCATCCTTAGCACTAATAAACGCAGCAGCGATACGTCCTCCTATGCCGACATGTGCTGCGCCTTGATCTGCTGTCTTACCTAGAGCATTATAAACAGTAAACCAAGCAGCAGCCACTTTATTACCAATACCGGCTTGTTCTTTGCCTTGCCCTATCATCTCTTTACCAGAACCCTTTATACGGTTCCAGGTAGACGCAATTTGTTCACCAATATCGGCTTGCTCTTGCCACTGATCTAAGAAGTCACCAGTATCAATGCCCTGTGTCTTGATAGCCTGATTGAGTAGCTTATACTGTTTTACTTGTTTTTCCAATTCTAGAGTTATCTTATGGTAGTCTTTGGACGCCGTGGTTATCGTCTTACCTGTCTTCGTAAAGTCAGTGCTAAATTTCGTTGTCGTTTTCGCTATCTGCTCGTTGGACGTAGCAATTGCTTCTACTTGCTTCTGCACTGACGCCAACGTTTTAGTGACTTTATCCGATAACGTCTGTGCTACGTCCTGCAGCCCCTTCTGAATATTAACAATAGCATTCAAAACGCCACCGAGCCCAGTTATGGCTGGTGCAGTCTGAATGCTGAATGCTAAATTCAGAGCATAGCTATTGATGTCATCTGCCATTATGACCCTTTACCGACATCTTTTGCTGCAGCGTTTCTATCGAGCCTGTAGCAATACAGGTCGGTTGTCCAACTGCCAGGCTTGTAAGTGTGATGAAAGCCATAAACAATCCAATTTCCGGCAACAAAGTAAGGAGGCCCATGTTCTAGCGATGACGTCAAAGTGATATCAATGGTGTCAACACCTAAGCCTTCCGAACCAGACCATATATAATGTCCCATGACACGAAAACGCATACGCAATAGGGTAGAGCTAGACGAAAGATAGATGCCTCGTGCTTGGCCATCTATAAAATCTCGATATTTCATCCCCATATCACCAGCAGATAATTCTGGAATTGCCGCTACATCACTCCAGCCGACACATCCATCATCAAGCGGATCGGCATCATGTTCTGGTTTCAGATATGATCTGGATAAACCACCGGTCGTATCGACTTTCGGCTTCAGCTTATTACCAGTTTGCCTATCGCCGACGAATACTACATTTTTCTTCTGCTTGTATTGTGACTGGTCGAAGTACGCACCAGATACCGCAGACATACCGCCCGTTACTAACTGGTGATTCACCATCTGCAAAGCATTGTCACCTATGAATTCCCAGTCAATGATATCGCCGGTTCTCTTATCGGCCGTGCCACCAAATCCTCGCCATTCATACGTTGCTCTGTGTTGTGATGTCATCGCAGCTTGCTCTTTTATGGTGAGTTTCTCACCATCTGGGTAGAGCAGCCATCTAGTTTTATTGTCTGATAGGCTCGTGGACCAATCAAGCAAAGACATGATAAAAGTCTTTGGGTCCATCCGCATCTGCCACCATCTATTGAACTTACTATCCTTCGTATCACTATCGAAAACTACTTCACATCTCGATTTGCCATATTTCTCTATAACTTGTTTGACTACTGATGCTACATTACCCTGATAGCTAGAGCCGCCAGCATCACCACCAGTTAGCACATATGATGGATAGTCAATAGCGAGGAATTCAATTTCAGAAGCGTTAGTGCGACCACATGGTGCCATCGTAACCAATGCGTGATTCTGAATTTCTGTTTTCAGTTCTGAATCAGCATTCCAACGCACAAAACTTTGTATTTCAACCGGCGCTATCGTCTCAGATCTGCTGTAATCGAAATATTCGTTACCAACAAAGTTTTTGTAGATAGTGAAGTGGGGATCATAGAACTTGGCTCGGACTTGTTCCCCGCCATTAAGCATAGCAATGAATTCGTATTTGATGCAGTTTCCACCAACATCTAAACCAACCGAAGCCGGTCTAGAAGGCGAACGCACCTTCACAACAACTATCGGTGATGATCCGCCTTGCGGAATACCTTGTTCCACAAGACGCTTATTGGTAGCCACATGAAACTCCTCTTTATCAATTTTGACCCCGCGAAAAGACCAGAACTATTCC
>Ga0172381_10008347_pt1 | contig 10140 bp, 2 predicted proteins | sample Leawel6488metaG_FD_119754 | JGI IMG/M metagenome (GOLD analysis project Ga0172381, IMG submission 119754) | Leachate microbial communities from a municipal landfill in Southern Ontario, Canada - Leachate well 64-88 metaG | ecosystem: Engineered > Solid waste > Landfill > Unclassified | place... | reverse complement strand
TGCGGCCCACAGGGGAAAACAATCACATTGGGTCACAAAGCCCCTTTGTGACCTTGGCAAACAAAATTTGCTCGACACCAATTTCCGCCGCCATTTTTCAGCGGATTTACGCCGCCGTTAACAACTGGAGTCGAATAGCCGTCGACCACGCGGTCAGCGGATCGAATGACGGCTTTTCAATTTTCTTGGCGCTGGCGAACGGCCGCTCCGCAAATCGGAGAAGGACTGCAATGGGCACGTAGTTCACGGCCACGACCGGCGGCTGTATGGTCGCCCGATTTAATCAAAGTTCCAACGTCAGGTCTGAGGCCAGCATTTTGAGACTATGGCTGGCTTGTGACGACCACTAGCGGTCGGCGACGAACGGCAGGTATAGGGCATGCCAAATTGATATCGAATTGATTGATTTCGATTTGCCTTTCGAGGTCAATTCTTTGGGTTCGGCCAGAGAAGGTACGACGCCCAAAGTCCGGCAATACCCATGGGTTCGCCGTTGGCGCATGAAATTCGCGTAGAGACCGCTTTTCGCTTAAGTTTCCTACCCAAAACGTCTCCGTATACCTAGAATTCCTTTAATAATGAAGCAAAAATGATATGGGGGAAAGCAAATGTTCGGGCAGTATGAAGAGGCGATACGTGAACTAGTCAACAAAGCACATGCACCGGTTCTTGGGCTACTAGGGTCGTTGATGCCCAATGAAGCTAGAGCGGCGGTTAAGCGAGACGTCCAGGCTACGCCCGGCGCCCGACCTTTCGTTCAACGACTTGACCAATATCCCGCTCTATTTGGCGTTTGGTTGGCCGAACATGTCATGCACGGCATGGGGGCGTCAGGGCATTTCGACGTGTATCCCCATGTACAAGTAGCCCTAGGTGGTGCCAATGAGCTCAGCCCTGCTGAACGAGAAACCCTCTGGTGGGCATTTCGTCGGGCTATGTTCAAGCTGGGAATTCAACCGCTTCCCAGAACGTCGGGCCCCCACTTTATGACGGACGAATACTTGCGGCAGGCAGGTGTGCCAATTGCATTTGCCGACGACTTAGCCGCCAAAATGCTCACACATGCCAAGAAAGTCGGTGTCCCAGATGAAGACGACCAGGAAGGTCTACTGACTTGGCAAGCAGCGCTCCTGAATCGGCTTCAAACCCCTTTCAGCACAACCGCTCGAAAGGCTGTCGCAAGAGATTCCAATGCGTACTACACGCGCACATTTCTGAGGGTTTTCTCAAATCAGGGGCTCCCAGGAAGCGGTGACGCCCTTGAAGCAGCTTTTGCCAAAGCGTTCACCAATGAACCGGGTACTGGAAGCATCAAACGAGCTGTATTACCCCAGCTTGTCTACCGAGATGGTTTGTTGGGGCTTTGGTTTCCCCCTTCGAACACGGCGCAATTATTTGAGCTGACCTGTGGACAACGAGTAACCAGTATCCGAATTGATGAAGGTGGCGGATTTCGGCAACTGCCCGTAGCGCTCCCGACAGGGGCGGTACTGAAGGCCCAAAATGGTGAGCACCTCGTTAACATCAAGCTTTGGCCAGACACCGCCTCGAACAGACTTTTGATATTCAACGAAGCTGGCCGACTACGCGCATCCGCGCAGCTTGGACAGCCCGAGCCCGTCGAGCTTCCCCCGGGAAAGTACATCGCCCTTTGCAGGTTTACTCCCACAAACACGGATGAATGGGTCTCTGTAAGCGAGGAACCGCAGCTAATTGAGTGTGAGCTAGAGGTTCGCCCTGGCGGCGAGCTTACATTGGCAAACAGCGCCGCCAGAGTCGTTATTGAGGGCCATAACCAACCCGCATTTACGTTATCTGGCTCGAGCAAGGTGAGCCTCGAACGAATTGAGTTTTTTTACGGGCATCTTGGCGCTGAAGTTGAAGTCCCCAAAGACTGGCTCTTGGCCGGTCAAGGCGGCTTTGAAGTTCGAGTATCCAGCGGCCTGACCATGACAGTAATTCTCGTCAATTTGGCCGAAGACGGTAGAGGAACTGCACAGCTACAAGAAGCCATTGATAGGCTTGGGCTTTCGGACGGGCTTCATCGGGTCGTTTTCGAGCTCGGCAGGGCCTCGCAGACACGTGTTTTACAGCGGCAATCGCTGATTTACTGGAAAGGGCTCAACTCTGTCAGCCATGGCCTGAAATTTTCTCTTCGGTCAAAACCTGCGAACCTCGTGCCTTCCGGATGCGCCGGCGTCAAGGTGTCTGACGTCCAAATCATTCCCGATGACGAGAGCGGACGCACTCTCCGATTGAGCTTTGACCTGGGCCAGGGCCGAGTTGCATTGTTGAGCTGGAATCGTCCAGGGTTGTTTATCGAAGTCGAAGTTCTAGGTCCTGATGGCACTCTTGTTAAGGTCTCCAAACCAATTGGCAGCACGGAAACGGTATCGCTTATCCAAGAAAAAAACATCATTGTTAGTGGCTCCGAGCCCGGTGTCCTGACCCTCGGCGATTGGAGCCAATTTGTTGACTTCGCACACCGCCCCTCAAAGTCATTGCCGGCCAGCTTTCTCGCCAGCCGACTCACGCCGGGCGCGCGAGTACTCACCTTTCACAGCGTCTCCGGGCTGGCGGAAGTACCCCTGTTACAGCTTTCACAGCCCCACTTAGCCACCGCAGTAGACACCTCTAAGCTTGCCAATGTCTTTGAAATTCGCGTGAAGATGCTGGGAGAACCCGTTGCAATCGCGATTGGCGGAACGGAACTCTACTCAGGACGCCAGGCGCGCGCCGAGCAAGACGTTTTGGCCGGTGAATGGCGCACCAACGACTTGACTCGAATGCAGGTGTACTGTGCACCTGCGGCTTCAGGCTACGTAATGCATGTGCTTATCGATATCAGCACTTTGCCCGAAGGGGTATGGCTACTTAACTTTGACGCCAAAATCGGGCCTGTCTGGGGGCACCTTGAGGACAAAGACGAGGGCCGTGTTGGCACTGCATTAGTTGTCGGGGCGCTCGGCCAAGAAATGCCAAACTCCAGTGTCATTGCGGAAGCGTCTGAGCTCAAGCTGCCTGAAGTGGTCATGCGTCTCGCTCACCTAAATAGCCATTTCAAACAGTATTGGTCCCAAATCTGCTGGGAACAAACCTCATGGCTGAACACTTACTGGACCGCTCTAATTGGCCGCATCAAAGGTGAAGAGTCGCCTTATTTGACTCAGCTTCTTGACATGGTGATGCACGAGCCAACGGAACTGGTTAGGCCCGGCTGGCTAGCAAAACAATCCGTGGCAGGACAATCGCCTATCATTTTTGCGCAGCGCCGAGATGAATACCGTCGCACGAATACCAAGCCGCACCCGATTTCGGTCGGGCTTCGGGCCATGTCAGAGCTTAGGGCGGCTGTTACTCCGGCATTCGGCACCGTAATTAGCCCAATCGTTGCCTGCTCCTTCAAGAATGTGCAGGAAATATTCAAGGGGCTGAGACCTCGTGGGTTTCAGTTAAGCGGATACCGGCAAGCAATTGAATCTGCGCCTCTAGAAGCAGCGTACCGATTGGACGACGAGAACTTTTTGCCACCTGCGGGGGAACTGTTAGGCAGACTTCATTTGGAGCATGCGTGGAGGGACTTAGAGCGGGGGTACGCTGTAAGTCAGCTTCTGCCTTCCACACGGAAATCGCTGGCGCTATCCATGAGCAGGTCATTGCTCCAGAAGTTGCCCCGATTTGATAACAAGGCACCCCTGGGAGTGCAAGGGCAGCCACTAGTAATTAGACCTAATAAATTGGAGGAATCCCTTGATGAAGCAGAGGCACAAAAACAAGAGAATTTGAGCCAGATTGCTAATGCTTGTGCCTGGTTAGCTTGGGCCTGTCGTTTGAACGTCAGAAAACCGACCGCGCTGGCAGAGCTCACCGAACAAATGGACACATTCCGCCGCGCTATTCCCATCCAAGGGCACGGCGTGCCGGATTGTTTCGCCTATTACATCCACGTTGCCCCTGCCATGTTTGCATACTATCTGCTGCTGTGGGAGCTGGTGTTAACAACAGAATTAGATAAAGCGGTACAGCATGTCTGAAACGAACCCAATCGCCTTTGCGGACGACCTGCGCAGAGTATTGTCCCGCTACATCGCAACGACACTTCCAATCTCTCGAAGGTATCCGCAACTTGCCTCTGAGTTCCGCCGCCTACTGGACAGCGAACCTTTGGTTCAAGGCCCCTACGTAGAAGCGCTCCCGGATTTTGAAAAGGGAAAATCAATTTCCCAGTTACTTCGCTCCGCGGGTGGTTTTTTGCATGACGGCATGGGAAAGTTACCCATTGCAAGTCGTCGGCTGCACTTGCATCAAGAAGAAGCATTCAAATGTGCCCTTGTTGACAAAGAGAGCTTCTTAACGGCGACGGGTACTGGCAGCGGAAAAACAGAGACATTCCTTTTCCCGATAACAAGCGAATTGCTTGACGACCCGCATCCCGAAAGACCGGGAGTTCGCGCATTGCTGGTCTACCCGATGAATGCATTGGCCAACGACCAGCTTTATTACCGCGTGGCGCCGCTTCTTGCGAGTTACCTGAAGGAGTACGGCATCACCTTTGGCCGCTATACCGGTCAAGTGAAATCCGGTGCAAAGCGTGATGAAGAAGAGAGCCGCCTTCTGAATAACCCAAAACTAATGGCGGCTATGGGCTACCCGTCGAGCATCCCGAAGAACTGGAAGCTTACAAGGGACGAGATGTTGGCGGACCCTCCGAAAGTCCTGATTACCAATTACGCCATGTTGGAGCACCTGCTTTTGCTCCCCAAGAACTCCGGGCTATTTGCAGCCAATTCATTGAAATTCATCGTACTGGACGAAATTCACACTTACTACGGAGCTCAGGCAACTGAGGTCGCGTTTTTACTTCGGAAACTCAAGACACGGCTTGGTGTTAAGGAAGGAGTACAGGTATTTGGAACTAGCGCGAGCTTGTCCACGGAAGGCGATGCTGATGGCGAGTTGCGACGCTTCGCAAGTGACCTTCTGGGTGAGAGGGTCAGCCGAGTCATTCGAGGGAAGCGCGTGGCGCACGCCCAGCTTGCACATGACACGTCGGGGACGTACAGTTTTACGGCAGAGCAATGGCTGTCTGTTGGCGAGGTGTTCCAGCAGGTTATTACGCTCGGGAAAGAAGACCAGACTGTCGCCTGCTGGAACGCTTTTATCGGTATGCAGCCCCCTGAACTCGCTCAGCTCAACATTGCCGGCAATCCATCTTTGAGCGTGTGGGAGCCGCTGGTAGCCGTGTTCAGCAAGAACGAACAGATTCGCACAGTTGCGAGGTTGCTTGGGGACGGGAAAGTCTCCCATTTTGCGAACTTGGCACAGCAAGTCTTTGAGTCGTACTTGGGTGATGACCGCACTCGGCAGGCGGCCCTGAGCTGCGTAATTCAGGCTGGCATGCTTGCACGCAAGGAAGCTGGTGATTTTCCATTGCTTCCAGGTCGGTATCACATTGCCGTGAACAGCATCGAGGGCCTGGTTGCACTTCCAAGCTCAAAAGACGAAGGTTGGTCCAAGGTAAAAGTTGGCCGAACCCACAGCGATGAAGCGGGCCACTACTTCCCCTTAATGACTTGCCGTAAATGTGGTCAGCCATACTTGGAGGGCTGGAAAGACGGCGCATACCTCCGGCCTCATCGCCCTGACACTTCTGACGCCCCTGTAGAGCGGGTTGTCTTCTGGCTTGGACCGCCCGCAGGTGGCACAAAGGATGAGGAAGACGCGGAGGATGAGTCCATTGCCCCTGGCGAAGGCAGTTCTGCGGCAAATTCAGACCGTATTTTTGTGGAGTTGAAGACTGGCGAAATAGTCGCATCTGAAACGGCAGTTCCGCTGTTTCCGGTACACACAGAAAAGGACGAGCTTGAGCGGGCCCAGTATGTCAAGCGTTGCCCTGCGTGTGGGGGCAGTTCTACTGGAGCAGACGCTGAAGTTGTCACCAAAATGCACCCAGGCAATGAAGCGCTTGGTGCCGTTGTGACTCAGCGCGTACTCGAAGCGCTTCCACCCGGACTGATTGACCATTCCGACCCTCGTCCGGCCTTTGGAAGGAGCCTGTTGACCTTCTCGGACAATCGACAAGACGCTGCGTTTTTCGCGCCCTACTTTGAACGGACATCTGCAAACGTGGCGTTACGGGCTGCTGTGCGAAAAGTACTGTCGGAGTCCTCTGGACTGTTGAGCATCCCACAAGTTGCTGAGCGTGTTCATGAATATTGGAGGCGTGACGGTGGGCAGCCACTGCTGTTGGACGAGTTTGGTGAAATCCGGACAGACCGTCAAGACGTCAACCAATTACTTCAAGGTTCTCTTGGATTTGAATTTTGCACCCCGGGCGGCCGTCGAAATTCGCTTGAAGCCCTGGGCGTCGCCTTCGTTACTTACGATGACTCAAAAATCAAGCTGCTTACACAGCAAGTTAAGCAATTCTGGCCAGAGGGACTGCCGTCGGACCCCGCGTCAATATCGGCGCTCTGCCACATTCTGCTGGAGACAATTCGCCGCGAGCGCGCTCTCTGCAAGTTGCACTCAACGTCGCTGAATGATGCTGCAGTTTGGGGCGACTACAACCAGCACAGAACCTTCGATATTGAAGGGGGCGACGCCAGTGTGAAATTCAGGTGGCTGCCAAGCCAACAGGCAAGCCGCCACAATCGACGGTCTTGGTACCTGGTGGAGCGACTTGGACTCGACCGTCTGGTTGCAATGAACTTCCTTAGGCAGTTCTGGGAGTGCTTGGCAAAGCCCCCGATTTCGTTCATGAAGCGGCACCCGCCCGGATTCGGAATGGACGGTGACCTTATTCGCATTCGTGAAGGGTTCTCCACTCCCCTGTATCAATGCGTAAGCTGTGGGCTTTTTCAACGACATGTGCTTAACCATAAGTGCTCTGCATTCGGATGCCGTGGTGACGTGGTCAAGCTGGAAGATGCAGAGCGTGAAAAGCTCCGAAGCACAAATCACTATCTGGCGTCATACGAAGAGTTGAACCACTTGACCCTGAGAGCCCGGGAACATACTGCGGCCCTGTCCACCGAGCTGCGCGAAGATATTGAAAGGGAGTTTTCAGAAAGGCGGCTGAACCTTTTGAGTTGTACTACCACCATGGAAATGGGCGTGGACCTGGGAGACCTGGAGGCCGTAGTCAACTTGAACGTTCCACCTGGAATTGCGAACTACCAGCAACGAACGGGTCGGGCGGGCCGAAGAGCGCAGGCTGCGCCATTCTGCGTCACAGTGGCACGCAACACCAGCTACGACCAAGCGGTTTTCAGGACGTTGAAGGACTACCTGATGTCCACTCCAACAACGCCCTTCATCAACCTTCAAAATGCTGAGCTCTTCATTCGTCACCAGATTTCGGTGGTGTTGTCGCACTTCTTCAAGTCGGTCATTGTTGACCAAAATATCAATGCTCCGTCACTGAAACATTTGTTCGGAGAGGTACTCACCCAAGAGAGTAAGGGTGCCTTCTTTGACCGGCTATATGCGTGGACTGAAAGCGAAAAGGGGATTCTGGCGTTCGCTGAGGCTGAGCGGCTTGCTGAAACTCTGCCTGCAGAGTTGCGCACAGTGGTGGCAACGAGCGGCCCTGCCCTGAAGAACGCGATAGTTGGACGTTTTAGGGAGTTTGCAGAAGACGTCTGCGAAAGGTGCTCCGCTTACGTAGCAAGAACAAAAGAATCCGCCGAAGCCAGCGACTACGGGAAAGCCAAATTTTGGCAGGCACAACGCGAACAATATATGGAGCAGTTTCTGGTGACTGAGTTGTCGCGGCGCGGCTTGATTCCCACCTACAGCTTCCCTGTGCATTCCCTGACATTGGAGGTTCAGGACGGAAATAGCTTTGGGAAGTACCAGAAGCAAGCTGATGTTGCTCTTAGCCGAGATGCAAGCTCGGGCATCAGTGAGTACGCGCCTGGTGCAGAGGTCGTTGCCAATGGCCGTATCTGGGAAAGTTCCGGCTTGGCTAAGTATCCCAAAGCGTTTATGCCCGAGCGGTGGTACGCGGCTTGCCAAGAATGTTTCCATGTTGATGTCGGCGACACTCCTCAGGACGTGCCCTCCGCATGCAGCAACTGCGGCACAGACACTGGGCGGCGTAAGCGAAAGTATGTCGAACCGAAAGGGTTTGTTACCAGCGCAGCGAACAAGAAAGGTCGTGACCCTGGCTCAAGCCGTCGCAGGGTGCGGCCTGCAGATGAAGCGCGCCTCATTGCAGCCCCGCGAGCAGAAGAGTTCTTGGAAACCGAACTTCCATACCTTCAAACTGCCCTGCTGCCTGCACGCGGCGCGGAAGGCTCTGAATTGCGAGGAAGCCTATTCGTGGCCAATCGCGGAACTTTTGGTGAAGGCTACTACCGTTGCCACAAATGCAATTTTTGTGAAGCATTCAAGAAGCCGACTTCAAAATCTCCCAGCAAGGGAAAGGCAGCTGTCACCACGAAAAAATGGCTCCACCAGGACCCCGCCACGGGCTTGAAGTGCCCGGAGGACACCTACCCCAAAATGGGGCTGGATTTTGCGCACATGTTCAATACTGATGTGCGCCTTCTAAGGTTTTTGGCACCTTTGCCTGAACCCCAAGACGACGTTAACGATGTCCGCCGCTACCAAGAGCGAGTTGCCAGAACCGTGGCCGAGGCGTTTAGGCTTGCAGCCTCAGATATGCTTCATCTGCACCCAGGGGAACTGCGCTGCACATATCGGCTCTACTGCACTGCAGGCAGCACCGTGGAAGTTGTTTTATATGACGGAATACCTGGCGGAGCGGGATATTGCGCCCGTTTGGGGCAGCCTCAATTCAGCTTCCCGGAACTGCTGCAATTGGCCAGAAATCGACTGGAGTGCCCCGCCGGTTGCGACTCCGCCTGCCGCTCGTGCCTATGCGACTATGGAAACCAACGGCACTGGGATAACTTCTTGCGGAAAGACTCCTCGGAGTGGTTATCTTCACTGGTATCAGGTAAGGCAATTCGGACCGGCCCTGGGAAATACGTCCCATGGCCAAAGCCAAGCCTTGCAGGGTTGGCTGATAGGTTCGGGGGGTACCCTAGCGTATCGGTTATCGCGTCTTCTCTCTCTAGCCCCACAGATTTCAGCGAAACGGACCTGAACCAAGTGTTAACTTGGCTGCAAGAAAATAAGCTGGTCAAGCTCTACGTCGCGAATCAACTTGAAAGGCAACCTAAAGAGTACGCGCTGCTTATGCTGTACCGGCACCTCTACCCCTGGATGGCAGCAGGGAAACTTAAAGTGTTTCAGCTTGATGGCCTTACAGGAAAGGCAGCGTCTGAAGTGCCTCGATTGTTCTCATCCCTCGAGAACGGTGCTCTGTTAGTGCGGCAGGTGTTCCCCGTGCAGGCGGTGTTTCAAGGGTTGGTAAACGCTCCCGCAGAGCTAGGCGCCGTTGACGACGAAGTCCGTGCGCAGGTAACTGAGCTCCTTTCTGACGCAACCGAATATCCGGCAGATTTGTTTGCAGAAGGCTCCAACATGGATATGTGGGAGCTTGAATCTGGCGATAAGCGTGACCTACAAGACATATTCAAAGCGATTGCCGGGCAACATGTCAAAAAGCTTGTCATCAAGGACCCGTATTGCGGGGCTTCAAACAACCGCCATCGCCTGCAAGAGTACGCCAAATTCTTGGTAAAGCATGTCCAAGTCGTAGACGCGGTGCAAATTTATTGCTCGGAAACTCGAGACCGCAATGATGTTGTCGAGCACCGCTATGACGTTGCCAGAAAGCTGGAAGTCATGCTTGAGGCAGAGGGGGTTGGCAGGGTGGAAGCCCACGTCAAGGAAATTGGGCGTAGCCGCAGTACACATGACCGAGAAATCGCAATTGAGACCGCAGACTCGACTGGCTGTGACTTTGTCCATAGGTACTTTCTGAGCGGGGGCTTGGACTATCTGCTGGATTCGCGAAGCGCCACCAAAGTATTTCACTTGCGCGTTGCCAAATAGTGCGGCAATTAGGGGCGAACGGGGTTCTACTGAACTGCGGACATCGCGTGGTGTCGATGGCTGTCAGTTTCCGCGTAAATCTGGTGGCGGCATAAAAGCAGGCACGAAATATGCCCTGTGGGTCGGGTCAAGGGCGGGCGACAGCCCGGCGAAGCGTACCCTTGATGCGGC
>Ga0172381_10008346_pt1 | contig 10140 bp, 27 predicted proteins | sample Leawel6488metaG_FD_119754 | JGI IMG/M metagenome (GOLD analysis project Ga0172381, IMG submission 119754) | Leachate microbial communities from a municipal landfill in Southern Ontario, Canada - Leachate well 64-88 metaG | ecosystem: Engineered > Solid waste > Landfill > Unclassified | place... | reverse complement strand
CATAACGGCGTTCTATGCCAAGCCCCACCTTGAAAATCATTAAAAAGTATTTATGGTATTTTTGTTTTGTCAATAGCATTTATCCACTTTTATATTTCATAATGTTTTTGTATATTGTCAAATAGCTGTACAGCCCCTACAATGCCCCTCTAAGACACGATGTTTGGAAAGTCGAGCCAGTGTTCAACTCTTAACTTTTCGTAGAGTTTTTAAAATTTTATATTACACAATATGTTATAATATAATCAAGATTGACAATTTTAAAACATAGTATTAGATATAGTCAAATTGACATTTTAAATTCTTATTTTATAATATATTGACAATATTAGAAAATAGTTTATAAAATTGTAACTATTGACATTTATAAAAATCATTTTATAATAAATTGACAATATTAAAACATGTTTTATAAAATAGTCAACTTGTTTTTATTAAAATATATGTTATTATTTTGTCAAGTTTTTGAAAATAAAAGAAAACCGCTATTTGCGGTTTATAAATATTTTTTACATTTCAATTTTGTTATCTTGCCCCACCTTTTAAACAATCCATCATCAATCATTTTTCTGGCGCATATTATTTGATTTTTTACTTCCCAAATTCCATTATAATCTAATCCATATTTGAAAGTACAATTTTCGATATAAGTAGTGTCTTTAAATTGTAGCAATCCCACCGATCTTGAACCGCCGTCATTATGATTGATAGCAAGGGGGTCAAACGTGCTTTCAATTTTTGCCATACAATATAAAAGCGGGTCAGTTGTTTTTAAATTTTCAATTAATCTTTTGTTTTCTTTGTTAATCTGTTCATCTGTAATAATTATTATTTTTTCAGATATTCCTTTTTTAAAAAATTTTAAATCATCATTATATATTGGATAGCAAAACAAAGTAATTAAAACAAATACACTCAATAATTTTATAGTTAATATTGGTTTAATTTTAATTCTTTTTCCTTTTTTTATATAATATGACTTCATTTTTTTATAAATTTTCTAAAATCATTTCGGATAATTCGCCGTCAAAATTAACATCATCAACCCCTGAAATTTCGTTGTCATATGTTTTTTGCCAGTCATTTTTTTTATGTTCGGGGCAATAGAAAATCCAGCGTCCAGCGACAACATTTTCATTTTCAATTCCGCAAACATCACATTTATTATAATTGTTCATATTTTTTTGTATCAAGATTATAAATAGAATAATCGTATAAGTTATTAATTTTTCGTGCCATTCTATACGCTTGCCCATCACTTGCTAAAATCAATTTTTCAAATTTTCCCATTTTGCCCTCTTGCGGAATATTACTAAAATCATACATAATACCGTTTTCATCTTTGCTTTTTTTAATAATTATCATTTCCATATATTTTTAGTTTATAATTACGAAATTTCGGGCTATTATAATTCGCTATCAGTAGCAAACAAATTTAAGCGATTGCGTAACCAACTTTCTATTTTTTCACTTTCAGTCATATAATCACCCTTATAATTTTTAAAATCAATTAAAGCTTTTTCTAATCTATCTTTATCTTTTATTCCAGTGATATTTTTAAATTGTTTTAAGGTTTTTAATATATACATTTTTTGTTATGTTTTAATTTATGATATAATTTTATGTTTTTTTGATTTTCTGAATTGAATTTACGATACGCTTGAAAATCACGATCATAATTTGCTTTAAGTTTTTTGTATTGTGGCGTATTTTTCGCCATATCATCTGTTAATCCAATTTCGTTAGAATACAAAGCACAAAAATCACTATACAATTTACTACTTTCATTATATGATTTTTTTAATTTTTCAGATTCAATTTTAAATGATTCAAAATCCATTTTTTTGTTATGTTTTATAATTTTGCGCCTTTATAATTAGAGTATAGCATAACGGTATTATGTGTCAAGTGCTACTAGCAATATAATAATTTACATTTACTAACAACTAACTTATATACAACTAACATCAAAATACATTATAATTTGTTTTGTTGCATTCATAACAAAATGTTACATTTATAACAAATTGTTATAGATTACTGCATTTTTAGCCTTATTTTTGTCGTTTTTAGCTTTAAATTTTGGTTATAATTTGTTTTATAATTTGTTTGTGGTTATGTTTTTTTAATCAATTTATGTGTTTTTTTAATCAAGTTATGCTTATTTTGTGGGCGTTTTCTAGTTTCATTTCAAATTTTTTCAGAAAATAATTTAAAAAATATTTTTTTGGCTATAATATGGTAAGTTAATTTATAATTTGATTCATAATTTGGTTTTTATGCGCCGTGTATATTTTTTTATCAGAAAATATTAAAACACTTTTTTTGAAAATATAAAGTCTTGACTTTCTGAAAAATTGTATTATAACCATATTTTAAGATTAAACATTCTAAAACTTACTACGATAAACTACAAACTAACATTTATCAATATCCGATATATAACACAACTTTTTATTTTTCGGCTGTCCTGAGTCATTCTAGAGCCTTTTTTCAATATCGTTGTATTGCCATTATACGGCTATTCTATGCCCTGAAAATTTTATAGTAGTATATTATATCAACTTTCAAATTTTCGTTTGTCTGTGGGCTTCCTATGCCCTCAAAAATGGCTATTTATAGCGTATGTTTAACCGCTTTTTGGCGTATTGTTTTTTACTTTCAGTCAATCCAACCTCAAAACACGTTAAGCAATACGCCAACCCGAACCAAAAACGCGTAACTAAAAAATAAAATATTGTTAAAATACACAAAAACAAAACCATTATTTTGGTTTTGCTTTTCTATATTCTATTTTGAAAAACTGACTTTCACTTGTGATTGATTCAATCCCTTGCCAATGCCGTGTAGATAGTTTTCTTTTGCTTGCTTGCAAGTTTTACTTGCGTTAGTACTACATTCATAACAATAAAACCCTTTTAAGTCTTTTAAGTATATATCAATTTTTTTATTTTGCATTTTGTATTTTGTTTATTTTTTGTAATTGCTTATGTAGTTTTTTTGTTTTTGCAATATGCGAAAGCGCAATTTTTTTTGTTGTTGCGCGGCAATCTAACGCGCCATTATTACAATATATAGCGTAACGGTATAATATCCCCGTGTTACTTGTAAAATTTTCTTTTTGTAGTGTTATCATATTTTTATTTTTCAGTATAACCATCAAACCATTTTCCAGCTTTTGCCGTTTTGGGATCGTTACAATGCAATTGTGCTATTGCCACGCTTGAAACAATTTTCACTAGTTTTCTTTTTCCAGTAATATAAAAACGATAAATTTTTACCATATTTTTTAGTTTAAAAATTGCATTTTTTCGCTTGTTTCAATAACCCCAATCGCTTGTTGTTGTAACTGTTGCGCTAGTGTTTTTGACAATTGCAAAACTTTGTTCTTTTCTATTGTTTCGATTTCGATTAAAAGCGTTTTTTCCGCTTTCCCTTTCCAATATCCCAAAATTTGGGAAACGCTGAAGCCTTCAAAATATGATGATGTTATATCCACGGCGCGCTTTTTTTCAAGCTTTTTTGTTTGGTTATTGCTACCAATATATAATTTATATATCATATTTTTTATTCAAAATCATTAACACCATTACCATTAAACAAGTCCAAAAAACAAAACTGGTTTTCGCTTTCAAATTCCAAAAACTCTGTCAAATTTTCATCAGTGCTTCCAACAAAAACGCTATTTTCGTTTTCCATTTTTTTATATATCCGATTTTTTGCGGATATTGATTATAAGCTAGCTTGTAAACCGCTAAAAAATACAATTGCATAAAAGATAATAACTACCGCAACAATTTTCAATGTTTCAAATTTTATAGTCTTTTGTTTTTTTGCGGGTTTTTTTGTTTTCTTGTTCTGCAATAAGTAGGACAATTCTACCGCGTGGTAGTAGTTTTCTTTTTTGTTTTCAGTTATTCGTATGATTTCCCCTTGTCTAATCGGACGATTGCAACAAGCACAAGTTTTGCCCGATACAAAAGAAAATTTTGCTATTGTTTTAGTCATTTTTTTGTTTGTTATATAATGCCGTTATATGCTTATTATATGCTATTGGCTTTTATTGTCAAGTTTTTAACGGTTTATTGATAATGTAATTGTTTTACCGTTCCAATATGCTAAAACCTGCGATTGTTTAACTCCAAATTCTTTCGCCGTTAGTTTTTCCAAACGTGGCAATAACTTTTTAAAATTTACAAGTCCGTTTTTTAGTTTTTCCATTTTTTTTTGTTTATCAGTTTTGACTGATAAAAATTATATAATGCCCTGTTAAGTCCATTATAAGCGATACAGTTTTAAAGTCAATGATGACAAAATTATAAACTATGTTATAGTATAGTCAAGTTATTGATTGCGTATGATTACAACAATAGCGTATTTTAAAAAGCAAGGCGCATATTTTAAAAAACGTGATACTTTGATACCACCCTTGACTATATTATAAACTATGTTATGATATAAACAACATTGACTATATTATATAATAGTTTTTTATAATGTAAACATTTACTTTATCAGAAAATAGTTTATAGTTTTGTAAAGAGTTGACTATATTATAAAATGTTTTATAATCAGAATACAAAATTATTTTTCAGTCAAGCTTTGACAAACAATAAAAAAACAGCCTGATTTTTTGGGCTTATAGCACCATTTTTAATTTTCGACTAAAAATCACTAACAAGTTAGTAGCTCTTTATTTTTAGATTTCGAGCAAAAACAGCAAAGAGTCCGTAGCCCTTGATAATGGCATACCTCTAAAAATTATCAAGTAAAAAATGACTACGAGTTAGTACTTATTGATAAGTGGATTTGACATCTTATTTTATAAAATTTATAATAAGGGGGTAGTGTTATTTTTAGGGGGTATCTAAATTTTTTTTGAATAAAAAAATTCAAGTATAAAATTTTTGAAATAAAAAATTTGTGTTCTGAAAAAGAATATGATATAATATATAACGCTACGCTAAATATAAATAGCCCCGCTGGGCAAAACAATGGAATACTTAATTAAATATAAAATTGGAACTGATTGGCACAACCCGTATAACACAACCACTTATAATTATTACACTGAGGTTGAAGAAGCGAAGACTGCAAAAATCGCGGTTAATAAACTTTTATCTCATTATAATTTTTCAAATCCAAACAAATCAATAGAAATTTTATCAGTTAAAAAAATATAATAGCCCCGACGGGCATAAATATATGGAAAATGAAATTATTTGTGAACAATTAAGAAAATGTGCTCAAGAAATTGCGAACATTGCCGAAACTCTTCGAGATAATTATAGTGAAGACATTGGCGAGCCATTGTTAATAAGATTAAATGAGCAGTTTGAGATTATGGAAACTTTAATGTTAGAATTTTAATATGAAAAAATTTATTTATTCCAAATTTATAGTAAATGAAGCTATGTCAATAGAGAATTTAAATTCTATGGGAGAACAGGGATATGAATTAGTTTCTATTACTGATAGTAGTTTAAATTATACAAAATCTTATATGTATATTTTTAAAAAAGAAAATATAATTGATCCCGATGTGATGTTTCAATTTCTTGAAGCGAAAATGAAACAATTAAAAATGTAAAAAATAAATATTAAAAATATATGAACGACGAACAAATTTTACAACGAGGCGGAACTGAGGAAGATATTATTAAAGAAGCAGAAAACAATGGTGCGGATTTGATTGAAGATGATTTATCTGACTTTAAAAGAGAATTGGCATCTGTGCTTAATAAATATAGCCGAGAAAATCTATCTAACACTCCAGATTATATTTTGGCGGAATATTTAAATGATTGTCTCGATACTTTTGATAAAATCATTCAACTGAAAGAAAAAAATAATGTTTTTTCTCCAGAAAGTGAGAAAAAATTCTACGAAATAGCATTTAAGACTACAAAAGAGAGAAACACTTTTATAAAATCGCTTGGAAAACTAAAAAATAGCCCCGAAAAATCTTGAGACGAGGATTTGTTCGTCTTTGTATATTGCGTGGCTGTATCAGGGCAATAGAACCTGCAAAGTGGCATACAGTATAACATTGTAACTATCTTTAATATATGGCATTAGCTAAAAACAAAAAATTAAGAAAACTGCGTCGGCAAATGATGAAAATGTTTGAGTGCGATGTTGCCACTGCGTATACGCACACAACTAATTGTGCTTTAGAAGAAATATCTATTTCAGATATTGAAAAGGCTATTAATATTCTAAGGAATCAGATGGAAGATAAGCAAAGATGGTTATATAACCCTTTGTATTATTATAAAGTTTTTAATGATAAATATCCTTTTATACTTTCAAATAACGCAACTTCTTAAAAAGTCAATAGAGAGTTATTAACAGGTGGATATCTTTATTTGCATTATTTTTTAGAAGTATTAAAATATAATTAAAGGTCGCAATGGTAAATTAAAAAATATGAAATTTAAAATTGGAGATGAAGTTAAAGTTATTTGGAATGACAAGGGAAGCATTGATTATATTGGTTCTGTTAGCAAAATTGAATCAATTTTAGAAAATTATGAGTATCCTTATAAGTTAGAAATGCTTCCAGTACGTTTTAAAGAAGAAGAATTAGAACTAATAAATAAAAATATGAACATCAAAGAACAATTTACTTTAGTAATGACACCAGAACCGCAAAAATCTTTTCGTAAGGTAGGTATTACAAACGGAGATAATATTTTAACTGAGGATGGAATGAAAATTTATCTCAGTTGGAAATTGATGAAAGACGCTGACGCTTTTAAGAAAGAAGTTGTTGATGATATGCTCGCCGAGCAAGAAAAGGAGAAGTAAATTGCGGATATATTCCGCATCGGGAAGTACGCATCCGTGGCAGGGCGATGGGGGCCTTAATATATTCCCAGGTCGTAGGTTCGATTCCTACCTTCCCGACTAATTAAAAAAACAATAAAAAAATATGGAAAAAGAATGTTTACACGAATGGGAAACCATTAAAAAATATGAAGAAGTTTATAAAACAGTCGGAAATATGTGGGTTGGTATCCATATATATAGCAAACCAGTTTATGTTCAGCGATGTAAAAAGTGTAACCAAATAAGAAAAATATGAATCAAATATTAGGAGGATTTTTAGGAATTGCGGTCGGGGCAATTTTACTTATTATTTTTTATTCAATAAAATTAAAATGAAAATTGACGGCTCTATTTATTTTTTTCCAGCTATTTATGATGACGAAACAGAAGAATTAGAATTGGTAGATTGTTGGTTTAATAGGAACACAAAATGGTTATTTAATTTTATAAATGAAGTAGAAGGATTAGTATGCCATTTCTTGGGAGTAGAACATTATTTTATATTTAAAGAAACAATTAAATGATACTACCCGCCGACATAACTTTTAGTGATATCTTACCAATAAACAATATGAAAAAAATATTTAAAAATAGTAGTGGAAATATAATTGTTCAAGAAGCTACCAATTCTATTGGTGTTGTTGAAATGCGCCGAATTTTGATTGATAAGACAACTGAAATAATTGGAGGTTGGATATTGGATGATGTTGAGTTTCCAGAATTTACGAGTATAAAAGATAGATTTATTACAACTAAATATGATTTTGATATTTTTAAAGCATTAAAGTTTGGACAAAAATTGGCTGAAATTTTAATAGAAACGAAAAATGACAAATAATTGGTATATTAGAGAAATTGTTTTTATTGCAAAATTGGGATTTATTGGTGCGGTTATCTTGTTTTTTCTGTTAATTATTTTTGGAATATAAGATTATATATCAATATTTGCAAACATATATAATTGGTGCTATAATGAATATATAAGAACATAGTAGGGAATTTCTTATACTGATTTTGATCGACGCTATTGTTACGGCGTTTGAAAGATCGAACAAAATGTCTGGTGGCAGAAGACAGACAACAAAATCGCTCATCAGCAGATGTAGAGGATTGGTATCCTCATCTCTCTCATAAGGAGAATAAGTATAGCGTTCGATTCCTATCGTCTGCACACTAAATTAAAAAACTATGTCTACTACAACAACTTCGTCGGGCGGTATTGGATTTTTTGGTCTGCTCACAGTTTTGTTCATTGGATTAAAATTGACTCACTATATTGAATGGTCATGGTGGTGGGTATTTTCTCCATTATGGCTTCCTTTTTTGTTGGTTTTGGTTGTTTATTTAATTGGGATTGCTGTTATTATATTAAAAAAATAATATGAATTGTCAAAAATGTGGTAAACAATTAGATGTAGAAAAAGAAGGAAATCGGTTATGTTTGCATTGTCAAGTAGATTACGTGAATCAAGAATGGAATAAAAAAATAACACGCCCCGAAAAATATGAAAATACAAACAAAACACAATATTAAAACTTTTCTTTGGATAATGTTTTATTTTATATTTGGATTTCTTTGTTTTAATATTGGAACAAATACTATAAAAACAGTTTATAAAACAGAAAAAGTTTTAGTTTCTGATGAAATGAATAAATGTATTGAAAAAGGCGGGCAATTTGCTTTATTTTACAGTGATTTTGAAGAAAAATATGTAATAAATTGTGAAATTCCAGAAAAAAAGATATTTAGAAAAACATTTTAATTAAATCTATGTCCCGAACTTATAAAGATGTAGGCAAGTTGCCGTATTCTAAAATAAAAATCGGCAAAAGAGTAAAAGAAGAAGCAAAAACTAAGAAAAAAACATATAGTTTAGAAGAAAATCGTCGAGCATTGAAGTTAGAAACAGCAGATAAGTGGAATTGGGATTAAATATACAAAAATATGTTTAAAGCTATTAAAATATCGGCCAGTGACATTGAGTTTGAGTGGGATAAAGATGGTTTTTTAACAGAATTAGACGCTTGGCAGTATGTTATTAATAAGTTTTTGTGTAAAGATTGTAAAAAAGAAGTTAAAAAAGGAAAACATCCATCTTTAACTGCTTGCGGAGCAGAATGGGTGGTCGAAGAATATGAGTAAAGATAATTTTTTGATTTTATTGTGTTATTTAGGAATTTTGTTATGGAGTTTTTTCTTTGTTTCGGGGGTATGGTATTGGGTTAAAATAATATTATATTAAAATGAAAATCACCACAGAAAATGGATTTTTAGTTATTAGAGTTCCTCTCAAACAAGATAAATATAATCCTTATTCTGATAGTGTAGTAGGACAGATGGACGCATGCGTAGGCGTGATTTCGGGAGATGAATTAGGTATAGCAAATTATATAGACATGTCATACAAAGACAAAGCCCCGCAATTAACACCCAACTTCTTAAATTTTTGGGGCAGTGTTAATGAGTTCAAATCATTATGTAAACAGTTAAAAATAGATATTTATGAATATCCAGTTTGTTCTAAATGTTATAAACCAATGTATGGTGCTTTCACTTGGAAAGACGGAGGAGAAGTGTGTTTTGAGTGTGATAAAAGTTAAAAAATAATAAAATAGAAACATCTTGTTTGGGGTGTTTTTTATTTCTTTAAAATGAAAGAAAATACAATAATTAAAGGCAATTGTTTAGATTTTTTGAATGAATTTCCAACAGATGCTTTCATTATTTCAGACCCGCCATATAATCAAAAATATCACTATTCTGAATATAAAGATAATCTTAATAATGACGAATATTTTAATCTTTTATACAATGTGTTTAACAAAAGAAAATCGGTTATCGTTCATTATCCAGAAGAAACTATAAATTTAATGGGAGGTAAATTAGGAAAATGCGAGCAAGTGGTTTCTTGGATATATAATAGCAACACAGCAAAACAATCTCGTCTTATTACTTGGTGGAATTGCAAACCAGATTTAAGAAAAATAGGTCAAGATTATAAAAATCCCACAGATAAGAGAATCGCAAAAAGAATTGCGGAAGGAAAGAGAGCAAGATTATATGATTGGTGGGAAATAAATCAAGTAAAAAATGTTAGTAAAAAACAACACCCTTGCCCATTGCCCGAAGAATTAGTAAGAAGAATTATTTTAACAACTACAAACGAAGGAGATTTGATTATTGATCCTTTTTGCGGGGTAGGTACTGTTTGTAAAGTAGCGAAGCAATTAAATCGTAAATATATTGGTATAGAACTTTGTGAAGAATATTATAATATAGCAAAAAACATATGAGAATATATATTGCTT
>Ga0172381_10008345_pt1 | contig 10140 bp, 23 predicted proteins | sample Leawel6488metaG_FD_119754 | JGI IMG/M metagenome (GOLD analysis project Ga0172381, IMG submission 119754) | Leachate microbial communities from a municipal landfill in Southern Ontario, Canada - Leachate well 64-88 metaG | ecosystem: Engineered > Solid waste > Landfill > Unclassified | place... | reverse complement strand
CTTTTTCAAACATTTCAAAACACGATTCGCAAAGTGGCCCTCTTTCAATATCATCCAACAAAGTTGAATATAAAGAATCATCTTCACACCTTCCAGTTGGTTTATCACAATGAGAACATAATTAGGAATCGTCTTCTGTCATTTCGTGTTGATGCTTCGCCATATTACCCAACCACATCCTCCCTTTCAATAAACTCTTTCAATTCCGAATACACTTCACTCATTTTCTTTGCGGTTGAAAAGGGAATATTAATTCCTTCCATTGCTTCTAAAATCGCAATTAAATGGTTAATTTTTAAATTCTCGTCCATTGTTATTGACATCAATTACACCATCCCGGTTGTTCGTGTTTCTCTCTAAATGCGGGCAAACAATCCTTACAACATCTCCCGGCAAATGAATATCTAAATGTGTCAACATCGGTCTTGCCACAATGCTTGCAAAACCGCATACCTTCAACAATCTTTTGCATATCATACTCTTGCGGAGGTTCTATCTGAAGAGAATCCGGCCCCCATATAGAAATTGAAATTTCATAAAGTGTCTTTACATTCGGATATTTATTTAAATCGTTGGTGCGCGTTAGGATTTGCATACAAAATCCATCTTTAGATAGACTAGATGCCGATTCTACAGATTCACGATCATACATAGGTTTTATTAACCAACCATCTTTCACCGCGTCGTCACGGAACTTCTGCACCTGTTGCAAACATTCAATATTATTTTTTGGACGTTTCATAATTTATTCTTCCTTGCACTTTGCAATCGCGCATCCAATTGGCGTTCCAATTAAAATTAAAATAATAAATATAATTGTAGAAAGCAAAGGACTTTCCCAATTTTGTAATAATAAATATACGATCCAATATGGTAAATATATTGATAATCCCAATCCAAATATCGGAACGAACACTATTCCACTACCTTTAGTTTCAAAATCGTTCGACCCCCACCCGTATCCTTCTTTCCAAGGTTTATATTCAAACCATTCTTTGTTCCCAAAAATAGCAACTCCGAACGTGACCACTATTACAATTATTGCTGCTATAACATTCAACAAGGTATATGCAGATGGTAATAGAATTATCGAAAGATGTGAAAATATTATTTCAACAATTACCGAAATATCATAGAGGACAACAATTGCTAAAAGTGCTGCAAAACACATTTCTCCAATAATTACGATGGGGGTAATCATACTTTTATAATCATGTTTTAAATATTTTAAAACACACTGTGTATTTACTTTCATCTACTCCTTCTCCATTCTCCGCACCAATAATCAGAATCAACTGGAACGCCTTCTTCACAAAGTGGCCTTAATACAATTCGTTGGATATTAGTTCCCTCACTACTTCCAACTAACACCGGAGACGGAGAATTTCTCCTACACCAAAACAATTCTTTTGCTTCTTTAATAGTTTTTGATGAAAACAATCCGGTTGATTCTTCACGTTGTCGTTCAAGTAATTTTGAAACACAATAGTAGCAATTCCCACATTCTTCATCTTTTGGTTTTTCGAGTGTCATACTTGTAATACTATTGTTTTAAAACTATTTATAGTTTTGTAGGACGCGTCGAACACGAAATGATTAAAAATGATATTGCCAAACAACAAAATATACTACCCATCCCATAAAAAATATATTTATAAATTGATAACGGGAAAACATATAACCCCATTATAAGTAAACATTCCCCAAAAATGATATATGGCAATGACCAATATAGTGTTAAATAGTAATATGATATTAAATCATTAATCATTTTTAATCGAATCCCATACATTTTCAATCCCCAACTCTTCAAACAGCAATTTATTTAAATACACCCACGTCTTCGGAGATTTGTTTTTTAAATCTGCCAATCCGGTTCCTATTCCATTCGAAGGAAATACAATAGCATTGTAATTTTTGGATCTTTCTTTTACTTGTTCTATATCACACAAAATTTTTAAAGATTGTTCTGAAAAATTTGAATCTTTATAAAATGAATTGTCATATAAAGAAGGATACTTTTTAACACGTATCCCTATAGAATTTGGTTCGCCGCGAACTTCTTTTGCAAGACCACCAAACCCTTTTCGCTCGTCATTGTCTCCAAAAACAAATAAAAATTCCGGATGATCTCTAACATATTGGCGTGTTATATAAAACCTGTAGATTATTTTCATTTAAATCCTTTCTCACAAACCTTTTCTATCCACGTCTTTTTTTTTCTTTTTCGCATGACTCTTTTTCTCTGAAAAGTATAACATTTATATAAATATATGTTAATAATATTAAAATGCATGATCCACAAACGACATTAAACCATGCAATATTCAACTCGTTATCACCAACAAGTTTAAATATTAATGCCAGTAAGCTAAATGATATTCCAAAACACATAATTAATATTGATAAACCAATAAGAGGGTTGATTTCTTCTTCAAATTTCATATTCAACAAAACACCGCCGTTTGTTTTCCTAATTTCATATAAACGATATCACCCAAATTAATTTTCGCCCATTTCTTAATAACACTTATTTTTGTAGTGTCCAATATCATGCGCGGAGTGTCATTCACAATAATAAAGTATGACATTCCGCCACTATTAACAGCCAAAGTATTTTCTACAACCACATTTTGACATTCTAATGTACGTGTGGTTGTTGCATCCATTCCAGTGTAAACCATTCCAGCCATAATAAAAATTAATATAGCGACAATTGGGATAAATATAAGAGATATATAAAAAGTTGTTTTAATCATTCCCACTTTAAGCACCCTTCTTCAAATCTCCTTTTCTAAATCAACACTCACAATATATCCATGCATTATAAATAATCCCCTCTTGCTTTTTTCTCATTATATAGAGTGACCCAAACAAGATCTATCCACGCTGCCTCGCAATCCATACATCTATAACTATATTTCATCTTTTGAAAGAACCAAAATTTTATATCGCCAACTTTTTCTGCGTCCATACAACAGAACAAACTACCACATTTGGGACATCGATTTCCTATCATTTCCAACCCATAATAAATTTTTCAAGATCCTTACTCTCGATGTGACCCGGCCCGTTTATAATTCCATCCGAGTATTCTATAGTTCCTGCTTCCGGATCTGCTCCAACCAATTCACACGGAACTAATTCTGGAATATAAATGTGAGCCGCACACCCCACCTTCTGCTCAAACTCACTAATAACGTGTTTTTCTCCACGCCCGCATGTCCACGTGTCATCGACTTCGGGGGTGGAAAAGGCGCAAGTCCTACAACTAACGAGAGGTAGTCTGTGGCCCCAACAAATATCTATGTGGTCGCAGAATTTACAACGGAAATCATTTTCGGATTCTCCGAGTTTTTCTAACGGAATATCACTATAAATAACACGACGCGCTTTTTCAACAAGTCTGCCCGCTACGTCCTTGTTATAATACACACGCTCTCCATAAAGTCTATCATCGTCTTTACAACAAACAATGTAATAGGCACGTTCTAATTTAGACCATCGCATGTAAACTTGCATCTGACAGTAGTGTTGGTATTTTGCTTTCTCCACTCCTTCCCTCACAAGTTTATCGTACAACTTTTTTGAACTAGTTTTACATTCGAGAACGTGAAAAGTCTTTGGTGCTTCTGGAAAGCCTACTCCAATTCCATCTACAGAACCAGAAAAATGTCCAAACTCTTCTTCTTTAAAATTTAACTGCTCGCCGCTGTCGGGATCACGACTATATATGGTAATACCAACGGAACGAAGATTTTCAATAATGCGATCTTCTTCTTTGTAGCCGTGCTCAAATAAACGAAGCATCCTAGCTTCAAATCCCGGATCGCTTGCCCATCGGAAATCCATCCATAGGGCTCGGGGGCACTCCTTTCCTATTACACTCGCCCCAAGATGTAGTCTCCTAAAGTCTTTAACACGATCTAAGTATCCTTTATAAATCAAATCTATCGTTTCTGTATGTGGGGGTAGGGGTAGTTTTACCATTTTATGTCACCTCTTTAAAAATTTCCATTCGATTTCTCCGTGTTCATTTTTAATTGCAACAATATCCTCACCATATATTAATTTCCCTTTCCTTTTCCCCCAATCAAAAAGAGAAAAATTCGGATCTTCCTCACACCAATCTATAAAACATAAAACCGCTGACATTGCAATTCCGAATGTAAAACCAATTATTATTCCCCACATATAAGAAAAATATGCAACCCAAAACGAAATTGTTAATCCTAATACAACAATTGCTTCTTGTTCTATTGTTACCATTTTACGTCACCTTAAAAGATATTGGAACTGTTATATTATAAGTATCAACCGGAGGCACTACAGAAATTGCATATTCAAAAGTAAAATAAAACATGGCAATTATAGCGCAAACAATACAAAATATTCCGGCCGAATATACAGGGCAATCAGAATTCCCAAGGCCAACTAATTTTGATACTCCGCACATAATAAATCCCAATATAATTAATGTTGATATTAACAACCACTTTTTCGGAATCTGCGACAACGGAATAACAATCTCAATCATAATGGACACCATTCCAGAAAAGACTCTTGTTCTGAATATGTTACAAGTTTATATCCAATATTTGGATGCTCACGAGCAGACAAACTTTCTCCATGACGTTCTGACGACGAGTGGTAAAAATGATAACACTGTAAACAATTGGAAATAATAAGATTCTTCTCCATTTTAAATTTCCTCTATACCTCTCTCCGGAACAGCGAACCGAAAAAAGAGGTCGATTTTAATAATTACATCCCTTTGGAATAGTGTCTCCACTTATAACATCTGTCAATATAGAATAATGTGTCAATGGGTTATTAGAAAACTTCACTTTATATGTTCCGTTTTCAACAATTTTTGTAAACACCAATGGATCGGAAGTATAATAAACTTGGTCGCATGTTACTATACTAAAACTACCCCCATTAGAATATTTATCTACAACATGAATTGTTTGAACCGCACTATAATTTAAACCTCCCCCTCCTATAAATATTAGTGTTATTAAACATCCCAATATTATTCCAGACAACACCCAAAACGACAACGCTTTAATTTCTCCAGACATAATCAATCCTCAAAAAATGATTTTGTTTGTTTCACTTCTGCCAAGGCTTTTTCTTGGCTCCGCCAACCGGCGCTGTCGCACCCTTAACCGGTGCACTTGCATCCGTCACGTCTTTAAGTTCTTTCCCATCGACACGGGAATAACCTTTTATCACGTTCTTTTCGTCGAAGCCATTCGATCCCGCGCGAATACCCACGCTGATAACCAACGGCTTTCCGTGAAGTTCGGAACTGTCTTTCGGGTGAAGGACACCAGTTGCACGGCAAACGGCAGAAAGCGCGCGCTGTGCGATTTCTACAGCAGTCTGGTTAGAGTTGACGAGGTTGAGCGTTTCAAAAATCTTCCTGCCGGAGAATTCTCCTTCCACAACCTCGTATGTAAGAAGCAGATATTTCCCATCGCCCTTCTTTGTATCCTTCATCTCGCTGTCGGTGATAACAGCCAAATAATCGTTCACGGGGATTGGGGTAAATTTCCCAGTTGGCTCAATAACAGTACTGTCGAAGTTTAATTCAGTCATTTTTATTAATCTCCTTTATTTCGTCATGTAAATTTGCATATTCATCACTTGCAATCTGTTCCGCTTCTTCCAAAGTATTGGCAGTGGTATAAAACGTCTGCTCGGGAATGTGAATTGCAAATGTTTTCTTTTTTGGGATTATTGGCAGACGTGTTTCTGGATATTCATTATCCATATGTTTTTTAACATCTTCCAGAAATCCCATATTTATTCCTCTTTCTTTCCACTTCCACCCGGAATATACTTTTCAAATTCAGTATAATCCAGCGGCATTTCATCAGGCATATCGCGGTAACGCTTCTTTGCCACGCACCCCGCCGTGGGCGAAACGCGCAGAATCCTTTCTCCGGTTGACATGGCAATGTTGCGTGTCTTATCAAACCCGGACTTCTCACTGCGTGTTAAAGTCTTAAGTTCACAAAAACCAATCACATCTGCATACTCTGCTGCTTTTGCAGCCGCGCGCTTGTGAAGTTTAAGACAGTTCTTATCATACGCAGAATGCATCGGATCTTCAATTTTTGAAACCGTGGAATGCGCGATCATAATCACGGTCATGTCTTTAGTGTCACGCAAATATGTTACAGCATCAAAAAATTCCTGCCATTCCTGCATAGTCTCTACATATCCACGCCCATATCCCGGTTCCTCAATGGATTCCACTTTGAGACGCTTACATGTTGCTTTCCAAATAAGGGGTTCTAACCAATCCAATGTGTCTATTACAACGGTCTTGTAACCGTGATCTGTGGTTGCAAGTGTCTGAATACAATCCATTACTTCATTGAATGAATTTGCAGAACGGGGTTTGCCATTTTCATCCTGTGGGATTGCTGGTGCGTCAATGTCTCCCAACCCATCTTCCGTCAGAATAAAAATCGTATCGGGTGCCATCGCCCCGAAAGTGGATTTACCAATTCCTTCGGGGCCATAAATGATTACACGTGGCTTTTTTGGGGGAGCGCTCTTTGAAATCTTATTTAAATCAATCACAATAATTCTCCATTCGTTTTGTTCGTTTGTCGGTTCTGTGCGGTCGGAAGCTGCATTGCTTCAAAATCGCGTATCTATGTAGGACGCGTTAGTATTTATAAGTTTGGTTGGTGGGGTGAAAATGAATTTAAAACACCAAACGCTGTGGTATATAGGCCCAGTGCAATAAATGGTATTGACCAACCAACAAACTCATTCACATTAAAAGATCCACTTATTATAGAATTATAACCCGCCATTAGAAATATTCCCAAAACCGCAATCAGCATTCCAAATAATGGAGTTGTTATTTCGGAATATTTGAAAACGTTTGTCGTCGTGTTCATTTTCAATCATCCTCCTCATAATACCCAACAACTTCACACAACGACCCGATAAAATCCAACGAATTTTCCGAAACACAATCGGTTTGATAAACCGACTCTGCACAACAAATTTTATTGTCCTCTATAAATTTTTTAACCAATGTTCTCAAAGCAAGGGCTTCGGCAATTGTTTCTTCGGAGACGGATGTTTGGGTCATATTAATCCTCCCCTAAAATATAACACGCGACCAATGGGATTCCAATAGCAAAATTATATATAATAGCAATTATTCCCACAATAAGAGCATAAATTGTCCCGGTGCTCATATTCCAATTCATCCGATCCAATGCCTGATTAAATGTAGTGGGGTTCTGAATGGGATTTAATATAAATAATATGATATAAAATCCTACCACAATAGGCCAACCCATTACCACAAGAGTTACAAACATGTCAAATAATGCTTTTAATCCGCTTTTGGATTTCTTTATAAAACAAGTTTTCATTTTAACCCACCGGATATCCTGCGTTTGCACATTCAGACTTCCACGCTGATAAATTCATATATCCGGCATAAACCGATTTCGGTGCACAACACGTCTCAACCCACTGCGCGTTTATGAGTTCTGCTTGTAGTTCGTTTTGTTTCTCTAACAAAATATTTTGTTTCTCCATTTGAAGATATTGGACACCATTCCAAAACGTGCTGTTTACACCGAATGCTCCTTCATAAATAACGAACTTATTATTCTGTGGAACTTTAAAAAGTTCTTCGGAAATCTGATAATACTCCTGCGGATACGTTACATTTGCTAATGCGGATATAGGAGCCACATACATTAATATAATCAAAATTATAAAAATATATTTCTTCATTTTACCCCCAACTCCTATGCTTCTCATGAATACTTTCAAACCCATCATATTCTTCAATCTCCCATTCAACACCATCGGGAACATTTACGATTTTAAGTTCGGAGTGTCTGCTATTTGCTTCATTCCCCATTTCAGAAACCACTTGGATTAAAGCTGGGTCTGTGCGCTCAATATTATACAGTGAAAAATAATTATCATTGATCCACTTATCAGACGAATCGCGTTTCTTTGGTTTTGTTGTATAATTCACAAATATTTCCGGATTATCGAAAGTGGCACGCTCTTTATAAATATTTTTAGTGATATCATCTAAATAAGGATAAAGTTTGATCCCTTTAATTTCAGCATACCGCATAACCGCTTTATGGGAAAGCCCAAATCCACCATAACATTTGTTGATAACAATTTTCTGCATGGAATAGTATACGCGTCCATTCATTATATAGTTTTCTATGTTGCGCCGGATTCGCCGTGTTCGAAGCGGGCGGAACGGGCTTTGTATTATACCATCCTATTTATTATTGGATCTTTTAAATAATTGATATTCATTTGTTTAATGAATTTTCTAGGAGGTATGACATTATCTTCATGGTATTGTGGATATCCCCATATCAAATATTTTATATGCGAATCGTGTATATAATATTTATCAACTTCTTTATTTATGTTATATCTATCAGTCCTTATTAAATGAACTATATAATAAGATACGTTTGTATTTGACGTTCCGAATCTATAAACTATATCCAACGGGTTTTTAAATATTTCTTGTAATTCAGAGGAATGTCTGCGAGAATCAGATATTTTTCCACATTCGTTTTTACTAAAACACCAATCCATTTTAGAATCTATAAATTTGTGACCACAATCGGGCAAAAATATTCTATAATCTTTTGTTTCTGGAAGGCATGATAATAATTTTAGCATTTCACTCGGATATTTTGCAATATATGATTTTATTATATCATAAAGAAGATGATAATCGTCGTTTTCTACAATATTTTTGTTTTCAACAACCGTTCCATATTCTCCGTGATCAAATCTGGCGGTTCTCGCTTTGCGTGCAGCAGCATTTATAAATCTATTAAATATTATTAGATTTTTTTCTGATAATACTATATCCCCTTTATGTGGATAATACTTTATATCTTTAAATACCAAACTCTGTTCTTCCGGGTGCATTCCCCCACTAGGGGTATTAGTATCACAGACCCAACACGATATACTATTTGAATGCCCATTATTTAATTGTATAATTCCACATCTTGGGCAAACAACCAAATTCCCATTAGCATCATTTATAATAACATTAACGGGGTCTCCACGTAATATATAACCACCACTAAATCCGATATTTGAATTAATCAACGCATGTAATTTTTCTTCGCTTCCTTGGTATCCATGTGGTTTTATTTCATATACATATTTCTGTCCATACGGAGAAGTTAAAATAAAATCTGGCAAATACCAACCAAGTTCCCCGAGATCGTATCCATTATATTCATATGTCCAATTCAACCCCATCAATTCAAAACATACTGCCCAATGGGCTTCCAATTTACTACGAAATCTATAATTTTTGTATATAGTTTCTATTGGCGTGATATTACACTTTTCAAAATTCATGTATATATGTAATCACTATTAATATTTATATCTTTTGATACAACTACAATCACTTTCGCAAACATTTATATACTATTAAAACATAAGATGTATTATGTTGACATTGGAACAAATTATACTCGCTCTCGGTGACAGGAATTGGAAACGTGTATCTGAAGGCGCGGGGGTGAATTATCAGACGGTATGGAAAATTGCGCGCGGGAATGCTGGTAATGTATCTTACGAGACCGTTAAAAAGTTATCCGACTACCTAGAAAAGAAACCGGGTGATTGAATGTATGAAACCGTTCCACAAGAACTTAAAGACCTTCCCAACTGGGTAGGATGGAAACTAGAACTAAACAAAGATAACAAACCCACGAAAATCCCATATTCAAAAACCGGTGTCAAAGCATCAACTACAAATCCGTCTCAATGGAAACATTTTTCCGATGTATGCAATATAGTATCTTCAAAAGAAAAAGGCATAGGGTTTGTATTTGATGGAAATGGGTTTGTTGGAATAGATCTAGATCATTGTTTTAATCCCGATGGAACTATAAAAAAAGAATTTCAAGAAATATTATCCACACTTGTTAGTTATACCGAAGTATCTCCCAGTGGAAACGGACTCCATATTTTTATAAAATGTAAAGATCATCCTTATTATTCAAAAGATGAACCCACTACAGAGCACCCGGAAGGAATGGAACACTTCGGAAAGAAAAAGAATGGTTTAGAAATTTATTCCAAAGT
>Ga0172381_10008344_pt1 | contig 10142 bp, 6 predicted proteins | sample Leawel6488metaG_FD_119754 | JGI IMG/M metagenome (GOLD analysis project Ga0172381, IMG submission 119754) | Leachate microbial communities from a municipal landfill in Southern Ontario, Canada - Leachate well 64-88 metaG | ecosystem: Engineered > Solid waste > Landfill > Unclassified | place... | reverse complement strand
TAGATCTGTCTTTGGTGTATCTGTTGTTGATCTTTTTTCTCCTGTTTTTGCTACTGCGGGAAAAGAAAAGGAAATAATAGATATAAAGGAAGATACTTATGATATTTGTTATTATGTACTTTACACTGATGTAGAAGCTGATAACCATATTTTGTTTCTTGATTCTCAAATAAGTGTAGTTACAGATATGTTATATGCAGATGTACTTGCTGCACTGGGAGAAGAACATCCTATATTCTGGTTAAGGAATTATAATTGTAAGGTTGGAGAGTTACGTGCTTATAATAGATGGAATCATGATGGAAATAATTGGTATCAAGAGGTAGTGTTTTATAACACAGAAACAGGAACATGGGAGGACTATTCTTTTCCAAAGCATGATTATTTTATGGTAGTAATGCGAATGATAGTTGAAGATAACAGCCTTTATATTCATCGTTTTGGGGATACTTTGGGAGCACAAAGTGGCATTTATAAAATTACTCCTATTAAAAATGATACTACAAAAAAATATGATTTTCTTGAGACTTATGTAAGTATACCTCAACAGTGTAGTTTAGAAGAAGGAGTATTTTATTATATTACATCTTCTAATCAAGCCTGTGATGTTATATTGATTGATAAAAATACTGGCGTTATTACAACAAAGAATGGATGGATAATAGATATACCAGGAGGTAAACAATACTTTAATTGGCTTTCTCCTACTTTATCTGAGTTAACAACAGAAACAGCAGATACTAATTATTCTTATGTAACTGATGAGTGGGCATTTGCTGGTATAACTATTGTATCATCTTATATAGTACAACCAAGATTTCAAAGTGAAAGTTATTATAAGGGAACTATAACTACTGTTATTTCACGTAATTCAGTGTTTGGTTTATCTGTTTATTTAGTTCATCAATCTGTGTATAACTCATTTATGTCATCTCAGAGTCCAGATGTAACAAGAGATAGAGTATACTCTTTTACTGGTGAACTTCTTTTTGATGGTCCTTATGCATATAATGACGTTTTTGACTATAGTTACCAAGGTGAATGGAGAGAAACTAAAGACGATATAACTTTTTATCGTTATCATTTTGAAGGTACTTTAGACGATGGATATGACTTATGGAATAATGTCAGAAAATCTGACGCTGAAATGCGTACTATTTTTCATGTTCCCGAGGTATTAACTATGAATAGAAATAATTGGAATGTTTACTATTTACCTAATCTTGGAAAAGATTCAGCAATAGAAAGATTATTATCATAGGAACACAAAATGTCGTCTTTAGGTATTAGAGTAAATACAAAAAATATAGGTATTTCACAATACGCAGATCTTACTGTAAATAGTCTCTGCGTATTTAACGGAGTTCTTCTTGCTGGAACGACAGGTGGTGTACTGAAACAGTCTGGAAACAGCGATAACGCAAGTACTGATATTCTTGCCTTTTTCCAAACTCCTTCAGTAGATTTAGGGTCAAATCACAATAAGATTATTCGGTGTATAGATATTGATGGTAACACTGAAGGTGATATTGATGTAGCTGCGGTATACGATAATGATAAAGTAGATGCAAAGCGACTTGATTCACTTGGTATACTTGACCAAAAGACTGCTAGGATATATGCTAATCACGAGGACTATGGAAGGTCTATAGGTGTTGAAGTTAGAAATGTTAATGGAAGTGATTTTACTATTGATTCTATTGATTGTTTAGTTAAGTTGCACAAGATCACAAAAATAACTACCTCTACCTTAGGTAGAGTAAAAGTAACTCCATCTGCACTTACTATAAGTGCAACGTCTGTTTAGGAGGTGTTTGAATGTCCGGTGAACTTAATCTTATAAGAATGATTGCTTCTGGTGATGTTTCTGCCGGAGGAGATACAGCCATTCATTTGGTTAACGAAAAGTACGATCAAATGACTACATATGCAAGCGATGCTTGGGTAAGAGTGTATGCTTTACTTGATACACTTAAGTTACTTGTATTATCGCCTGCTTTTCCTGCCGTAGATATTGATTATGAAGATATAGACGTTAATCTTAATTATGATTTAGCCACTAGACCTACTCCTCCTTCTGACAGTGATTTGCAGTTTAATGAACCTGCTAGACCTATTTTAGGTGCTATGCTGGAAATGCCTACTTTCTACTTACCGGGAACTTCGATAGCAACAGCAAAAGATCTTTTTATACAGCGAGTTAATGAAAGACTTCTTAATGGATCCACTGGACTTAATACTGTGGTTGAACAGGCTATGTGGGACAGGGCAAGATCAAGACAAGAGACAGCAAGTCAAAAACTTTACACAGAAACAGAGACATACTTCTCATCAAGAGGATTTAATCTTCCTACTGGCGCAATGAGTGGTAGATTAACTGAAGTTGCTATAGAGATTGCAAGGAATGATAGTTATCTTAACACAGACATTTTGACAGAACAAGCCAAGCTTGCACAGACGAATGAGCAGTTTATGCTTAAGGATGCTTTTTTAAATGTACTTAATACTGAGAACATGTACGCAGAGAATATTCTTAGGACTAACAAAAATACTGTTGATGTGTTTGTTGCTAAGGTAGAAGAGTATAAAAATGCTATATATGGTCAGGTTGCTAGAATAGAGAATGTAACTAAAGTTTATGCTATTAAAGTTGAGGCATATAAAGTTGACATTACTGCAGCAGGACTTGATCTTGAAGCACAAATTAAGACACTTGAAGCTAATATTAAGCAATCGCAGATTAAGATGGAACTTGCTTTGAAAGAAGCTGAACTCTCACTTGAAACTGCTAAAATTCAATACGGATTACAGGTTGAGGCATTAAAGACTGGCAGTCAGGTTGCTGCGCAGATTGCTGCAAGTGCACTTTCAAGTTTTAATACTAGTGCAAATGTTGGTTTCAGCACTGGTGCGCAAGTTGGGTTTAGTGGTAGTCAAAGTGAAACCTTTGATAGAACAAAAGAACTTACTACACGATCTATTGAGGTCAGGCTTACCGAGGCAGAATAAAGGAGTATATCATGCGAACAACTGACGAAGTTAGTAATAGTATTGCATCTTTTAATGATTTTGTTAAATCTATAAGAGACGTAAATGCACAAAGAAGAATATCTAAAGATCAGTTAGCCAGGGATATTAATGCTACACATTATGGTCCTGGTGGTGCTATGGATAGGTTGGCTACTATGCAGTACGGACCAGGGGGTTCAGTAGATCGTACTGCAACTATGCAGTATGGCCCTGGTGGAGCATATGATAGACACAATTTATCTGCTGAATGAATAGCAAAAATGCAGCAACCTGTATGGCAAGGTGAGGCAGATCTTAAAAAAGCTCAAGCAAGAGGAGCTAATTATCAAACTGATCTTACTTCTTGGCTTGCAGGACTACAGGACACTGAAGGTAATTCATTGCTTGGAAGACAAAAGGGTATTGAGTTTAACATTCTTAGAAGTGCAAATCCTAATCTTCCGGGATCTTCCGCTGCTACTTTGTCTCCTGCTTCTGTAGCTAAACCAATTCGACCAGATTGGTTTACAGGAAAACCAATTACTGATTTGTTTAGTGAAATGGATAAAGAAACGGCAAAATGGAAACCTTTTGGTGATGAAAGTCCTGTTATGAATTGGATGTCTAGACGAGCTAGAAATATAGGCGAAGCACCCAGGAGATTTTTAAATGAGGTTGCCGCACCAGTTAGCAATTGGTCAGGTTGGACTCGGTAACAGGAGAATATCATGTCAATGCTCGAAGAATTGATGAAACCAAGTCCTATTGTCTCGCATGTTCTTGGCCAAAGAATAGCAGAACAAGATAGGATTGCTAAAGAAAGAGGTGTATATCTTTCTGATCCTGGTAATGTTGAGCGTATTCTATCTCACTGGGCACACGGCGCTCTTCCTGAGAAGGCAGGAGCAAAGATTCCTGTTGGTGCATCTTTAGATAAGATAGAAAAAGCAATGCCTGATGATGATCCTAGAAAGGGATTAGCATCTAAGATATATTATGACTCTGCTAATATTATCGCGGCAAATCCTGGGATGCATCCAGCTGAAGCATTGTCAAAGGAATACTGGAATAGAACCGCTGCTTTAAATGATAATGATAAGTTATACCATTACATCCGGGAAAAGAAATCTAATATTCTTGGTTCTTCTGATGTTGCTGTTGCTCCAGGATATGAGAAGTGGGCAGCGGCTCCTAAGCAGACCGGGAATAAATGGGAATGGACTAATCCTCTTGTCTCTGCAGGGTTCGGCGCAGGCATGTCTTTACTTGGTGCAGGTATTGGCGCATTGGCAGGTAGTGCAGGAGGTCCTGCTGGAACTGTTGTAGGAGGTACTGCTGGACGTACTATAGGAGCAGGTATTGCAGGATGGTTAGCAAAGACTCTGGCTACTAAGGCAGGGCAGACTGTCCTAGGAACCGCTGGAAAGTCAGCATTAACTGCGATTCCCTCTTTTGCCGTATTTGATACGGCGCATAATATCCTTAAAGAAACTGACTGGGCGAAGGAAAGACCTATTACCAGTATGTTAGTTGCAGGCGCTGCAGGCGCAGGTGTTGATGCAGGACTTTTAAAAGCAGGATCAAAACTTCTTACTAACTTTAAAAGTAGCATGGAAGGACTAAATCTTGCTGGTGCGGATATAACAAAAGATCCTTCTATTAAAAACCTTCTTAGTTTTGAAGGAAAGCGTGCAGATATAACTAGAGACTTAACAAGTCTTTGGGATAGAGAGTTTGCTGTAACTGAAATGAAAGCAGCAGTTCCTAAGTTTGACGCTGAAATGACTAAACAGTATCTTGATAATACTGCAAAAGGTATGTCACACGCAGATGCTACTGCAGATGTTCTAGGTACAAGATATGCGAAAGACTCTGTGTCTAAAATGATGCAGATTGAAGACGAAGCAATCAGTCACACTGTTGCTTATAATGATTTACTTGGATCACGTGTGACTCCTGGAATGTCTGCCGAAGAAATTGCAAAGACAGGTCAGGGAGTATTAGATGAGCTTCGACTTACCAAAGGTGCGTTTTCTCCTGAACAGTTATCACGAGAAAATGCTACTGGTTATAGTACATTGATTCCTAAGGATAGAAACTTTAATCCTGTGGGTATTGTACGGGAGATGTCTGCAAATGCAAAGAAGTTTGATGCATTGGCAGAAAAGCACTTATATGATTATGAAAATCCGCTGGCATATGAAACTATGTCTAAGAAGGATTTACTTGGAAGGGTACAGGAACTTAATACAGCGAAGACACAGGGTATCTTAGATGACACTACGCACTCTTTGTATATGACTCCACTGGAGACTGCTATTAGAAATAAAGGTATTCTTCCCGTTAAAGATAAGTCGTTATTTGAGTTTAAAGGTAACAAAGTAGAAACACCTGAATTTATTACTAAGCTTACTGACGAACTAACAGGTGCAATTAATACTGGTGATAGTGAGAGATATCGCGCAGCATTAGGACATTATATGCTTAATGGTAATGGTAAATTATCAGGTGAAGTTGTGTCTAAACTTGAGGCGATTACAAATACTGATAGTTATCGCAAGATGGTGCAGACTGAACTTGATAATACGACCAAAGAAACTCTTAAATTAACACAAGGAGATCCTGCAGGATTAAAAAAAGCTATTTTTAATGACATTAAGAAAGGTGCGGACTCTGCTACTATAATGTCTAAGTATGGTAAACTTGGATTATGGTCTGCTGTTCCTGTTGTTGCGGGTAGTTTATTGTTAGCAGGACCTGGAGTTGAGACATCAGAGGCTGGTCCAATTCCTGACATGATTGCTAAGCAGGCTATGAAAGTACTTAATCCTAAGGTAACAGAAGAAGTCTTGATGAAGAGTATGATGGAAAAGGGTTATCATTCTACTATATTAAATGAAGCAAAGGATGGCATTACTGCTTACCAGAAGTCAATTAATTTTTCAGATCTTCACGGAAGGATGCCTAGTCCATTTGAAGATCTTCAGATGAAGAAAGGTTTTAGTCGATTTCTGTCTACTATAATGACACCTCAAGCGGTTGCGCAGTTCTTATTTAAACCTTTTTCTAGTGCCAGTCCTATTATTGCGTCTAAGACTACTACTGCTTTGGGAATAACAGCAGCATCAAGAATTGCAGTTGCTAATATGCTTAAAGAAATAAAGTCCTCTGGTAAAGAAATTAGAGAAATATACAAACCTGTTGTTGAGCAGTTTCAAGTTCCTCTTCGTGAGGTTAATGATCTTAATAATCAAATATCTTTATATGATAGTATTCTTTCTGGTAAGTACAAAAATCCCGAAGGAGGAGAAATTGATAGAATAAGTCGTTATATAAAGAAAGGTTCAAAACTTGACGAAGGTGATCTTGCAATGATTGCTGATTTTTCATCAAAACGTACGTCTGTGCAGGAACGTCTTAATAGTTATACTGATACTCTAAGTTTATACAATACAACGATGGATAAACTGGATAGAGATGTAGCTAGTCGGTTTCCTTCGGCAAGAATCTTCTTTGCTGCGAATAATTCAGGAATGGACGTTGCAGATCCGTGGGTTAAACAGTTTCTTTCGCATAATGAAGAACTTGCAGCGGCTAAGATAAAAAACATGCTTGGTCAGTATAGTGAAAGAGCTATGGCATCTGGAATGGATGTTATTACCAGTAAAGATTTTATGCACTATGTTGCACATCCTGATACTGATTTCAAGTTGTTGAGGGGAATTACTAATGATTTAGATTCCACTGTAGGTCATGGTATTGATATGTCAGCGTTTCATAGCAGAGGTTTTAACACTCGTCCTATGATGCCAGATATTCACTATGCTATGGAAAGGTATATTCCAGATGCTAATATGAGAATTGAGATGGCTTCTTTTTGGAAAGAGTGGAGACCATTCTTAGCACAAGCAAGAGCGTCTGGTAATCTAGGTGCGGTTGATTATCTTGAAAGTGTTGCTAAAGGATTTAGTCCTGTTGATCAGTTTGGTAGTTTAAATAAACTGGCTATGACTGCGCAGATGTTTGAAGCAGCTAGACTCATTTCGCTAAGTCCTTCTGTTGGATTTAAGCATGGCATGAAAGTTATGGCAAATATTGCACTCAGCGGATTTGGTAATGCGATGGAAAATCTTCCAAAGGCTATTCCGATTTGGAAAGATATGAAAATGTCAGAACTTCTTGGAAAGGCTCCTGCTAACATGCGAGCTGATCTAGCCAAGGCACATATAGGGGCACAGAACTTGTATCTTACTATTAGTGACATGCTTCCACAGACGCAAGCAAGAAACATGGTTGAAGAAGGTCTTATGTGGTGGAACAGTAAGGCTAACTTCATAGTAAATAATGTTGAAAAAGCGGATAGAGCATTTTCATTTGCATCTGCTGTTTCGATGGCTGCTAAGCAAGGAATGACTCCTGTTCAAGCAAGTTATCTTGTTTATGATACTATTCTTAAAGCTAACTTTCTTAGTGGTGTACATAATCCTAGTTGGTTAAGAGATCCTAAAACTAGACTTTTATTTTTGTTTCAGGGTACTCCTTATAAGATCTTTGAGCAGAGAATGATTACCGCTATAAAAGGAGGCGGTGCTATTGCAGACGCAACTAAAGAATTAATGAGACAGTTAAAAGGTGACATTGAGACTGGTGCAAGAAACTTCCAAATAGGATTAATTAAAGATGCTTTGCTTGCTCCTAAGGATCTTAACGGAAAGTCCTATGCAGGTCAGTTAATGCGAACTATTCTTACTGCGGCAGCTGTTGTAGGAGCCGGGAAAGAACTTGCAGATGTTAATTTAGGTGCCCAGGTTTTTCACGTACCTTTTACCAGAACAACAGAAACCAATGTAGGACTTGCTATGAATCCTGCAATGGGAGCTGCTTACAGTACATTGATGAATAAAGATGACTCAACTAATGCTGTTATAGATTTCTTTAGTAAGTGGTTAGGATCAGGTATTCTTCCTGCGTCTGTTTATAAAGCGGCAAGATTAACTAAGAATGATATACCAGAAATTTATAAAGACAGTAAATTTCAATACTTCTTTGGTATACCGTCTGTTAAAGATAAAGATTAAGATTCGTCCATTTAATGTACGGATCTTGTAATAACAATGTCAGAACCGTCCAATTTTTGGACGTAACTTAAACAAAGGAGGATAGTAAGATGATCAAATTGCGAAATACCAACACAGTCAGTATCTCTTCAGGCACTATCACAGCAAGTGGATCATACACTACCGAAGCCTACGATTGCATTGAGTTAATTGGTTACTTCTCACTGCAATGGACAGTAACAGGTGACGGTACTATGAAGGCAGAAGTTTTAGTATCAGATGACGGATCTACTTTTCTTGAACTTGATCCTGATATTACAACTGGACAGACAAAGTCAACAGGTACAAGTGGAGTAAACATGACAGACTTTATAGTGACTCCTTGTAATCAATTTAAAATTAAGTTTACCGAGACTGGTGCAGCTAGTGCAATAGTTGTTGTTGCCAGACTTCGTGCATTCTAGGAGGTGCCATCATGCCTTGGCTAGACGCTAAATACATTGGACGGAATACTGCAGCTAATGATGTAGATACAGCATTGGTTGCTTCAAATGCAGATGGTACTGTGCTTGAACGTCTTGAATATGTCCAAACAGTACTGGGTGGTGGAGCAGCTTCATTATTAACAACTTTATCTGAATCTCAATCTGTTGAAGAGAATGCAATTCAGTATTTTAATATTGGAATATTTGATAGGGACGCAGGAGCTATTGCATCTGCATCTATCACTATTACTAGTATATCTGCTGTTATGGAAAGATCAACTGGAGGTGGAGCATTTAGTTCTGTGGGTATTACACAACCTACATTCTCTAAAGGAGATGGTTCTGTTTATTGTGCCTATCAGTTTGTAGCGGCTCAGTGGCAGACAGGGGATATGTATAAGTTAGTTGTTGGAGGAATTACTGCTTCTATCCACTCAACTACTGCATATATTCCTACAGCGGTTTGGTCTAATGTGATTGTGGAAACTGAGGATATTAAGAACGATGTGCAGTACCTGTATGGTGTAGTTGATGGAGGCACTACTTCTCCTACCAAGGTAATTGACAACTCCATTTTATCTATCTTAATGACCAAGCAGAGTGGTGGTGATACCAGTGACTTTGATAATAGCACCGATTCATTGGAGGCCACAAGTGACAAGATCGGAGCCTTCACTGGTGATGGTGGAACAGACTATAACGACTCCATTCTTGCTGGTTTGCAGGTACTCTCAAAGTATATCGCTGATGGTGATGGTGATTTTGCAACTGGCAGCGTTTTGCCTGCCAACAAGTCCTTATATGATCTGCTTGGTGCGTATCTCGATGCAGGGGGAGGATTTGGCACAGATAATGTAGCCGCTGATCTCTTGACTATAGTCACTGATACGGAGAAAATCTACGATGCCGCCTTGGGAGCTGCCCCTGTAGCAGGATCACTAACCACCTTTGTTGCTGGTGGAGCTGCTGCTGCTCTTGGTACTCAACTCCCGGTATCCACCTCTCTCTATGATACTACTAAGAACGTAAGCATGGTAGGCGTTACTGCTGCTCCGGTTGCCAATACCTTGGCAGATATTCTTCATAAAGATGGATCATTTACCTTTGACAATACTACTGATTCCCTTGAAGCTATCAGTGATGCAGTAACATCTGGTACCTTTGTAGTGGTGGCTGATTCAGGAACGACATCGCTAGTTGTTGATGCGACCTATGGTACCTACGGCAACGACTATTTTAACGGCAATCTGCTCGTCTGCACCAGTGGCACTAATGTCGGTCAATCCAGGGTGGTTATTGACTTTGCCACTACTAGTGGGACCTTCACCATATCACCCCCGTTTGCTGGTGCGGTTGTGACTACCGACACCTTCTCCCTTATCTCCGGGTGGAGGACGCCTGAGTGGGCTCCGTGGCAGGCAGTTCCTATTAATACTACCGCTGTTGTATCTCCTGGTGTTGATGTCATTGATCTCAAAGACACAGATCTTAAGGAAACTTACAGGCTCAATAATGTCAGGTTCAAGCTTGCTGATCCAGGTGCAAACACTGTCACGATTACACTGTCTGAGTTGATTAATGATGTAGCAAC
>Ga0172381_10008343_pt1 | contig 10144 bp, 14 predicted proteins | sample Leawel6488metaG_FD_119754 | JGI IMG/M metagenome (GOLD analysis project Ga0172381, IMG submission 119754) | Leachate microbial communities from a municipal landfill in Southern Ontario, Canada - Leachate well 64-88 metaG | ecosystem: Engineered > Solid waste > Landfill > Unclassified | place... | reverse complement strand
TATATTTTTTATCCTTTAAATTACAATTAGAGAAGCCTTCAATTATCTCATAAAATGCTCTCGGGGGGGTTGAAAGATAAAATATTGCTTCTTCATAATTTTTTGTTTCATCAACTAATTTAGACAATTCTTCTTTAGAATTTCCAAGAGTTTTATATTCGATAAAATTTGTAGTATCTTTATCTATAAAATTTTGTTCTAAGAATTCTTTTGTTGAAATTTCTTTTCTTCCAATTGCAAAGATATCTAATTTTTTTTTAACTACCACTTCTTTTAACGCAGGAAAAATTTTTCTTTTTGCAAGATCTCCAGTTGCACCAAATAAAACAAATAATCTTTTCATTCATTTAAAACTTAGAATCAATTAATAAATTTAGTGGAGTTATTCGTATTCTCCGCCATCATCTGATGAGCCAAAACTTTCTTCATCATCTTCATTTGTTAAAGACATAATTTCTCCTTCTTCTTCAATTTCCTTTTCTGTTCTTGCTTCTTCTTCTGCAAGTTCTTCATCGTCAATCTTTCTTTCTTTTGGTCTTCTTAGCGCACCTTCTTTCTTTGCAGGCATAGGTTTACTAACAACTATTGGTAAAACTCCAGAATTAAGTTCTATTTCTGCAATTTTTATTGCATCATAATTAATTTTTTGTAAATCTTCTTCGCTGATTTTTATCAATAAAGGGGCATTCATTGCAATTTGTAAAGCACGAGCTCCAAGAATTCTTGCCATTTCATATCTTGTAAAATTTTCTGTTTCCATTGTTCTTAATTATATCAAAATTTTTATTTAAAAATCTTCGCTTTTTATTTAAATTGCTTATTTACTTTTTTATGTAAGCTTTCCCAAGATTTTTCTAATAAATCTAACATTTGGTTCATTTCTTCTATCTCTATTGACTCTTCATTTCCTTTTTGCATTGAAGAAATTATTCCGTCGCTACTACCAATTATTACTTTGGTTTGACTAGCATCTTCTTCTTCTCTAGTCGGGTCTACTAAAAACTTGTTTCCAAGTTTATGAACTGAAATAGTAATTGGAACAATACTTGTTAAAGGGAATTTTTTATCTGTAAGATTTTCATAATCTGCTTTTCCTGTTTCCTCATTATATTTAGGAATTCTAGCACTTTTTAATGCAGCAATTGCCGCAAGTCCAGAAGCATCAAGAAGATTTCCGTCGTCATTAATAGTATAAATATCTACATAAGCATTCCAAACTTTTTCTCCTTCTTTTATGCAAAGTCCAGAAAAATCAATAAATCCGCTTTCTCTTAATCCTCGGTCAATAACTCTTGCTATTTCTAAAGAATCAAATCCAGGTTTACCTATTTCAACTCTTGAGGAACACAAAGGTAAAACTTCTGCAGAAACAATTAAATTTCCTTCTTTTGGTGAGTCTGAATAAGGTTCTCCAACATCCATTTTTACTCCAGCAATAACTTCTGTTTTTCCTATTTTAACTCTAGCAGAACCTTCAGCCTTATCGCTAATATCATATTCTATTGCAACTTCTCTAAATTCTTCTGGTTTTCTTCCGTCAAATCTTTTACCTTCAGCAAGGCATTTTTTTATTCTTTCTTTTGTAATATCAAATGTCTTATCCATATTTTATTTCCTCTCCAACATTTTTTAATGCTTTCTTTTGAATTTCATAAATTTCTTTTCCTGCTTCTTTAGCAGCTTTAATAGCTTCTTTTAATTGTTCTGAATTTATCTTACCATCTAATTGGATATGAGTTATCTTTCCTTTTGAAGTTAAACTTACAGGGATATCTGTAGGACCTTCACCCTCTTCAAAATCTTCTTCAGCTTTATCCAAATCAACGACGATAGTCTTGTCTAACTTTCCAACAGAAATACTTACAACAAGATCACTCATCGGTATTCCAGCGTGTGCAAGTGCCATAGAAGCTGCATTAATTCCTGCACATCTAGTTCCAGCATCTGCTTGAATAATATTGACATAAACATCAATTACTTCATTTGGAAATTTCTTTAAGTCTACAACAGGTTCAAGAGCCCATCCAGAAATTTTACTTATTTCTATTGCTCTTCTATTTTGTCCTGGTTTAATTCTATCTGAAACAGAAAAACTATTCATATTATAAGTAAATCTTAAAGTTCCTTTTTCAGAATTTTGTAAATGTTGAGGGTGCATTTTTTTTGGACCATAAACTGCAGCAATCGCAATTGTATTTCCAGTAGCAAACATTGCTGACCCGTCTGCATTAGGAATTATTCCTACTTTTGCTCTGATTGGTCTTAGTTCGTTTACTTTTCTTCCGTCTGGTCTTTTAAAATTTGTACTCATTGTTTATTCTCGCTTAACCATTTAGTTACATTATCTGTTAAACCTTCTTTTGTTGCATTTTCTTCAACATAAAGAATAGCTTTCTTTGCAAAAAGTTCTTTGTCTAAAGTATCTCCCTTTATCCAAATAAGTCCGTTTTGCCCAACACTAATATTACATCCTGTTGCATCTTTTATTAAGTTAATCATACTTCCTTCTTTTCCAATAATTCTTGGAATCTTGTTTGGATTAACTCCAAAAATCATTCCTTCGTATAATTTTCCAAATCCTCTAAGCTTAACAGATAAATCAATTCCTCTTCCACCCATATTCCAAATTTTAGCAATTATTGCATCACCAATGTCAAAAACTTCTTGTAAAGCATTCTTGTCTACGTATCTTGGAACTTCCATAATAGAAAGGAAAGCATTTTCTGCAACTCCGACATCAACTAGCCAACCAGCAGACGTAAGTCCGACAATCTCGCCGATAACAACATTTCCTCTTCTAGCTTGATAAACTCCTGAAACAGGAATAACTTTTGCAATATTATCAGAAACCTCAGATAAACCATATCTTAAAGCAATAATCTCTCCGTTCTCTTTTCTAGTATTCTCTCCAGGTAAAACATCATCACTTTTAATGATAACTTCTCCAGGAACAACCAATTGTCTTTCTTCTGTCATTTTATCCACTGTTTTGGATTAAAAAAAGTATTTCTTTCGTTAATCACTTTTACAAAATTGATGGGGAAAAATAATTTATAAATGTTTCGGGGGATTTTTGAATTCTTTTTTGGTTGCGAAAAATTATAAGGAAAAGAATAAAAAGAATAATTCGTTAAATTTTAAATGAGTTGGAAAGAAAATTTTCAAAAAGTGGATAAAGATAAGAGAAAAGAAATTTTAAAATTAATTTTTTTTCAATCAATTTTTTGTATTATTCTTGTTACCATTTTTAATTTTTACAATATAACTGATTATATCTCCTTAAACATCTCTTATTTATTTTATCTAATGTTGTCAGTTTTCATACCCCTTTTTGTGGCTATAGTTACAATGTCTATTCTAACTCTTCTTTTGAGCTTTTTTTCAGCTTGGATTTATTTCGGACTTTTGATAGCTTTTGGGATGTTATTTTCTTTACTATTTGTTTTTTCTTCTGGTGTAGGGGAAAATATGCTTACTGAAGTGATAATAGTAACATTAGTATTGATTAATTTCTTAGTGATACTGAATTCCTTTTTATTTAGATGGATTTCTAGAAGAGATATGAGTTATTTAAAAAAATTAGCTATTACTATTATTCTACCAATATTCATCCTACTTGTCTACTCTATCTTCGGTATAATCTATCAATTTATTTTTTTTAGAAATGTGCCCTTTTAGATTTTATAACTTTCTTTCGTAGATTTTAATTTATTTTAGATTCAGATGAAGTTACATTTTTTTCGCCGTGTAGCAACGCTACATCAGAAAAAAATTAACAAGTATCAATCAAAATAAATTAAAATCATTCCTTTACTTCTTCGGTGATAGCCGCTCCATGCGTCACCCCATTAAGCTTATCATAGAAATCCATAACCATTCCAGCAGGAACAGCAACAACTACTTCCAAACTTCCGTCGTTCTTCCAGTCCTCAGACTCTTTGTAAGCATTAATAACTCCATAAGCTCTGCCAGTGTGAATTGCAGGGATAATAACTTTTACTTTCTTTGTTGCAACTTTTATTGGAAGAATAACTCTAATCTTTTCTAAAATTTCTGGTATTTGCTGGTCAATTGGAGTATTCTTAATTTGAACATGTGCTTGTTCTAAAGCAGATTTTAATCTGTCTGGAGTATGAGGATTTCCCGTCTTTGGGTCAACAGCATTTCTAGATAAAAAGTCGACAACTTGTTTTATTTTTTGTTCGTGTTCTGCACTTCTGTGTTCCTCATTAACTAAAATTTCCCCGTTTTTTACAATATTCTCTGCTATTTGATACGGGTCGCTAGTTCCAAAAGAATTTTCTAATTGAGCCTTTGAAGAAACATTTCCTTTCTTAGCATCGTCAAAGATAGTATCAATTTCTAAAAAATCAATTGCACTTCCTTGTCCTGTTTTTTTGAACTTTAATGCAGCATCCATATCAACCAAAATCTCAAACGGAGCATTTCCTTTTTTTATCCTTGCAGTTGTTTGTGTCATATTCTCTATAATCTTAGAAACTATTTAAATTTAATTAATATCTTTTATCTCTTTTCCATTTAATCTAACAATTTTATCGTCGTTTTTTTTAATATAAGATAATTCCATATTTTCTATTTTGAACTTATCTCCCTTAACTTCTTCTAATATTTTTAATGCAAGCTTTATTCCTTTTTTCAAATCCAAATCTCTTTTGTAATCTTCTCTTAATTTTTCTCTAATTAATTCATCGTCTTCTCCAATTGCATTTGCAAAATAAGAAAAATAATTTCCAGTGATATCTGAAACAAATAACTCTGATTTATTTTCGTTTATCCCAGCAACCATTATTGAAACTCCAAATGGTCTTCCTCCGCCGTATTGAGTAAATTGTTGTTGAACATTGGCGATTTCTTTTATTACTAACTCGGGTTCAATAGGAGAATCATAAGTAAGCATATTTTGTTGAGCTAAAACTTGAACTCTATCAATTAAGACTCTTGCATCAGACATTATTCCAGCAACAGAAGCGAAAATATGCGAGTCAATTTCGTAAATTTTATTTGCTGATTCAGGAACAACTAATTTATCTCTAATTCTCTTATCAGAAACAATAAAAATACCGTCAGAACAAACCATTCCAACTGAAGAACTTCCAAGTCTAACTGTCTTTTCCGCATACTCTACTTGCAAAAGATGTCCATCTGGTGAGAACATAGTCGATGTTCTATCATAGCCCATTTGCTGATGTTGAATTTCTGTTGGCATATCCATTTTAGTAAAACTCCTTAATTGATTAGACAAGCTGTTATTTAAAAGTTTTGTGGAGTTATTTTTCTAATCCTTTAATTGTTCCAGATACTTTTAACACCTCTATTCTTTCTTTAGATAAGCAAAAACTCGCTCTTACTTTATCTAAACTTTTTCGATTTATAGAAATTATCGCAGATTCCTCTTCAACTTTAATCCATTGCAAACAAGCTTCAGACATTCCAAGAAAGCCTACATAATATTGGATTGCTTGAGGAATATTTTTTTTCAAATTCTTTCCTCGTACTTTCAAATATCGTTTATCTTCCCTTTGAGAAGGAATCAAAGATTTCATTAAACTTTAAACTAATTCTTCTTTATATTTTTTATTCTTTTTAACTCATATACTTTTAACTCTTCAAAAAATATTTTTTTCTTTCCAAGAAGTTTTTTTTCATATCTTCTCCAGTCAATTTTCTTAGAAAGAGACGAAACAAGCAAAAAAATTCTTCCATCTTTATTTAAATAATTTTTAGCATCTTTTAAGAATAAATTAATCACTTCAGAACCATTTTTCCCCCCAGTAGTAATAAGTCTTGAATCTTCTGATTCGTTTTCATCTGTAGGCAAATATGGAGGATTAAATATTATTAAATCAAATTTTTCCTTTACTTTTGAAAACAAATCCGACTCAAAGCAATTAAATCCTAAATTTTTACAATGTAAAACTGCATCCTTATTAATATCAACACCAAAAATATTTTCTCTTTTTACTCCAACGTTAAAAAAAGTCTTTAATTGTATTCCAGAACCAACTCCAATTTCTAAAACTTTTATTAATTCATTTTTTTTAATCAACAAAGGAACTTTTTTTTCTATAACTTCTTTAAGCAAAAAAGAGTCTTCTTCTGGTTCGTAAATAAGAGTCACTTTATACCCCAAGAATTGTAGATAAAAATTCTTCTTTAAATAAAACTAATGCAACAATAAATCCTCCGATAATTAGTAAAAAGATAAAAAGTAAAATCAGCAAGATTTTTTTTGCAAAACCCATATTAACTTTGTTTCCATAAGAATATTCTGAAACTTTTTGATTGGTCGTTGGAGCAAAAGGAACGTCTTTTTTTACTTCTTCAATTCTCTTTGTTGTTTGTTTTGATTCAGAAGGTTCTTCTTTATTATACTCCATTTCAGAATAAACTTCTCTTGCAGCCTCTTCAATGTCTTCTTTTTTATATCCTGCATTGTAAAAGGACATCATAGCATCTCTTAATGTTTCTCCTTTTTTTACTGCCATTCTTATTCCTTTAATTAATTCTTCTCTTGCCATTATAATTTCATTACTTTCCCGTTCTCTGAAAGATGAGAATTTTCTCCAAATTTATAACCATATTCTTTTAATAAATCAATTAAGGGTGTTTCTTGGTCCAATGATCCGTGAGCAGGAATTACATGTTTTGGGTTTAACAAGTCAATTAATTCTCTTAAGTCTTCTCTTGAGCCGTGTCCGTGTACATGAACATCTGTTTGAATTCTTACTCCAGAAAGTCTTAGTCTTTTGTCTAATTTGTCTCTTGCAGTAATATTTGGATAAACAGGAATAACAGAAGAAGAAAAAATTAAGTTATCTCCTTTCTTAAATTCAAAAGGAGTTTCTCCTCTAGAAATTCTATCTAAAATTGAACCTTCTTCTGCTTGATGACCAGTGCAAACAACTAAGTATTTTCCTCTTTCTTGATTTACTTTTCTTAATATAGAATTAATATGTCCTCTAAATTTTATTAATCTAATCTGTTTAATAAACGGGCATTTATTCACCTCTCTTGCAGCCTCAACATATTTATTCAAACTTCTTCCTAAAAAAATAATTTGTCTTCCTGTTTTTTTACCTAGTTTTACTATGTTGTTTAATCTTTCAATATGCGAAGAGAATGTTGTAATGAACAATGCAGAATTTTTGTCTCTAACTTTTGAATAAGCATCTTCAAGTAAATGTTCTGCGATTTTTTCTCCGCCCGGTCTTTTCTCAACTCCAGAATAAAGTGCATCAACAACTAAAAGTTTTACTCCTTGTTTCCCAATTTCTTTTAGTCTTTTATAATTTGGAGGGTTACCAAATGTAGGATAATTATCAAACTTAAAATCAAGTCCGTATACAAATGCACCTTCTTCAGTATAAAGAACAGGAAAAACACATTGAATAGTTGAATGAGTCATATGAACAAACTCCATTTTGTATTTCTTATTCTTCCCGTGAATTAAAAATGTAGAATCAGGGTTTATTACTTCAAGTCGATTTTTTAATTTTAATTTTTCATCTCGAACAATTGATTTTAAAACTTCCATTGTAAACGGCGTAGCATAAATTGTCGCGTTCGGGTATCTTCCAGCAACATAAGGAACTGCTCCAACATGGTCTAAATGAGCGTGGCCAATTACTAATGCACAGACTTTTTCTCTCCACCCAATTTTATCTAAAACTAAGTCATTAGGTATTGCTCCAACTTTTCTTAAATCATCTTCAGAATGAAATTGTAAATTTTCGCTACCCTGTAATTCTATAACAGAAGGCAAGTGCAAACCCGCATCAAATAAGACTACGTCTTCTCCTAAATTAATCGCGGTCATATTTTTGCCCACTTCTTCATATCCGCCAACAGTACAGATTTCCATTTTATTAATACTTAAATAACTCTAAAAGAGTTTATAAAGATTTTAGGCGGAAGTTTTTACTTTCTAGTTTCTCGTATCTCGTTTCTTCTTTCTACCTTCTGTCCTCTACCTTCTTCTTTCTTTTAGTCTTCATCTTTTAGCCTTCAACCTACTTTACAACATAATTCTTTAAAAACCAAGTTAAACTAAATGTTCAATGGATCTTTCAATAGAAATGGATAGAATAGTAAATTTATTTGCAGACCACTTTGTTAGTTCAAAAAATACTACTTTTCTAAGACATGTTGCTTTTTTACCATTTGAAAAAACTAAACTTATCGAAATCAACTTTTTAAATTCAGAAATAACTCCAGGAGACATTGAAACAAAGATTTTCTTAAAGACGATTGAATATTATAAAGAAATGATTTTCTTTGAACTGTCTAATGCCGGTCTGGATACAAACAAATTACAAAAATTTTCTATAAAACTTGCTTACAAACCAGGAGATTTGACTCGTTATTATACTGTAAGCGTTTTAATGCAATATGAAGGAAAAGACTATACTAAAAGTGTTCTTTCAAGTTTTAGTTAAAGTAATTTAATAAATAACTATTCTAAAAACTTATAACTTACAAATTCTTATTTTACTTATGTCTATTTCAAATCCAAAAAAGATTTTTGTAAACGACAAAATGCAAAAAGGTTATTCTTATTTCTTAACTGAGCCAATTGGAAAAAACTTTGCTCCTGATTTTAAACCAGAACTTTCTCCAAAAGAAATGCTTGAACTTGGAGTTTTTGGAGGAATTTATATGCGAGATTGCGTAAAAGAGTTTCCTTCTGATTGGACAAAAAAAGCTAAGTTTGCAAAAGGAAAAACTAGAGAAGAAGAATTAAACTATTTTAAGATAAACGCCTCTCAACCACTTTCTGTTTGGAGAAAAAAAGGCTGGATAAATGAAGTTCACGACCCAAGAGGTTGGTTTCAATGGTATTGTAGATATTATTTTGGACGAAGAGTTTCAGGTTACGACGAAATTCAAATAAAAAGATGGAAAGCTTTTACTCGTCATATTGGGCAAATAAAAAAGAATTGTGTTCAGACAGACTTTTCCTGTAGACCAAAACAGCGACAGGCTTTGCTTCACTGGGCTTATGATTCAAGAAAGATTTAGTTATAAGCTCCTTTTGTTTCTTCGGCAATTTCTTTGAAAAGTTCCTTTGCTCCTAGGGGATTAGTATTTTTTACTTCATATACAAAATTAAATCCAAAATATTTTGGTTTTATCAAGTTCAAATATTTTGAAGACATAATTCTAGCTATCTTAGAGAATAAAGTTATTTCTGGTTTATTTTTTTCTCTTAATCTTTTTTTATTTTTATTATCTATTTTTGAAATAAATTTTTTTAAAGAATTCCAAAATGGTGGAAGTACTCCATAGGTTGTAGTTTTTACAATTGAGAATTTATTATTCTTTAAATATTCCTTAAAGTTTTTGAATTTAAACATTGAAGGATACAATAATTTATGCCCTGTTCTAGGGTTGGGTATTGAAACAATAAATCTTCCATCTTTTTTTAGTACTCTTTGTATCTCTTCTATAGCATTTTGTGGCGACTTTAAATGTTCCAGCACTTCAAGTGCAAGAATAATATCAAATTCTTCAGAATTAAATGGGAGTTTTTCTTCACTAATATCTATCAAATAAGATTTAATTCCTTTTTCTTCTAAATTTTTTATTGCATTTTGAGAAATATCTACCGCAATGACTTGGTTTTTTGCCTTTAGTATTTGGACGATTCCCCCATCTCCGCAACCAATTTCTAAAATTTTTTTACCTTTAGTGTGATAAAAAAATTCTTTTGCATACCAAAGGTATCTTAAGAGATTTAACTTTCTTGAAGAAGAATAATATCCTTTGTAGATTTCTTTTTCTTCGCTAGATTTTAACATTCAAGCTATTCGTGAATACTCTTTTTAAATATTACGAGATATGTTACACAACAAATCACTCCTGCTTAAATTAAAAGTGTTACTTAAAGAGTTATGCTAAAAAACGAAGAGATAGAATACTTTACACGGAGTAAATTAGCAAAAAAAGTTTTAGAAAAGATAAGTTTGCAAGATTCAATGGCGAAAGTTTTATCTGAAGAACTTGAAACTTACAGAGAGTCAGTTAGTAGAATACTTCTTCACTTAGAAAAACTTAAACTCGCAGAATGCACCAAACCAAAGTCATCAAATTTTAGACCTTACAAGATAACTTCAAGAGGAAAACT
>Ga0172381_10008341_pt1 | contig 10145 bp, 13 predicted proteins | sample Leawel6488metaG_FD_119754 | JGI IMG/M metagenome (GOLD analysis project Ga0172381, IMG submission 119754) | Leachate microbial communities from a municipal landfill in Southern Ontario, Canada - Leachate well 64-88 metaG | ecosystem: Engineered > Solid waste > Landfill > Unclassified | place... | reverse complement strand
TGTTTTATTTTAACATTTTAAGAATCTATGTCAATGAAGCATAACCCCATGCCCCATTGAAATAAAAGTAAACTCTTCTGTCTCCGGCTCCATCATCATAAAGCATGATAGATGTCTTTTGTTTCGGAGGATCAACTGGTACGGTGTTTATTACCGGAACACTACTAAATAATTCTAATATAGATTGATTATTTTTTTTTTCATCACCATTCATATCTTTACGATTTTATAATTTTATCTTGAACGTGAATTGTAGAAATATTCGTTATTCCAACATCGAATTGTCCACCAATACCACTGTTAGTATTTAATTCAATCTTTAATCTTATTTTTTTATTTCTGCAACTAAAAGGAAATAATTTACTTTCCGCGGTAAAAGTATCTCCCGAAATAATTCCTATTAATTTGAAATCTGATACCGATATATAAGAAGTGGCGCTAAAAGATTCTCCAATTAAAATTCTATCAACCGTAAATTTATAGGTAGATCCGATTATTTCTTTTTTGATAACATTCCTGATCTGTCCTGCTCCGGTTCCGGATATTACGTAAACTTCATCTCCAACATTTATATTTCCTGAGGAGCTTAATACAAAATAATTAGTTCCTCCGCTTGATGCTAAGACCAAATTTTTTGATAAATCTTCTGTTTCTGAATATCTTAATATTATTTTAGCTTGAGAATATGCCGGCAATATTTTCATCAAATTTATTATACTATTCATGAATCTTTTTCTGATGGCATTTTCTCCATCTATCCAAGTTGTGATAATAAAAGATCCGTATGGACAAGCATTAAGGCTTAATAAATCTATATAACTTAAATTATAATTTTTCCAAGACACTCTTAATTCATTAGTGATATTATTAACCATCAATGAATTAATTTTTGTAATTCCGTAACCGGCAACATTTATAATTCCTTTGGTGCTAACGGTATGTTTGAAATAAATACTTTTTCTTATCGGATCAAATGCCCATACTCCACACCATCCGCATCTTTTGTCAAGATTTGCCGTTCCGACTAATCCAAAATGAAGAATACCGTTATAAAATTTAACTGCATCGGCAGATATGTCTATGATAGAATCAAAATTTTCAGTATCAGGAATCCTGTTTATTTTTACGAGATTTGTGCTTCCGCTTAATAAATAATTAACCCAACCATCATCTGTTATGATGTAACAAATATTGCTGTCTACGTCTGCTCCAAGCGATAATACTGCTCCCAATTCTATGATTGAATTATATGTAGTTGATATTCCATCCCACAAAGCAATGATTCCTCCTTTAGTAGGATGATTAAGTCCTATCATTAAGTAATCAGTGGTTGCTTTCATCCATCTAATTTTATACCCATCGGGAAAAATTAATCTATCGTCATCAAATGAAGAATTTCCGACGTCCCATAAGGCCAAATAATTCATATTTCCAAAACAAATATATTTAAGAAATTTGGTTATCGGCATAATATTTCCATCATTAGAAACCTTCAATGGTTGCCAATCATCATCCCAATTTACTAAATCGGTTGTTCTTCCAATTTTAGAATTTGATAAATAATATAAATATCCTGTTTCCGTTCCTGATATTATATTACTATCTCCAAATATTCCAAGAGTGGCTCCTTGAGAATTAGCATTAGCTATAACCCATGCTACGGGAGATCCTTGCGCTCTCAATATATTTCCAGTTATCGTTCCTCCGGAATCATCAAAATTTGAAGCATACAAAAGATTATTAAAAATAGTTGATCCAGTTATCGTTTCAAATTCGAATTCCGCTCCCTTACCTTCTGCTAAAAATTTCCTGGCAATAGTTAAATATGGATTTTTATCATCAACTTCTATGTTTTGAGAATGATGAAAAGAACCATCAATTATTTGCGTTTTTGCTCCCTTAATAAATTCTTTTATGGTTGTTATTTTTTTGTTCATGCGATCGATGATTGAGAAAACCCTGCCTCATTAGGATTGTCTTGCATCCTATTAATTTCCTGATCATTCTTTTTTCTTAACATCCACTTATTAAATTCAGCCATATTTTTTTCTTCTTCCGATGTTTCGTTTATCTGATTATAGTATCTGGCTTTTCCGTAACAGATATGAGCTGTATGATAAACTGATTCTATTTCTGGTTCGTCTGCATCTGAAACAAATTCGTCACTAATATGAATAAATAATAAATTAGCGATTGTGCCGGCCGGTAAAGAGTTGGCCTGGATGTAAAGATATTTCCCGATTATCCAGCAAATATGGTCAGGATAGCTGTCTCTTAGTGCCTCATCTACTTTTCTATAAGGAGTTATGTCTCCGGTAATTGTAAATTTACTAAAAGATCGGAAATTATCAGGTAATTTGAACTTAACTTGTCCGGCTGTCATTGTATAAGGCTTTAATTCTTTTAGATAGTCCCAAAAATCAAAAGTCATTTTTGCTCCTACCTCTTCAGGCCTCCACGTTTGAACAGCATTATCTCCATCCTGTATCCATTGATTTAATATTGTTTCATCAATAGTTTGATCCTCTACTCCATCCATTATTGCTTGTCTAATAGTTCCTCTGTTCATATTATATGTCTGCTCTAATTATTATCGAGGATTGTTTGAATCCGGTCTGTATTTTTCCCGATGGGAATGTTACCTCGAACTCCCCTAAATAATCTCCTTCAGTATCGGTGTCTGATGCACTCCAAGAATATCTGACCGTTCCGGCAGTTGCTGAAATTATAGCACAAGCGGTGCCGTTAATTTTAACCGTTCCGGTATCGGCATCTTTCATATAAAACTTTACCGTTGCTCCGGTTAAATCAACCGGCGATCCATCCTGTAGGATGGTGGCATTTAATACCGGCAAAGTATCATCTTTTACAATTTTTATTGTCATTATATTTATTTTAACACTTACTTAAATTAAATCAATAGTTTGATCATCGCCCGGGAGATCAACCTCTATGTCTCCATTGCCTAAATCAATTTCAAAATCGTCTCTTCTTAATTCTAATTCAAAATCAGCTTTGAACATATCTATCTCTAAATCAATTCCTCTCGGAACTTCTATCGCGTACTCCAATGTTTTCGTTATTACTCCCGACCTGTAAATAATATATCTCAATGCCTTCGTAATGGCATGAATATTAACGATAAAATATCCCAATACTTTCTGGATTAAATTATCGACTATTAAAAGACAATACTGTAATGATTTTTGTTTTTTGATTACCGGATTAACTTTGTATATCAATCCTTTTGTAATTGCATGAACGTTTTTGATATAGTAAGAAAGTCCCTTTGTTATCGAAACAATCGTTAAAATGCAATATCTAAATGCCCTACTTACAGGATGGATGTTGTCCAATTCGTAAATCATTGACTTAGTGATCACCGGTGCGATTGCCTCTACGCAATATTTCAATGTTTTCTTAATCCAGGCAAAAACTGAATAGGTCATATCTTTTTGAATTCCGTAAGATTTAACCATCGCATACTGCAATGATTTTTCGATTGGCTCCGGGGTGGTAATAATACAATATTTACTTCCTAAAACTTTTGAATCATAAAAATAATTTTCAAGCAAAAGATTGTCTCCTGTTTCGAGCAATAATTTGTCTCCGTCTTCTTTTAATAATTCGTAATAGGTTGCTGCCATTTTAATTAATCATCATTATTTGAGGAATAAATTTAATTCCTTCAACAAAAACTAAATTTCCACTGACTATCATTGTTGCAATACTATCAGAACCAGAAATTGTAATTGAATTACCTGTTCCAGTAACACTACAAGTTCCAAAATCTGATGTAGTCCAACGAACAATTACAACTCCACCGGCTCCATCTCCACCCTTAGTAGAAAAATCACCAGTCCCTCCTCCGCCGCCTCCTCCACAACCATAAACAGTTGCAGATACTCCTGTTTCAACACTATTTTGACCTCCAACACCCCCAACACAATATGTGACATTTGAACCAGAAATTGAATTAGTTGTCCCAGAACCTCCAGCTCCACCAGTTCCACTTGACCCATTACTTCCATTTGAACTACTTCCGCCTCCTCCGCCGCCAGAACGGTCTATTCCATTAAAAATATCTCCATAACCATTTCCTCCATTATATCCCTCTCCACTTGTTCCACTCCCTCCATTAGTAGGTCTGTTAGCACCACCTCCTCCACTTCCTCCATTCGCTCCTGTTGTATTATAATTACCACATCCTCCGCCTCCTCCTCCGTGTGCTGTTATTGTATCAAAAACTGAATTTCCTCCAGTATTACCTCTTGAAGTATTGCTATCTGTTCCAGTTCCTTTCGCACCAACTGTAATAGTGTATGTTTTAGCAGTAACAATAAAAGCGGAATCATATTTGTATCCTCCAGCTCCGCCTCCTCCGCCACGGGAACAGTAAGAACCAGAAACTCCTCCTCCAGCTCCGCCTCCTCCGCCGCCAACTACTAAAACTTTTACTGTTGCCATAATTATTTGTTTATTTCTTTATCAATTTCTAATAGGGCGACTTTTAGTAATTCAGAGAAATCTTTAAGGTCTTGTTTGGTATCAATTCTTAAATTAAAACCCAAGGAAACATTACCTTTTGAAAAAGAGAAGTTCTTTTGTGTTATTGTATTGTTTTGTATTTTGTTTAGAAATTTCATTTTATTCCTGTTTATGGCAACTTAAATCTTAAATATACCGTTAATCCCTTAGCCCCGGTTCCCGCTGTATCCACATCAATTGCGATTCTGTCTCCGGTTGCTACGTCGTCGTAAGATGCGTTTATCACGGCCGGGGTAGCAGCAGTATAGGAAGTGTATTCGTTAGCATCGATTGTTAATTTTGTTGAAAGCATATCGGCCGAGTCCGTCACATTTCTCAACTGAACTTCCGGTGTTCCCGAACTCGATACCGTTGAAACCATCGAAGCCACATTAATGAGATTCATTCCGTTCATTGATGCCGGCACGACAAATATTATTTTTCCGTCTCCGGTTGTCAAAGCCGTTGCATCATCGCAAATCTTAATTTGTATCTCCTTCTCTCCCTGGACCTTAACGTAGTCCCATTTTGAATCAGCAGAATTCCAATCAAATTCCATGTAAAGTGTTTCCCCCACTCTTATCAAATTTGGTAAAACTGCATTTATTCCCCGGTACATATTTCCAAAGGTTATGGTTCTTGCCGTTGCATCCGCTTTCAATCTGAATTTCATTTTTTGTCCATCGATTGGAGTTGATGTCGAGTGATTAGCAATCGTCAATGCTTCCGACTGGGCAGTTAGTTCGAAAATATCGTAGGTTGATACCTCCGGGGTTCGTGTGGCCAACGAGGTTGTGCTATAAACTCTTCTTCCTACTTTTTCTGTGTCTAATTCTTCAATCGCTGTCTGCACTGTTGCTCCCTCGATTGATCCTGATGGATTGAATGTTACGGCCGAAGCAGTTGTTGATGCATTTCCTGCTCCCATCGGAAGACTGGAAACTGTTCTGTAGTCGTCTTGAGCTGTATTGATAGCTTGAACTACTCCATCAGCTCTAATAATCAATCTGTATAGTGGTTTTACTTCCTGTCTTGTCGCTAAACCTATCAAATTTGGCCACGGAATGGCTCTGGCCGCGTTTACTGAGCCGTATCCGTTAGTTCCTGCCACTGCGGCCGAAACGGTCTCTGTAACGAATGATATCGGGGTATGCAAATCAGTTGTCGCATAAACAAAGACATTGATGTATCTTCCGGTTCCCGAATCCATCTGAACTAAGGCCCAGGTATCATTTCTAACATAGCAAGGTCTGTTATTGGCTCCTTTTTGAAATGGTACTGTCGATGGTGTTTTTTCGAATGCGTAAGCCGTTGCCGAAGCCTGATAAAATATTCTTCCTGCGTTTGGAGTCGGGAATGCCGAAGATGCCGGTATTGAAAATTTAATATCTTCATCGTCAATCTCTCCGGCTGTTGTCGCAAAAGTTGCGGCCGCTCCGGTTCCCGATGCTGTTAAAGTTAAACCGCTTCTGTATCGGCATCCAATCGTATTGTGCGCCCATTCGTGCCAAGGTTTATTTCTATTAAAACTATGCCTCTCATCTGATACGAGTCCGTAATCAGTTCCATTCCATAATACTGTCGCAATTGTTACGTTAGCAGTTGATCCGAATTCCGGATAAACATTTACTCCTAATAATTCTCCGGTCCCGTTATTAAAAACAATCCAATAAAGACCAAGTCCCGATACCAATTCCCTAACCGATGATCCATGCGCCCAATTTGTCGGTGTTGTTCCGGTCGCTGTAAATGTGAATCCGGTTGTGTTGACTGTTCCTTTTATTCCGGTTGCAATGTTTGAGAAATCATCTCCGGCGACAAAGTTATCAATCACGTATCTTTTTCCGCTAACTAAAACTCCCGAAGTTGTTGTCGCTCCGGTTCCATCATCAAGTACGCATGCTTTGTCGGCAATAACCGATACCAATACTCCCTCATTCCAATAACTAATCGGGTTCGCTGTTGCTCCCAATATAAATATCGGGTTTGTTTGTATATAGGTTGGTAAAGGATTCGATGCTCCGATTGGTCTACTTACTACTCCGTGATATGAATTCTTTCCGGCCAATCCTGCGATTGTTGCATACAGTCCGTCAAAGTATGTTTTTAATGCCGCTTTGATATTCGCCCAAGTTATTTTTTTAGATGTCGGAGTCGTAGAAACATCAACCACCACCGGTAATAAATCTGTATCTACCAGTCCCGTTTCTTCATTTAACTCTGATATTTTTTCTGCTGCCATAATTAAACTCCTAATTGTACCAGGTCAACCTCTTGATCTGGAATCATTAATATTCTTTCATCCGGCAATATGCAAATTAAATGCTCTGCTCCTTTGTACTTGTATCCGAATAAATAAGATTTTTTGAACTCGGTTTCTCCGGCCGGTCTTGTTTTTATATATTTATGGATGAATTTCATTCCCGGTCTCCACGGTATGTCGATTCTCTTTGTCATGTCGGAAGTCTGGTAAAGAGAAGCCATCCAAATCCTCTCCTGGTCTATTTCTGCTATCCGGTGGAAGCATCCCCTTGCATCAAACTGGTGCAATTCCTCCATTAAAGGCCTTACGGGGAGTCTTGTTTCCTTAATGTACCAATTATGTATCTCGTTCCTTTTAACCGCCAGCAAGCCCATTTTATTGGCTTCATTCAATAGCCGGTTTCGCTCTTTTTTAAGTTCTTCATTCCTTTTGATTGTTTCTCTTTCCGCTACCGATATTGCCCCTTCGGTTGGCTGATAAATTATTCCCCATCCCCATTTCTCTACCGGTACTTCTTCTGTCTCGTTTGTGTCTTTGTTAAAATATTTAGCCATATAATTAAAAGCCGGGTATTAGCCGGCTGTTGGTCGGCATTGAATTGCCTGATTAATCATTGAGTTGATTATTTTCTTGGTTTCTTTTTTCCTCCGCATTTTGTAATCATGCTTTTGAGTTTAGTTTTTTTCTTAAATCAGCGATGTGCTTCTTTTGAGCTTCTCGACCTTTGGCCGTTTCCTTACTACCTTTCATAAAGCCTAAGGAATTCATTATCCTGTAAGGAATGGAACTCTTTTTTCCGTATTTGCTTTGCAGTTCTTTTTCTAAAAATTGAGGCATAGTATTTTACGCAATCTCATCATACTGATAATTCATTGTCGATGTCGATCCTTCTGTATCAGCTGCATTGGTCTGAATCTGATGCACTAAATAATCAGAATATCCTACGTCGGTCAATGCTCCCAATAATGCTCCTCCGATTCCCAGGTTGGCCGAGGCCGGTGCCGAGGTTGGCATTGCATTAATGGCTATCGTTGAATTGGTCTTGATCGGTTGAGCATACGTTGGCGCTCCTGCATATGCAGAAGTTTTAACATTTCCTAAATGAATTGCTGTACCTCCCAATGCTCCCGTCCTCCAAATTTTAAGATTGTTGATTTCCGAAGAGCCGCTCATATCGGTTACGTGAAATCTTTGCCACTTCTCGTATGAATTTGCTCCCGGGGTAATCGGATAGGCTACCGGGTCAAGTGCGGCTGCGTCCACATTTCCCATATTACAGTTAGCAATATTAGCTGACTGAGTTTCTCCGGCTCCGTTTGATTCGTCTATTTGAACGATTGCTGCCATGTGTTACTTTAATAATTCTAATAGTTGCGGTTTTGTCATTCCCTCTTTGACTTCTTTACCGCGTTGTTTCGCGATCGCTATCAACTGAGGCTTTGTCTTTGAAGATAAATCTTCTACGTTCTCTTTCTTTTCCGTCTCGACTTCTTCCTTTCCGGCATCGGTTGCTTCATAGAATGAACTGCCGTATGATTTTAATCCTCTCAATTTTTCGATATATCCGGGATTATCGGTTGTAAACCTTCCGTTCTTAAAATTTGCGAAGATCGGCTTCTTTACTCCGATTCTAACTCCTCCTTCGTAGATGGCCTTGCCATGCTCAAGGATTATCCTTAAATTATTATCTCCCTTTGCCACACTGGTTACAAATGTAACCTTTTTTGTTTCTGCTGACATATATGGTTTTTTTACTTATTATTATCTTATTTCTGTCCCCCATATTTCAGAGGGACAGCCTATAAAACAACTTAGGAACCGGTACCGACGTTCTTGATCAAAGCATTTTTCTGGAAGTTGACTCTTGCAAGTCCGCATTCAGTCATGTATTGATCTGTTACTTCATCGTCTCCGGCATCTTGGATATTTGTTTGAAGAACAGTATCCCTGTTTTGTAGAGGTCTGTGCTTGATAGTTTCCATATCAAGTACTACTCCGTAACCTGCGTATTCTCCGTCGAACATTGGATGCAATACGATGTTTAATGTTCCGAAACTTGATACCCATTTTCTAACTTCCACTCCGTAGGTTTTGTCTGATGTGGTTAGTTCCAATTTAGTGTCGGCGAATCCGTCAATAGCTGCTAAAATTGTTGAACCGCATAAGAACAATTTCTCCTTGCTTCCGTATTTGAAACCATATAGTGATAAGAAACTGATAAAGTCTTCCTTTGTCATTTCCTCGTCAGCCATATCGGTTACGTTTCCGGCTGCAACGATTCCCTCGATAATACCACCGGTAAATCTCAATGGTTTACCTCCGGGTCCGGTTGCTTCCTTTTTCTCACCGAACAAGTATGCTCTCTCAATCTTTTTAGCATGCTCGATTCCGTTCTTGGTTCGAAGTCTCCTTTTTTCTGATCCTGCTGTCTGGCCGGGATAGGTTGAAGAGTTGTCTTCGGTTCCGGTTAATGAGAATGCTGTTTTGAAGATTTGAGTGTAGTTAGTAACCTTTGTTAACTTTGTCTGGTTGCTGACTCCTTTTGCGGCACCTTCTTCGTAAGCCGATGAAATCAATAGCAAGTCATCAGTATCTAAGATTGCGGCGGCCGCTGTTGCACCGGCTCCTCTGGTTACAGTAATCGCTTTGCCTGAATAATCAACATCCGCGTTGATTCTCATTATTTCTCCGGTTCTTACAACCTTGACCAAGTCATACTTTGTAAAAATAGAAGCTAATGAGGTTACGATTGAAGTTGCGGCTGCATCGTATCCGGCTCCGTGGTTAACTGTACTCCATACTCCGGTGTATGCATCTTCGAACTCTGTGAATTCCGGATTGATAGTGACTAATTTCTGCAATGCTTGTCCTTTGAAGTTTCCGCCTCCGTCTCCGATTTTACCAATCTGAGTAATGAAAGCTGTCAATGGTGTTTCTGCAGGTTCGAGGATATACACCTTGTCCTCGATATCGGGCAATCTCTGCGATTGTTCGATCTGGAATGTATCGGACACTCCGATGATGTGTGTTGGTTCTGCCATGTTTAATTAATAATTTAATCGGTACTTAACCTATTTCCCGATTCTGTTTGCGTTTCCTCCTCCTCCGAGTAAATCATTTAGGGAAGTTCCTTCTTTGGGCTTCTTTCCGTGCGATGATCCATCCTTGGCAACTTTAGTACCTTCTTCAAGGTCTCCTTCGGCAAGTTCTTTCAAAGCGTCTTTCTTGGCTTTGTCGATTGCCGAACCTCTTGTCATTGCATCGTAGATGGTCTGTAATGATTTAACTGTTAAAGGATAATTTTCCTTTTCTATTTCATCAAGGATTGCGTGGCCTAATTTTCCGTCTTCCTCTT
>Ga0172381_10008340_pt1 | contig 10145 bp, 23 predicted proteins | sample Leawel6488metaG_FD_119754 | JGI IMG/M metagenome (GOLD analysis project Ga0172381, IMG submission 119754) | Leachate microbial communities from a municipal landfill in Southern Ontario, Canada - Leachate well 64-88 metaG | ecosystem: Engineered > Solid waste > Landfill > Unclassified | place... | reverse complement strand
CTCGCATAACTTCCATTACATCATCTTTATCTACTTCGATTAAATATGTTGGATGTGGCTTTTTGATTATTTTACCTGTCTTTAATTTAGTTTGCGTCATTCTTTCCTTTCTTTTGCGGTGAGGAGTTCTGGATTTTCGTAGATGTTGCCTATGACTTCACCGCCAAACAATAAAATGTGCCAAGTCATTTCTCCGTTTGTTATTCCAGTTATTCTTCTAAAATTAAATCGGGCATACCCCTCTTTGTAATTTATTTCAAATAAATATCCATAAGCATCTTTAACAATATCCCCTTCAAAAATCGCTTTTCCAGTTTTGTCTTTTAATCCAGTAAATTGCAATAATTCTAATTCGTAATAATCTCCATTTTCAGGATAGTACCCAGCAACTAACTCATAACCTTCGTGGCTAAAAGATAGTATTGATAAATCGTAACACATTTGTTTATTAACTTTATCCCACGCTCTAAATTTGATTGATCTCATTCCACTCCTCCAATCGTTTTTAGTATGTCGGATAGGTTATTCATTTAATCCTCCTGCACTTTCTACTTCTGGAAATACTGTACACGCATTGAGTAAATGGTCTTTAAGTCCAACTAAATCAAATTCCATATCTACGCTACAAAAAGGGCAAGCCATATTCTCTACCTTTTCCTTCAATAGGTTATTCATTTATAACCTCATTGATCGCAAAGTTGCACATAGAGGCAATGATATTATGTTTATATTGTTCATCTTCAGATTGTTCTGCCTCTTTCCATCTCATTAAATCCCAATCATCTTTCAATAAATCTTGTAAGTTAATCACCACTTCATCTGGGGTCATTGGTTAGTCCTTTCTATTTAATTATTAGTATAATTTTAGTATTAACTTTGGTTCCACTTTCTTTAAAAGAACAATCCGGTAAATCAATTACTTCGGTTATTAAAGATTGTAATTCTTTATATTTTTTAGTGGTTTTTTCAGTAGTCATTGAAGGGACTATTGAAACTATACGCCCACCTTTTTTAAGTAAAGAATAAGCGTGAAGAATATGTTGGACATCTTGACCGCCAGTAAACGGAGGGTTCATTATAATTTTATCAAACTGCTTATCTGTATAAGTTAAAAAATCCCTATGTGTTGGCTCTAAACCCATTTCATCAAGTTTAGTCCACTTTTCAATATCTATCTCAATAATCGTGCTTCCCTTTGGCAAGTACTTTGCGATTGCTCCGTATCCGGCACTTGGTTCAAGAACATCATCGCCTTCAAAAATTTCAGCAAGTCTTATCAGTTCTATAGCCACTTCTTTAGGTGTTTCAAAAAACTGGTAAGTCTTTTTCTTATCAATAACCTTTCCATTGTCTAAAGCACCTTTTAATTGTCTTGCGATATTATCTTGAAAAATATGGCATTTAGCAGAGCGATTCCATTTTCCCCCAAGCAATTCAAGTATTTTATTTACTTCTACATATAGTTTGCTTTCAAGTTGCTTTCCTGATAAATAATACTTATTGTCCTCAACCCTTCCTGCTTCCAATACTGATTTTACTTCTTCTGATATTTCAACATTAAATATTCTCATCTCAACTCTCCTATCAGTTCTGTGGCTAAAGTAATATCACTTTCTACTTCATTTCCCCAAACATCCCAGCCTTCGGTCTTTTGTCGGGCGAAAAGTTCTATGCGAGGTAGGTCGCCACACAACTTTACAATTTCGTCTTTAATCTCATCTGGTTTTTGTGAATGTTCTCTAACCTTATGCCTTTGTAATTGCCTTACTCCAGCGTTTAATCTTTTCGGATGTCCTTTAGTAGCAAGTAAACACATCTCTGGGTTCTTTCTTGTCCACATCCCCACCCCGAAATGGTCTTTACCTGTTGAGGTTTCTTTTGCCCAAGTAAATCCAACCGTTTTATAAATAAATCCCCAAGCCTCAATAACCTGTTTAGCATCAAATAGCTGAGTATCTACAACCCACAAGAATAAAATACAATTTTCATCTGCCAATTCTTTAATGGGCAATCTCTTGATGCTCTTTAAATCCATTAGTGGATAATGTTGTTCGTTCCCTTTGTTTTTATCACGCCCAAACTGAGAATTGCTATTCCACGGCGGGTCAGCATAAACAATCTGATATTTCTTCTTTATCTCATCCATATTGAACACCAAGTCAAAAGACCTGCTCCTATCCAGTAAGCTACTCTTATCCAATCACCATAAAATCCGTATACTAATGAAGCACACAAATCAAGCACGATTAAGATTATGGGGAATAAATTCCTCACTTCAACTCCTCCACCAGTTCTGTGATTAATTGGTTGCAATTTTCCATTGCTAAGTTTATATACCCTTCTGTTTGTTTTTTACTTTCCAGCCATTTTATAATCAAGGAGGTGAGGGAGGAGGTGGCTTGGTCATGTTTTTTACAGTTATCTGAATTACAAATACCAATATATGAGCATAATCTACATAGTTCCTTCTTTATCTCTGCTTTCATTCCCTTATCCATTAGTCCTCCTCTGGAATAATATGATTGTCTTGACGATTTAATGATAAATTTCTATCAACTCCATCAAAAAAAGCTATTCCCATTTTTTCTAACTCTAAAGCCATTTCTCTATCTAATCCAGTAACTAAAGAAGTTATAAAATCCCACATACATCTATGGGCAGGAAAATTCTTATCTTCTATTAACTCAAGAATAGCCAAAGCATCGCTTCTGGTTACCTTATCCATTAGTCCTCCACAATAGTTAATTTACATCTTTGGCATTCTCTTTGTATTTTGCAGGTCGCTATGCTTATTGTTCCGCAGTTCTTACTAAAATGATTAATTACTTTAGGAGTTTTGTAATACTCAAGGATTGTTGTTTTAAACTTATGCCCAAGTAACCAACAAAGCACCTTATCCATTTATCTGCCCCCCCAATTCTTTAACCTTAGTTTTATAATAAACTATCATTTCCTGAAGTTCATCTGCTGTAAATTGCTTGGTTGAATGTTTTAATTTGTTTAGACGATCTAAAATATCCACACCATATTTCTTAACTAAGTTAATCGCAAACACATCTTTCTTTCCCTCAGCGAATCTGTTGCACGAATGACATTGGCAAGCGGTGTTTTCGTCTAAATATCTTGTGGCCATACACTCTCTTCCGACATAATGACCACAATCAGCCATACGAAAAGTTAAAAATGCTCCGCAAGTAAAACAACGGATATAACCTTGCGAAGTAAGATTAGAAAGTCTTTTATATTTAGAAAATAAAATATCAAGATTCTTTATTAAACTATTGATCGGAGTATAGTTAGATTTAATCAACCAACCTGCTTTAACTAGATTTACTTGTTTAGTCTTTTTATTCTTTCTAAATTGCCAACTAATCATTTAATCCTTTCTATTAAACCAGCGTCTAATCGTAAAACTTCTCAAGAGCGATATTCCGGTATAGATTATGCCAAGATATATATTTGTTTTCCAAGTTAAAAAATTAAAGCCGAATAAGGGCAAGATTAGGATGTTAGCTAGAAAGTTAATCCCGAAGCCTATTGCGATATTGCTCCAAGATTCGCACCAAGACCGCTTAATCGATTGGCTCATACAAATAACTCCTTCGAACTCTGGTTTATCCTTCTTTCGGCGATTTTGAAATACTCTGGTGATATTTCTATGCCGATGAAATTACGCCCGGTTTCTTTACACGCCACCCCAGTTGTTCCTGAACCCATAAAAGGGTCTAAGATGGTTTCGTTTACATAAGAAAACCTGCATACACCTTAATGGTAATTCAATCGGATATGGTGCGGGGTGTTCTGATTTTGTTTGTGGTTTAAATGACCACATTCCATTTGTCCATTGTATAAAGTTTTCTTTTGTTACATCATTTTTACCTTTACCGTGATTTTTGCTAATCTTGTAAAATACAAGGATATATTCGTGGCTCGGTAAGATATTGGGTTGACTTGCAGATTGAAATGAACCCCACGCTGTCCGAGAACTTATTTGTTTTTTGTCCCAAATAATTTCAGCATATTGCTTAAACCCAACATCATTTAACAGCCGAGAAAAGACACCATACAGATTTTGACGGCTTGAAAATGAAGGGATATTCCAACATAATCTTCCACCATCTCTAATAACCCTGTAACTTTCCTTTAAAATATTTATCATCCATTTTTCATAATCCCCCCACGACTGATTATCATCGTGAGACGCATAGGTAATGCCAACATTATAAGGCGGAGAAGTAATAACCAAATCCACACTCTTATCTGGAATCTTCTTCATCTCAACTAAGCAATCTCCAAGCCGAAGGTCTATCATACTATATTCTCCGTGAATAAATACCACTCTGGTGTATAAAATAACTTATGACTTCCGGTTCTTCCATTCCTGTTTTTACCAACAATAATCTCATACTTATTTTTATCTTCTTCTTTGCGAGTATAAAACCATTCCCAGAAAAGCATTAATACCATATCAGCGTGTTCTTCCAAAACTCCAGTAGATTTTAAATTCTCTAGTGATGGTCGCTTATCTGTATTATCAATTATCTGTCTGTTCATCTGAGAGGCTAGTATACCTACGCAGTTTTTCTGTAACATTAATTGCCGAAAGGATCTGATGTATTCATTCAACTCAGATCGTTCTTTCTCGCTTTGTTTAATGCCTTGAATATAATCTACAATCACAACTCTAGGCATAGGATCTAATCTCTCAAGTAAATTTGTAACTTCTCCGAAAGATTTGCCTATACCGCAAGTTAAAAGTAGTTTAGCTTTAGACATAAAGTTTTTAAAAGTATTCCACTTAACACGAATTTCTTCTTGCTTATTAAATTCACCGGATATTAAATCAAAGTTATCGACTCTCATCATTGAGCAAAAAAGCCTTTCAACCATACTCTGTTCGTCCATTTCAAGGGATAAGAAAAGAACAGGGATATTCTGATCAGCTAAATCCCTGGCTATCTGTAAAGCAAAAGCCGATTTACCCATTGATGACCTTGCTCCTAAGACCGTTAGCCCTTTATGCAATCCCCAAATCTTAGTATTAAATTCTGGCAAAGTAGATAAAGGGAACTTTGGTGCTCCGCCACGACTTAATAATTCTTTTTCAGTTCCACTTAATAATTCCCTTACCGGAATTATTTTTTCCGCTAACTCTGTTACCATTTTCAAACTCCTTATTTTCTTTTGTTAATATCAAAATAATCTCGTGGCATAAAGTAGACATATCTTTGTTTTTATCAAGATATTTAATTTTAATCTCTGAAAAAGTTTTAATACATTCTTTATTTAGTTTATAAAGTTCGTAAGTAATCATAGGATATTCATTCCTTTAGGTAGTTTTGGATTATCTTTATGCTCCCAATTCAAAATAGTGTGGTAATGGCTCTTGTATTTATCACCTTTAGAACCTATATAAAGATTTAGTTTTTTAATTCGTTCATCTGCTCCGATTTGAGTAAAGTCGGTACATAGTTTAGTGTATTCTTCTTTTGTTAGTAAAACAAATTCTAAAAATTTATCTTTCTTACTCTTCTCTTCTCTTACTCTTCTCTTACTCTTCTCTGGTACTATCCTTTGGATTTCCTTTGGATTTCCTTTGGATTTCCCTATAAAATTATGTAACTCATTAAAATTATTGAAGTAATAAAAACCATTTTTTTCTTTTAGTCTTGGAAATAGAGTTTTTATTCTTTCAATATCTGCAAGAAAACAAGCCTCTTCGTGGTGATAATTTACTTTATTACATATAAATTTTATGTTTTTAGTTATACAATTATTAGTTGAACCTGCCATATAAAGCATTTTTATATACAATAATTGCTGGCTTTCATTAAGTTGATACAAAAAACGATCATCTTCTTCAAAAAGACTTAAAAATAATTTAATAAATACTATATTACTATAAGGCATATTTATCCCCCTAAAATAAAATGCCCTGATGCGCTGTGAAAAGCACTCTTAGGAGAGTCAGCGCAGAGCAGGGTCAATAAAAATAGCGACTTGATTTCTCTCGTCGCTGATTGTAATTCTACTTTTTTCATTGCCTTTCCTTTCATTTAAACTCTCCTAAGTTAATTTTATTATATTACTTTTTCTGATTTTGTCAAGATAAAAGATTATTAAATATAATATAACCTAACTCGCTTTTTAGTATCCGTAACAAACCAATCCTTTTTTATGTCATATCCACAAGCGCATATTTCTGAAATTCTACTAGCTAATTTCATTGTCCCGAAAAGTTTAAGTGCTTCAAGTCCGGTCAAAGTCTTTCCTGTTTCTAAATATTTGATTATTTCTGCTGATTGCGAACCTTCTTTTGGCTCACTTCTGGGGTAGTCATTAGTCATATTAGCTCCTTTTAGAATTTAATCGATTCTGGCTCATAGAAATGGCAAAAATCAAGGCTTTAAAACTCATATATCAACCTCATTAGGCAAGGGGATGTTACAATTTAACTCTTGCGCAGCCCATTGCCTTATTTGTTCTAAGTAGTTTTCCATCTCGACAGTTGTCAATTCCGTAGTCGAACGCAAAGTCGGTATCTTGCGGAGATTATCTTGCAAAAATAACATTCGCATCGAATCGTGTATTTCCGAAGGCGTATATCCAGTAGTTTCGCTTAATAATTCGTAAACTACTCCCCACATATAGCGGTTTTGAGGATTACTTCTATCCTTTCTCGGCAACCTAATAACAACTTCAACACTCTTATTATTTAAAGATCGTAAATAGCGGTAATAAGTTTCGGGATTATTAAAGACTAATTTTTCCTTAATAATCGAAGCAAGAAATACTGGTGTCATTGTTGTTCCTCATTTAGCCAAGCATCTCCGGAAGATTGCTCTGGTTGCGCTGGTTGCTCTGCTTTATCTTTGTTTGGGAAGACAAAAAAAGAAGTGTTCGGGAACATATTGATTTCTATAAATTCTTTGCCTGCGTCGGTAACCCTAAGCGTTCCACACTTTAGCCAAGTTACTTTCTCAATTCCGTCTTTGGTATATGCTTTACGGCAACAAATGTCTTTGTAAATCATTTTTCCTCCTTTTTTAAAATATCCGGCTGTTCGGCAACAGCAACTCTCGGCTAGCCTGCGAAGTATTTTCCAGTTTTAAACTACGGATATTTTTGTTCATTTTATTTTATTCACCGTTTCTTCCAAATCTTGACAGAATTTATTTAATTCATTTGCTAATATTTCTTGATACACTTTATCCGGCTCAACTCTAATTAATAGAGGTTTCATATTTGGTACATAACTTAAAAACTGCCAGTACTTAAATCCTGTAATATAAAGCGACATCTGGCATTGACCGAAGTAATCACTCGGTAAGGAATTATCAAGCAAATATTTGACTTGAGTTTTAGGCAAAACATTCTTTAATTCAAGACCATACTCCTGCGCCAAAACAATCCCATCAGGGCTGCACAAAAACTTCTTCTGTTCGTCTTTATAGATTACCCCGACTTGTGCAACTTCTACATTGTGGGTCAACTCGTAATAACTCCGGCTTTCGCTTTCTCTTTCGTTACCGAGTTCCATATTAGGATTTTTGTAGCCTTCTTCTGCTTTGCCGGTCAAAATCTGTCCAGCGAGCTCAAACAAATATCCCTCTCTTTGCTTGCTTGGTTTTCCGTCATTGCAGATTATCTTTGAAATATTAGAAGCGGATGGTTTGCCTAATTTTTCTTTAAACCAATCTTCTGTACCTTGTTGTAAATTTACAATAATCATTTTTTAGCTTTCTCTTTCTCCGCTTGCTCTAAAACAGAGATAGCTTTTTTATAATCATCTTTCTTGATGCCTGCGGTAGTTTCAACATTCAAGAATTTTAGGAATTTAGCAAGCTTAAAAGCTTTTCCTATTTTAGTTACTCTCTCCCCAATTTCAGTTACTTGTTCAGGAGTAATAAACTCAACCGGCTTACCCGCTGCTTGGCCGTCATCATCTTGGTCATAAGTAGCCAAGCCAGTAAGAGCAAGCAAGGTATAACGCTCAAGGTAAGTAATGGTAGAACCTATGGCTTGTATGGCGTTCTTTGAACCTGATGTATCAGAGGCAGCGCAAAGAGTGGTTTCTTCGCTGTGTCCTAATTCGTGGGTGATCCGGCAGGTAACGCATATTTTATCCGTTTCTTGTTTAGTGGCCCAAGAAGCCGATAATCCGCATTTGCTTAATGCTTCGCTAATCTTTTCAGTAACATTGCCTAAAGAAGCATGATTATATTTAGTGTTGCCATAAGCTACCGCTTTATCTTTGTCAATCTTCGGAGGATTAGCCTTAAAAACTGACATAGATTTATGGTATGCCTTGCGCGCTTCATTAAGTTCAAAGCGCTCTTTTAACGCAAGCAACTTTTCCAACTTCTCTAAATCTGAACCTTTATTTAATGCTAGAGTAATTAACTCACTTGGCGAACCCTTAACTTCTAATGCTTTTTCTTCCATTTTATCCCTCCTTAAAAATTATCCGGGTGATCCGGGCGTAAGTCTTTATCCGTAAACTTATCATCCTCACCTTCATATTCACAACCAAAACAACCTTCTGCATTATTGCACTTAACGAATTTACCGCAATGCTTTGCCATTACTTACCTTTCTTGGCCGCAGTCTTGTATCCATTCAAGATTTGCAGCAACTTTTCGTAGGTAGCCCATTGCGGACACCTTTTGTTTTTTAACCAGAGTTTTACTGTATCAACAGAAATATGTAGCTTGGCCGCAATAGCTTCTTTGCTTAAGCCAAAATTAATCAGTTGCTTTATTAATTCTCCTGCTTTGTAACGCATTAAAAATCACCCCCTATCAATTTAATAATTCTACTTTAACTGGTATAATACCTTGTGAAAGATTAGCCACTTGATTAAATGCCCTTTGGGATAAGTCAATTCTTGACTTGGCGAAGCGTATTCCGATTCTGTCGGTTGTCCTGACAATAACACTTTTACCACTTTTAACATTAGTAACCAGTAACAAACTACCCAAAGGAAATAAACGGTTAGCACAAGTAAGATTATTTTCATTAAATTTTTCACCATTGGCCATTCTCCTTTCTCCATTCTTCCAAGTTCCTTCTTTAATAAGCGAAGCCCGACTATACCAAGAGGCAGTAAGATAAACTTCTGCCTGGGCGTAAGTAAAAATATTAAGTAAGATTATTAGTGTTAAAGCTATCCTTTTCATATCCACAAGAATTATAAGACAAAATAAAGAAAATGTCAAGAACTATTTTGACTATTTTTGGAGGGGGCAGGCGGTCAACGAAGTGGATAAGCTTCTCGCGCCTGCCTTATTTGGAAATATTATCTAACTATAAAAGGATATGCACAAAGACCGATATTTAATAGTGCGCAAACAAAAACTTCTTCGGCTGCCGCCACTAAGGGATTTCTAACTCCGAGATAAATACTAAATAATCCTACGCCAATATGAACAGGTAACACCCACCAAGCATTTCCGCCAAAAACTAAACAGAAGATTAACCCGGAGGCAATCACACTTAAAGCATAGATAGAGCGCCTTATTATCTTGGCCATAAGCGTATCTGCCCCATATCCCATAGAAAAGCCCACTATAAGGCTAGGAAACGCTAGAAATAGCCAAAAACTGAACACTCCCATAACTAAGGAAGCTAAATTAACGGTTATGGCTAATATTAAGGAAGCTATAAACCGGCGTTTCCATTTACCATCCCGGCCCCCAAGAGCATATAATAAACAAGCCAAGGATAACCCAATCATTGAACCAAAAGCGGTATATAATATAGTGTATTCGCTCATTCGCCAAGGGCCTCCAAAACCCAGCGTTCTGCAACAGCTTTATCGCTTTGCAGAAATGCTATGCACTTTTCTTTAGATCCCCAATATCTGCGTTGCTCTTTAATCTGCGGCTTTTGAGCCAAGCAACCCGTTAATTGCGTCAATACGATTATCAATAACAAGCATCCTAGCAGCTTTTTTTTCATCGCACTCCCCCATAAGTAAATTATTCTTTTCTTTTTGCAAGGCCGATAATTCATTCTTTAACTTCTCAACTCTACCCGGAATATAAGTAGATGCTTTCCCAAGCAATGCCCCTATACCTCCAGCTAATGTGCTCCATCCTGGTAATGCCATGATTACCCCCTTTCACAAAATCCATATTCTTCGT
>Ga0172381_10008339_pt1 | contig 10146 bp, 11 predicted proteins | sample Leawel6488metaG_FD_119754 | JGI IMG/M metagenome (GOLD analysis project Ga0172381, IMG submission 119754) | Leachate microbial communities from a municipal landfill in Southern Ontario, Canada - Leachate well 64-88 metaG | ecosystem: Engineered > Solid waste > Landfill > Unclassified | place... | reverse complement strand
TAATCTTTGCCACATTTTGGGCATACACAATGAGTTAATTTACCATTGTTAATTTTATGAATCACCGTATAAGTGTCTCCGCAATTATTACACCTGACAAACAAAGGGATAAAATCTTTGTTAGCAATTCCAATGCTACACAGCGCATCCCAAACCAAGGCAGCGCCAGCGAAAAAACCAATGTCATATTCAGTACAATCTTTTGGATTCATTATTGCCTCGGATTAATAATCGCATCTAATATAACCGTCTTTACCGGATCGCTTGATTGAATTTTAAACACCTTGTTAACTCCGCTTCCTAAACCATGCCACCTAACCCTGCAACCATGATTCCCTTGCTTTCCTATAGAACGCCATAATTCCGCACTCCAGGTATTACCCCAATCATTGGAGTGTTGCAACATGATTTGAGGATCGCCGCCTTGCCCTTCGTGCAATCCGACGCCGCCTTCAAGATTTACCTCCAGGCAATCTATTGGAAAAATGGATCTATTTTCCGTATCAGTAATAGGCGGAGAGATAACTAATTTATATATCGGATTTTCATCATCGGTATAAGTTTTGGCGTCATAGTCATAAATAAGACCTTTTTCATAATCACCCATCAATAAAATATTATTAAACAATTCGCAACATCTCGCCCGATGACAACCGTCAGAGAGGATTGTGGATTGATAACTTGAGCGCTTCACCCAATTACTGTTGGCAATGTCGTAGAGCCATGTTACTTTATCGGTCGGAAAGGAAATCTGATAATAAGCGTTTCCGCCGTAGGAGAAGGCAAATCCAAAAGCGTCGCTTAAACTTTTATATTGTTCCAGATGATAAACCATTTGTGGGGCGCTGATAACGATTGTGTTTATGCCAGAACTCTTGCGAATTGTCTTGTCACTCGCCAACCAGAAAAAAGAGTTATCGATCGCCGCCACGGAATTAGAAGCCAAGCAACCAACGTTGATTTCTCCGCCTCCAATTCTCCGGAACGGTGTATCGGCATCGCCACTATTGTAATGAATCTCAGTTGATGTTGTGCAGAATACCCATAACTGCCCAAATTCTGACTTGACTCGAACAATTGCATCTGGTTTGTATTCTGCCGCTCCGGTGTCCAGGGAATCCCAATTTATAGCATCCTGTGAAAACTGATAATTCCAGGTTCCCGGTATCCGGGAAATAAAATACTGATCCTGATAGGTTAAATCTCCACCCGCCAAAAATCCGTTTGTGACTTCGTTGAGTTTTGTCCAGGTTAAATCAACCATGTCATAAACATAGCCAACAGTTTCCAACCCCTCGCAAATCATCACGCATCTTGAAGAACATTCCATATAAACTGGGCCAGAATCGGTTGAAAGTGAAGAAGTGCTGATCACTTCTACGTTCCACTCCTGATCAATTCGAACACAAACATTGCCGCAAACAACATAGAGGTAATCACCAACGGCTTTCATTGCTCTTATACCATTATTTATTGATCGTCCAGCAATCTTTAAACCAGACTCTGCAATATTGAATAGACTGGCAGGATTCTGCGTTAATACCGCTAGTGCCGTTTCTTGGAATCCGGAGTAGGTATTCAGAATATAATTTTTCCACAATGGCGTTAATCCGGAATAGTTAATATTAACCAAATCAACATTTTGCAATTCGGTATTTGCATGCGGCCATCCACCTGTTGAAATTTCTCTGGCAGGATACAGACCGTCAAATAATTTTTGTGCTGTTGCAGAATTTCCATTAAGTATCAACGCGAGAATAACAAGAAAAGTGCTAGAACAATCAACGCTTGCATTCTGGATAGGAAACCCGTAATCACTCCATGGAAGGACTCGGTTATTTACTATATTACCTGTGGAATCTTCTTCAAAACTTTCCTCTTCATCCAAGTACTCATCCTCAATAAAACTTTCAGAAAAAGCGCACCCGGAAACAGTTTCGTAATCGTCATCCTCCATGGTTAGTTCCGCCGCTTTATCTATTACGATCCTTGCATTGACAATATCTCCGATCTCGTGGGCGGAAATTGTCCACAAAGCCATCGTCCTGACGTCTTGAGACTTGTTTTTAACAATGGCATATCCGTCGCCACTGGCATTATAGGCAACGTCATGTCCTGGAGATTCTAAAACATCAACTACTGTATAATCTGAAGCCAAAACATAGTTTGATCCTATTACGGTATATGATTTATTATTAGATGAATCGTGATTGCCAGTCACTTCAAAAACGGTATTGGCAAGAATAATATTGGAAACATCACCTTTCAGGATTATTTTCTTTCCAGATGCGTCAAATAATAACGATGAAACAACATCGACAGAAAACAATGGTCTTTGTTTCTTGGCATGATACAATCCATCTTCATCCGAAGAAGCAATAATTTTTGCACCTAAGGCAAGTTTAATGGCGTGGTAATCTGCGGCTGTTGGAGTCAGTAAAGAAGTTAGGTTTAAATTATCCGCATAATTCAAGACAATCCATGCCAAGCAATTGCCGGCAGTCGGTGTATGTAGAATCAAAGAACTTGCATCAAAACTCGTTATTGATCCTTCGGTAATTGTATAGACTCCCTTGCCATTCCTAAATAATCCTTCTTGTGGATCTCCATCCGTTACAACAAGGCATGAATTACACCAATAATCCAGCAACGATACCAGGCCTGTTTTCGCGGCTGCGAAATTTGTTCCTTCAGGATAGGTGGTTGCATAATATCCGAGGGCAATGCCCGCCCACATATTAGAAGAAAGCCTGATGCAATCGTTTGCTGCAACTATTGGAGTTGCAGTATTATACATATCGGCAAAGGCCCCTGTTTCAGAACTTGTATATTGCATATCCAATAAAGCAGAAACAAGAATTTCAGCATTGGCGCTATCGTCATTAGCACACGCTGATATCAATGCCAATGCCTGATCTTCTAATTTGGTTTTATTACCAAATACCGAATAATATGTATCGGTTTCAGGAATATTTGAAGATTTAACCAGTCCATACGTCTGAATAAATGAAATAAGATTTGTGTAGTCTTCTCCAAAATTAGGGTTAAATGAAGGGATGGCAACCTGTCTTTTTAAACCAGGAAGTCCAACGAGAATCTTTTTCCCTGTACTTGGATCAGATTCCAGTCCAAAGTTAATGCATTCGGACGGATTTGCCCGTTTACTGGTTCCTGAGTATGATCCTGAGAAGATAGGGATACGCATTATTTTTTCTTCTTCATGCCAAAATTCCTGGATTGAATTTCCTGCTCGTAGGGGCTGATTGGTTCAGAATTAATCATGGCATCAAAGACAGAGTTTTCCATTACACGGATAATCTGATGATCCATAGTTGCGCAATGTTTCTCGTTAATATCTTTAAGAATGCTGTAATACCAAGAATAAAGTAGGTGTAAACATTCGTGAAATGCCGACATGTCAATATTCCTAAGCAATTCAACGAAAGTCGCTCGGTCTTGGAATTCATCATTTGAAGAATTCAGCGAAATAACAGCCGTTCTTCCAGATAAATCCCAACGCACATTTGCGTATGCTTCATCAAGTTCCTTGAACTCATAGAATGTCTTCCAATCAAGAAGATTGAATTCTCGCTTCCAGTGTTCGCACCGGCGTTTAAAGAACTCAAAGTCAAGAAAAGATTTGCAGGATTTTTTCATTTTGTTTTTGCACCGGTTAAGGCGGCGATTTTATTAATCGTCATTTTATCAGTATAAATATTAACAATCCGATGTCCGCCTAACGATAGTGTTGCTCTCGTGTCATAACAAAGTGGAATTTTCGGTAATACAATTGGCATAAATCACCTGTGATATAATAACTTTCCTTTACTTTCGTTCGAAATTTTATCGGTAGTCATAATTAACCGTAAATTGAACCCCTGATCCTTCAGTATCGTCATACCGAGCCGCTTGCAATGCCGCGCTTGCAGTTTGCGCCGTGATTTGCGAAATCTGCATTCCTGATCCATCCGCAAGGCGAATCGCCAAATGATAAAGCAAGGCGGTATACCAATTTGAGGGAATTTCTAAATCATCCGTGGCAGAATCCAGATCGCTTACCGGGAATTGTAAGGTAAGAGTGATTACTGCACTTTCTATATTTGGAACCGGAAAAACGTAAAACTCCCCATCTGGCATTTGCGGGCTGTAATAAAACTGACCGGGAACTCCCGCCATTGTTTTATATGGATTGCGGTCATACTCGGTTTCCGTCATTCGAATTAGATCGTATTCATAATTGCCTTGCTTATACCTGGCGCTGATCACTTTATTAGGACGTGGTATTTTGCTGGTATAGGCATAAACCTTCTTGCCAGAGGTGGCCGCACCGGTCAAAGCCGCATCAAGAGCAACTGTATATCCTGTTGGAGTTCCGTTAACCGTTGTGAATTGCAGGGTGTTATCATCAAGAAGAATTCCAATAACATCATTATCAACAATCCCGGCAATAGAGGATACGGTAATAGATGATGCACCGGCGGCGGCGCTTGCCGACAAAGTTGTTTCAACAATATCAGCGCTGCAATGATCTCCGGTTGTTCCCAGTTTGTATTTAGCGGTTCCGGATTCAAGAAATAACGTTGCCCGGCGATGGAGCCATAGACCGTAGTTCAGATTTTGCCACTCCTTCATGAGTAAATTACATTCAAGGATGGCAATATCCATTAAATCGGAAGCAGGAGTTTCTCCTGCTCCAATTAATTTTGCTTTACGCAATGCCGTAGTTAAAAATTCATTGCGATTTTTACTGAAATCATATGATTCAGAAACGGCCATTATTTATCCTTGTATTCCACTTTAAAAGGAACCTTATTTGGTTCTTCCATAAATGCTCCAGGGATAGGAACAATACTAACCGTTTCAGTCCATGTTCCATTTGGCAAAAATATTCTTTGTTGGTTTTTAAATAAAAGACCACCATTCATTTTGAGAACAGAATTAATTTCATATTCTCCGGTTTTTTTATTTCTATTTTCGCTGATAATTTGAAATTCCATGATATTTCCTTCCTATAAATCTGTGTGGGTTTTTGGTGTGGTTATTTCATCCGGGTAGGTATAAATATAAACCTTGTTCCCGGAATCTGCATTTCCTTTTAAACTGGACAATAAATGAATTTTGTTTCCAGTCAATGCAAAATTCCCGTAATTGCGCTGAATAATTCCATTGTTTAGCGTTATGCCGATATCCTTTCCTGAGCAGTCAGTGAAAGGGGAAATTTGAATAACAAAATCACCATCCAGGGAATTGCTGGACAATGTTGTTTCACTGGTATTTACCTGTAACGGAGGAGCGGGATAAGGGATTCTTGGCGGTTCCATTAAATTTAATGGAAGTTGTTTTTTAGGTGGAGTATCGCTGCATCTCCTGCAAGCTTTTCGTCCGGTAACTGGTTCAGTGCAAATTTCATCAAGGTATACCGTCCTTTTGCATTTAGGGCAGTGCGCCTTTGTTCTATTGGGATCAAGGCGGCTCATTATACTTCCCGTTGAATTACTGTGATCGCTGCCGAAGCGCCTGAAACGAAACTGGATAGCGTAAAATGGATGGCGGTACAAGGAATTGATACAGTACTAAATATCGATCCCGTGTTGCTTCCTGAAACATATGTCCTGGTTCCAAGACACGTTTCCCAATACCCGTTGTACCGGTCATAATTCGGAGCATACACATTATCCATCGTAACCTTAGTAGCAACACTAATGACCCCGCCACTCAAAACATAACCTACATCAACTTGTCCGCTATGAGTGTCCAGCGGAATTATGGCGGTATCCAAATCATCAGCAGTTCCAACCTCAATATGACCCGTGAAATTACCGCTGGCCTCCACGGAGGTTACGGTTTTAAACGTCTTTGTACTGGTTACAGTTGTCGATCCAGGGCCAGTGATTACCTCGGAAATCTCTTTACCTTCTAAGCCCCTCCCGGTTACCGTAAAAGTAATTCCTGTATCAGCGCCATCGGAATAAATAGTTATCCTTCGCGGGATTGCAGGCGTAGCCACTCCACCGGAAACAATGGCTCCGTTCAAGGTCATGCTATGAGAACCTAAAGTATGCGAAGATGTCGCTGTGCAAATCGCATCCCGGTCAGCGCCAGTCATAGTAAAGTTAAGGAACTTGGGCCTGGGCATGATTATCGCTCCTTTATAGCCCAAAAATAATCAATGGTAAATGTTTTTGATGCGTTGCTATTTCCGAAATCGGCCGTAAATACCAGAGGAGAACCGGGTATTGTTGCTCCAGAAATGTGCCCCGCCTTTACGCCATTGATATAATACCCAATTTCACTAACTCCGTCATAATGCCATCCAAGAGTTAGGTAGGTATCCGCTGCAAGTGATGTTAGAGATGTACTTAATGACGCCGATATCGAACTAACAGAAGAACTAACGGCATTATTGTAAATTAAAATCGTAGTCGAACTGTCCGCTTTAGAAAAATATACACCAGTAGCACTTGCCACCGTTGGAAAAGATGTCGCAGCATCGGCAAGGGATAGCCCAATTCTGAATTTAGTAGTGGTTACCTCACTTAGTTTAAAGCGAGTCTCAAACCACGCCTCTTTTCCGGCAGTCATAGTAAATACAGCAGGTGTCGATTGAAGAGAACAAACGGCCTCGACAGAAGCCGAGGAGGTAATTGTAGCCGCACCAAAATCAATAGCAGAAGAGGTCAAAACCCCACTAACAGGATCACCGGTAGTTGTCAATATATACCTATCCGCCGCCATCGAAACAGCCGTATAAGCAAAATCATCAAACAATTCGAAATACTTTGTACGGTCTAATGTGCCTAGCCTTCCGAACAAATCATTTTGCGCAACGTTGGTCACGCCATTCGGGAACCTGGTTGTTAAATCGCCGGAAAATGCCGAAGAGATAAGCAAGGCTAAAAGTAATAGGGATAACAGGATTGATTTTTTCATTGTCAAAACTCCTGGGGGGGGTAGAGAGAGCAGGCATCAACCTGCCCTCTTAATAGTTGTTATCAAGCGCCTTGGCTTCCATAGACGCAGCGCCAATTCCAGACACCGAAACAGAACCAGAGATACGCCGCCCATTTTAGGTTGCGGTTATCGAAGTCCTTGTCAGTTACCAGTTCCAGCGGTTCGCGTTCAAAATATTCCAACCCCTGGGCGGAATCCGTAGTGATATAGAATGCGTCCTGGTCATCAAGATAACTCCAAGTCTGGAATCCTTCCGGAATCGCGTTTTCATAGCGGATCGCATTAATATCATTCATCGCTGTTCCGACCCGCGCCACCGTGTTGAAATACCTGGAAGCGTTAAATACATCGCTATTACTGATAATCAGTTTTCTAGGTTGTAAATTTAACCTCAAACCTTTCTCGTCAGTAATATTTTTGATTGCGATCACCATTGTTTCCAACGCATTTTCATTCAGGTCGGAGGCTGGGCTTAGCAGATTGCTTTGAGTCGGGCCGCCACCATAACCAGGATGAGACGCAGAGAACAGGTAAGTGCCATCGCCATAGGTTACAGAGTCAAAGCCATAGTTAAAAATGTCGGCTCCGATATATTCGCGGGTTTGCTCGCAACTCTTACGCAGGGATTGAATTCCGGCTTCCAGAGGACGAGCCCAAATCTTGTTCTTAGCCGCTTGGTAGGAAAGAATAGTCCCAAGTCCGTACATAACGTTGGTAAAACGCTCGTAGGCTCCCTGGGCCAAATTCTCGTAAGTTACGGCAGCAGATTCATTCAAGACGGGAGCGAGACCAAGGCCGGTTAACGATCCGCCTTCCTCATACGCGCCCGTGCTTTTTACTGTTTTGAATATTTTGTTATACTCCGACACCGTTTTCTCGCTGGCGAGATTCCAAACACGAGTAGCTTCTCTGCTAATAATTAAGGGCAAATTGCCCATTGTATTAGGCATAATATTACCTTCCTTTTACTCAATAACAGTTTCCCAACTGTTGTGGTTCCTGAATCCAATGATTAGGAACCAGATGTAACTCCGGTCATGTTTGTAAATTCATGAGTATTGAATTTAACCAAGACCTTTTGATAGGCTCCAAGTGCATTGTCAGGACGGTCAACAAGTCCAATACAACGCAGCGGATAGGTTGCTGTAGTTGCCGGATTGTCGATTACTTGCGTCGAAACGCCAGTTGATGTGTTTACTGACTCTGCACTGATGCCAAAGTTGTAGTGCATGTTTGTTGCAGAAAGAGCCGCCGTACTTTGCACTTCCATAATTAGATCGGGAGAGTCGGCTACAAAAACATAACCGGCCGTTGCGGCAGGTAAATAAGTACGCCTTGGGGCTTCTGGATTGTGCGCAATAGATACAACTGGGCCAAGAGGTCTATCTGCTCCTGCTCCAGTAGTTCCGTCTATTCCAACCACATCATTACACACTCCAGTAGTATCACTATTGGTTGCAAGCATTCCAACCATTGTTCCGATTCCGATAGCGGCAGCATTGCCAACAGGGACATGGTATTTTCGTACCTGCCCATTCCAGGAACTTCCATTTAAATGACCTACAGGTTTAAACCCGCTAGGCGCATTTGTGTTAGCCATGATTTAATTCCTTTCTTTCGTGCGGACTTATTTATTAATGATTCGCTGTCCGCCATTGGTGATATCAATATTTCCATGCGGTGTGATATCCGCAGACGATTTAGCAATTTCTGTTTTCTGATTCCGGGTTAATTGCTCCCGGCGCTGGAAACGTTTCTGCCTCTTTCCTTCCTGATCTTCTTTCCACCATTCTTCAGGGGTCTGCATAAGGTAAGAAACCATTCCGTTGCTTCCATCCACGGTTCGCACAACTCCATCGCCAAAGCGGGATGGAGACTGTACCCGTTCCTGGCACGGAACAGCAAAAGATGGATCATTAACAAATTCCCAACCGGCCAACAAGGCGTTTTCAATACGTTTTCCTACGTCATTAAAAAATCGCGTCTTGTATCCGTGACGTGCATGACGGCTGGATAAATCAAGTGCCCCTTGTTGATACATTGGGATCCGTGTCTCGCGATCAACTTCGCGAATTTTCGAACCTACTGGCGGTCTAAATTGATGGGTATCTTGTTCTGCTATCTGTTGGCTGGTGGCGGCTGGCCGTCCTCGTCTTGGTTGTTCCTGCGTAGTTTCTTGAATAACTGTATTTGTCATGGTCTTTTACCTTGTCTGCATATACTTTTTGATGTATTCGCTGGTTGATATTCCGGCATTCGTGGCGGCAATTTGCAAATTAATCATGTCGTCAGCCGTCAATGGTTGCGCAAACGGACTCTTGCGCTGTTCAACTGCGGCAGTTGGCCTTCCCGCGGCTGCCTGTGGAGCAAATAATCGCGGTCTTTGCGATGGCGCTGCGGGGGTATTAGCAGTACTTGGTTGATAATTGGCCGGATTCGCCGTTCCTCTGGCTTGCAATATTTGATTTGCGGTTTCTTCAATTACCCGGAGAGAATCAGCAACCGAAATCTTCATTTGCGCATGATGATTCTCGATAGCCTGAGCCATTTCCGTTAATTCTTTATCTTTTCCTAGCCATGGATTGCGCTCTTTGAAAGCGTTCACCATCGAAACTTCATCTGGTTGCAAAGGCTTTGGCTGTTGTTGTGGCGGTTGATTTTTTTGCTGCTCAATCTGCTGCTGTTTAAACTTTGCTTGCAATAAATCTTGATTGAGTTGCTTCACTGTCCCGACATCGCCATCTTCCACGGCGGCATAGAGTTTTTCCTCAAGCAGTGTTACCTTTTGATTGATTTCCTGTTCTGCCAGGCGTCGGTCTTCCTCTTGCGTCCGTTGCACCAAGGTGGATACCTGACCACGCAGTTCATCGATTACGTTGCGCTGGTGATTGGATATATCCCATTGCCGGTCAACGAATGTTTCAGCGTCCACCCAACGTTCAGGATCGCCGGAGTATTCCTCTTTCGGTCGCCAACCCTTCGATCTGGCGAAATCATCAATGTTCCTTTTTTGTGGCGTTGGTTGCGGTTGCGCCTGAGTTTCTTCTTGCTCCTGCACAACAGTGGCTTCGCTGCCCGTGCTATCGAGCGGTTCTTGAATAACTTGGGTTTCTATCCCATATTCTTCTGGAGTTTCCATGTCTTTTTCTTCCCAACTTATATGGTTGCTGGACGCACTCGTAAAAAAGCGTCCTG
>Ga0172381_10008338_pt1 | contig 10149 bp, 4 predicted proteins | sample Leawel6488metaG_FD_119754 | JGI IMG/M metagenome (GOLD analysis project Ga0172381, IMG submission 119754) | Leachate microbial communities from a municipal landfill in Southern Ontario, Canada - Leachate well 64-88 metaG | ecosystem: Engineered > Solid waste > Landfill > Unclassified | place... | reverse complement strand
TGTTCTATCGCTGTCAACACCTTTTATTTCAAAGATGTCTTTCATGTTTGTTCCTGATGTAAGAACAACATAATCTTTTTCTCTTTTAACAACAAGAACCTGTTCAATTCCTTTTACTCCTGAGATTAGGATAGTTTTTATTTTTTCTTTAAGTTTATATAAAGCCTTAAAATCTAATTTTGGTTCCCAGAAGACGATAGAATTATCTTTTATCTTGTTTGGATGTCCTTTTTCTTTTAGTTTCTCAGAAACAGTGTCTAATCCCATGTGTATAGATTTTAATGCTGCACTATTTACGACAGCTTCGATTTTCTTTTCTGAGAAATTAATCTTTATTTTTTCAACAATCTCTCCTAATCTTGTCTCTTTTATTTTTTCTGCAATAATTCTAGCATCTTTTTCATTATTGAATTCCTTCTTAAGAGCAATATCCATTGTTGGAGTTGAAGGGTTCTTTCTTGCATCAAAAATTTCGATTAATCTTGGCAGTCCTTGTGTAATCTGCATTTCAGAGACTCCTGCAAAGTGGAATACATTCAAGGCCATCTGTGTTGAAGGTTCACCAAACGATTGCGCTGTTAGAATTCCTATTGCTTCTCCTGGGGCAATCTGCTTTTTCTTGTGCAAATCTGAAACACTCATGCCGTCTTCACCATATTCAAACTGAACAATGTTTTCTGAACCGTCTCGTATTGTTCCATCATAACTTACTTTTAAATCCTGAAGAGAATTTGCAAGTCTTCTGTATAAATAACCCGATTTTGGAGTTCTTAATGCAGTATCCATCATTGAATCTCTTCCTGTTATTGCACCGAAGAAGAATTCATATGGTTTAAGTCCTTTCATATAAGGACTCTCAATAAATCCTCTTGATTTAGGAGATAAATCGCCTTCTTTAAAGAAAGATAATGTTCTGTTATTATATCCTAATTCAATTCTCTTTCCCCAAAGAGATTGCTGACCTACACAACAAGCCATCTGTGTTATATTAAGAATATTACCGCCAGAACCTGAAAGAATCATAGTGTTTACAGGATTTTCTTTTGGGAATTCCTGTTTTACAACTTGTCCGATTTTTGTACGAACTTCATTAAGAACCTGGATAATTTTAATTTCTCTTGATTCTTCTTTTGTTTTTCCAGGGATTATTTCTAAAGTATGATTATTATAAGAACTTATTATCTCTTTTGTTTTTTCTTCTGCTTCTGTAATAATCTTGTCTGTATTATCCTCGACTTTTTTATTAACTTTCAAATCGTCTAAAGAGATTGTGAATCCATGTTTGGAAAGGTATTTTATTCCAAGAGAAAAAATATTTTTTATTGCTTTAAGTGTTGTTTCTCTTCCGACCTGGCTATCCATCTCTTTAATAAAAATACCATCTTCTACACCTACAACTTTTCCATCAACCACGCCTGAAATCAATTTTCCTTTTTCAATCAAAACTGTTTCTTCTGAAGATTTTGATTTAAATTTAAAATCAACTTTTGGCAATGTTTCTGAAAATACTTCTTTTCCTGCAAGAGTTTTCTTCGAGAATATAGAAGTTATCCCTGATTCGTAAAGCAGTTGTGACGCATCCCCTTTGCTTATTTCATCATTATTCAAAAGATAGTTTCCTGTTGTTGAATCTGCAATGCAACCTATAAGATTAGTATTGTTCTTAGGAGACATAAGATTCTGGTTTACATTCAATAGAATTTGTGCTTCTGCTCGTGCTTCTTCTGTCTGAGGAACATGAATATTCATTTCATCACCATCAAAATCTGCATTGTAAGGGAAAGCAACAGCAGGATTCATTCTAAAAGTTCTATATGGAAGAACTTTTACAAAATGGGCCATAAGGCTTGCCTTGTGAAGACTTGGGTGTCTATTAAACAAAACAATATCTCCATCTCTTAAATGTCTTTCAACAGTATATCCTGGAACTAATTCTTCGATTATTTCTTCTTTCAATTCAGGAGTTATCTTCTTTCTTTTTCCATCAGGCCTTATTACATAATTCGCTCCAGGGTATGTCTCAGATCTTATTAATTTTTTGAGATATTCTATATTAGTTGAATTAACAAGTTCATTTACAGTAAGAATTACTGCAATTTCTTTTGGAACTCCTATTTCGTTAATATTTAAGTTTGGATCAGGAGAAATAACAGTACGTGAAGAAAAGTTAACTCTTTTTCCTGCGAGATTATGTCTTATTCTTCCTTCTTTTCCTTTTATTCTTTCTGTTATGGTTTTTAATGGATGACCACTTCTATGTCTTGCAGGAGGAACCTGCGCAACATTATTATCATAAAAAGTTGTAACATGATACTGTAATAAGTCCCATAAATCATCAATAATGACTTCAGGAGCTCCTGCGTTTAAATTTTCCCACAACCTTTGATTTGCTCTGATAATATCTCCTAACTTGTGTGTTAAATCATCTTCACTTCTTTCTCCTGTGTCAAGAGTTATTGAAGGTCTTACAGTAACAGGCGGCACAAGAAGAACAGTCAAGATAGCCCATTCTGGTCTTAACATTTTTGGATTTATTCCAACATGTTTTAATTCATCATCAGGAATATTTACAAGAATTTCTCTTATCTCATCAGGGAATAATCTTTTCTTGCCTTTTTTGAAAGTCATTGGCTTGTCCAATTTTACTTTCTCTTGAGGAGCAAGGCAATATGGACATTTTTTATTATCCTTTGCTTTTTTTATTTGTTCTTTTTGGCTATATCCACTTGCTTTTTCTTCGGATAGCATGAATTTTCCACATGATTGACAAAAACATCTTAAACACATTTCTATTATTGGGAGATATTTAAGATGTATAAGTGGTCTTGAAAGTTCAATCATTCCAGGGTGTCCTAAACATTCTTTTAATCTTCCACCGCACGTTCTACATCTTACACCAGGATCTATTGCTCCAAGTCTAAGGTCCATAAGACCACCATCAACAGGATATCCATCAATATCATACAGTTCTGGTGTGACTATTCTTGCCTGCCCGATTTTCTTTATCTCTTCTGGATTTAATAATCCAAAATACAGACTGTCTATTCTCTTTCTTACTGGTTTTATGTTCATATTATTCGTATTTATTCTTTAAATCAAATTTAGTTGAAATATGAAGTCCCTGAATTTCATCTATAAGAAGTTTGAAAGCATAAGATACTTCTACTGGCTCATTTTCCTGACTTCCACATAATGGGCAGTAAATTCTGCTTCTTAAATTATCTTCAATAGCAACATATCCGCATTTTGTACAAATATGAATGATAACTTTATCAGAATCATATCTTTCTTTTAATAGAAGAGATGCTCCATGAGAAACCAATGCCTGTTGTTCCATTTCTCCTAATCTTAATGCACCGCCTTTTGCTCTTCCTTCTATAGGCTGTCTTGTTAATAATGTGACTTTACCGCTTGCACGTGCATGCATTTTGTTGCTGACCATATATTTTAATTTTTGATAGTACATTGTTCCAACAAAGATTTTTACTTCCATCATTTTTCCAGTCAATCCGTTATACATTGTTTCTTTTCCATCACATCTAAACCCCAATTTTTCCAATTGTTTTTCAATATCGGTTATATTAGTTTTATCAAAACCTGTTCCATCAACAATTTTTCCAGATAAACATCCAATTTTTCCAGAAATCAATTCCATAAGATAACCTACAGTCATACGACTAGGGATACCATGTGGGTTGAATATTATATCTGGTCTTACTCCTCTAGATGTAAAAGGCATATCATTTTCTTCAACAAGCATTCCTACAACTCCCTTCTGTCCATGTGATGTTGCAAATTTATCTCCTAACTCGGGTATTCTTAAATCTCTTGCTCTTACTTGGATTATCTTATTTCCGTCGTTATTTTGTGTTATAAAAACAGAATCAATTATTCCTCTTTCTTCCTGCCTTATTAATGAACTTGATTCTTTTTTTGCTTTTACTGTAATTTCTCTTGATTCAGAAAGGAATTTTGGAGGGGAAGTTTTTCCTATAACAACTTCTCCTGATTCAAGTTTTGCTTCAGGATAAACAATTCCATCTGCCTCTAAATATCTATAAGACTCTTCTGTTTTATATCCTGCTGTTCCTTTTTCAGGAATGCATATCTCATCTTTTAATCCGCCTGCGTAATTTATTTCAACAGTAGTGTATGGTCTGAAATAAGTGCTTCTTCCAATACCTCTTTGAACAGAAGCCTTGTTCAAGATTATTGCATCTTCCATGTTATATCCTTCATGTGTCATAACAGCAACAACTGCATTTTGCCCTGAAGGATAAACATTCAGAGTATCATAAATAAATGTCCTTACGATTGGTTTTTGAGGATAGTGAAGTATGCTTACATCTGTATCAACTCTGCAAAGAAAATTTGCAGAATATAAACCAAGAGACTGTTTTTGGGTTTTGCTTCCTCTTAAAAGTCTTGCTGACTGGTCATAGTTTGAGAAAGGAACAAGAGAAGTGATTGTACCAAAAATATCAACAATATCTACTTCAAGATGTGTTGTTTCATTAGTTATATCTTCTTTATTTAAAGCAACAAGTGCATTTTCTTCTTCCGCAGCATCAATATACTCTATAACTCCTTGAGAGAGTAAATCGTTCCAGGATATTTTGTTTTCTTTTAATAATTCCTCATGCTCTTCTGTTAATTTGCTCTGACCATCTTCAAGAATTACCAATGGCCTTAAAACTCTTCCAACTTCTGTTGAAATAAGAATATTATCAAATTTTTTGTCATGTCTTATGCTTAATTGTCCTGGAAATTCATTATTTCTTCTTTTTTCTTTCACATTAAAGATAAACTTTATTGGGTCTTTTGTTGCTCCAACAAATCTTCCATTATAGAATATATCTGTTGCTTTTGCATCTCTTTCTTCTTCTAATCCAAATTGAACAAGGGTTTCAGAGAATTTTTTCTCGTCCATCTCAACCCTGGTTGATACTCTTGCAAGGATAGCAAGATTTTTTCTTAATCCAATTTCTGTTCCTTCTGGTGTTTCAACAGGGCAGAATCTTCCGTAATGTGTAGGATGAACTGTTCTTGCAAGGAAATTTTCTTGTTCTCCTGGAAGAGTGCTTGCGACTCTTTGTAATTGTGAAATAATCGCTAGATAATTTGTTTTATCCATATTCTGAGTTACGCCTGTTCTTTCTCCAATCCAGTTTCCAGTAGCGATAGCACTTTCAATTCTGTGTGTAAATAATGTTGATTTTGCTATTGTTTTAAGAGAATAGAATTTTTTTCTCTTTTGAGTTTTTTGAAGAGAATGCACTATATCTCTAATAAGAATGCTTAAATTTACTCTAAATAGGTCTGTTAACAAGTCACCAGATAGCCTTATTCTTTTGTTTGCATAATGGTCTTTATCTGTCAAATGTTCTGGATTCTCTTTTGAAATAAGAAATTGTTTTATGAATTTGCACAGGGTGATTGCTTTTTCCAGCCTGTACTCTTTTCCTAATCCAATATGTGGAAGCAGATAAGAGTCTAATCTCTGCTTTATCCTATCAAGAATTTCTTTCTTAGTTCCCTGAAGTGCTGTTTTTTCAGCAATATACATCATTGCATCTTCCTGTTCTCGAATATTGGCAAATTCGTATAAGTTTACTATCAAACTATCATTTTCCTTATTAATATAAGAAGCAATTTCAGATTCTTTTGTCATTCCAAGAGCTTTTAATAGTATTACTGCAGGAATGTTTTTGAATCTACTGAAAGATAATTCTACTATTCCTTCAGCTGTGTCTGTTATTGAAATAGGAATTCTATAGCTGCCTCTTTTTGAGAATAATCTTAACATTATCCTCCCCTTAGAATTTTCTATGAATGGTTGGTTTTCAGCAAGGTCTTCTGCCATTACCATTACTCTTTCATTTCCATTGATGATAAAATAACCGCCCGTATCCAATGGATCAATGTATAGTTTTTCCAATTCTTCTTTTGTTTTTCCTACGATATTACATGCATTACTTTTTACTATTATTGGAACTCTTCCTATTTCTACTTCCTGACTTTCTATCTGATTTCCTTGTTTGATTGTTATCTCTAAGAATAAGTTTGCAGAATAAGTTAAATTTCTTATTCTTGCTTCTGCAGGTGTCAATACTGTTCTTGAACCGTCTGCTTCTATAACAATGGGTTTTTCATATCTTATTTTCCCCAATTTTACCTCAATATCCTCTTCTTTAGGCAGACTTTCAGAAAGCTCTTCAACAATCTCCTGTATTCTTCTATCAATAAAATTATTGAATGAAACTATATTTGATTCTACAAGGCTATGCTGTTCCAAGTATTTTCTTACAAGCAGATGTTTGTTTTCTAATTGAAGTTTCATTTTTGTTTGTTTTTATTACTTAAAAGCTTCTTTTTGAGAAACTCTGACTAAAGCACAACAACACGAAAATAAGACGCGGCAGTATCTTCGGATTTATGTTCAATCTCAATTACATCGCCTACATTTGCATTTTCAGGTAATGCAGGGTCTGTAATTTTAATTTTAGGTAATTGTGTGATAGAAATATTATATTTTATAAGCAATTTTTCGACATCTTCGGATTTTAGAAGCGTATGTTTTGGCTGTAGAATATGCATTTTTATTTTAGATATTATTGGCTTTAATTATGCCTAAATATGCTCAGGGCATAATTGTGACTAGGCAATAATAAAAGAAATAAAAAGTAGGTTTTTAAAGCTTTCTGTAGGGCGTTTAAAAACCTGTTTTAGAGTTTAAACGATTTTTTGGCTCTGCAGGGTCTAGAAAATCAAAGATTTTCTAGCTTTTCAATTCTCTGCTATCGAATTGAAGAATTTGAAACCTGGTAACTGCATTAAAATCCAGAAGGATTTTAACAGCCTATTTTCAATAGGCTTAAATGGCTCTGCAGGGATTTGAACCCTGGACACCCTGCTTAAAAGGCAGGTGCTCTAACCGGGCTGAGCTACAGAACCGTGGTTCTGAAAAGTAGATTGCGTTTTTAAATGTTTTTAGAATAAATTTATCGAAGAAAAACTATTTTTTTGTTTTTCTTGCCTTGACACTAATCGGTTTTTCTTTGCCTATCTTCGAGAAAATGAAAATATAAAGAATTTCAAGAATTCCAATTGTGTTGACTGCTAACAAAACAATAAACCAAACAGGACTTTTTTTTCTTGCGCTCTTCCATAAAGCAATGCCTTTCCAAGCTAATGACCACAAACTAACAATACCAAATAATAATGATACAGCTGCCAAAGAAATTCCTGTTTGTGCTGCTATTGCAGAAAAAGCATTATTATATGCTTGGGATGCAAGGATCATTGATTCGATAAATGCCATATTAAAATATAGTTAATTTTCTTTTTAAATCTTTGTTATAATGTCAGAAATGAAAACTACATCATTTATGATGTAGACGTAATCTTTACTATTTTCATTTCTGAGCATCCTAAAAACAAGTGCCAATCAAACCACACCTTTTAAGGTGTGGTGGCACATTGTTTTTTTGATTTTGTTGCTAATGTATAATAGTAAAAGCTAAAATGAAAAGAAATTTTTATAATCAAGAAAATTTCTAACTATTTTTGTTACGGATAAAAAATGGTAACTAAAATTGAGAAATATTTATAAACCCCTGAAATGGTAATAATCTGGCTAATACAATTCATAGTATATCCAAATACAAAGAGCATACAACTGGTTGTATAGTTAAACTAAAGTAAAGAAGAAGGTAAAAGAAAAATGAGATGTCCATTTTGTAAAAATTCTGAAACAAAGGTTACCAATAAAAGAGACCTTGATAATGAAACTAAACGAAGAAGAGAATGTTTGAAATGCAAGAAAAGATTTACGACCTATGAAAAACTTGAAGCAAGAGATCTATGGGTAATAAAAAAAGATGGAAGAAGAGAATCTTTTGATTCAGAAAAAATCAAAAAAGGATTAATTCGTGCTTGTGAAAAAAGACCAATAAGCGCAGAGAAGATAGAAATGGTTATTGCTAATATAGAAAATAAACTCAAAAGTTCAAATAAAAAAGAGATAAGCACCGGGATAATAGGGGAATTAATTATGAAAGAGCTGAAAAAAATTGATAAAGTTGCATACATAAGGTTTGCTTCGGTTTATCGAGAGTTTAAGGATGTTGGGGATTTTAAAAAAGAGCTAAGGGAGTTAAAATAAGATAGCGCTTTAAACATTATAACAAACTAAACATAAACTTATAAACGAAATAAATAAAAATAAAAAATGAGTGACGAAAAAACGAGGTATAATCAAGCAATATATGACAAATTTGATCTTGTTAGAAAAACGAGTTCAATTAAAGATTCTAAAGGAAAAATAATTTATTCTAGAGAAGGAATTGAGGTTCCTAGAAAATGGAGCGACTTAGCGTTGAAGGTTGTTTCAAGCAAATATCTTTTTACAGGAGATAATCCGACCAATCCTGTTGAAACAAGCGTAAGACAAATGGTTCACAGGGTTGCTGCAGATATAACTGATGATGGAATAAAACAAGGGGTTATCTCTGTTGAAAATGCTCAGGATTTTTACGAAAGCATAGCACAAATTGTAATGAACCAAGAGGGATCTTTTAATTCTCCAGTTTGGTTTAATGTTGGACTTAACAGGGAATATGGCATTAGAGAAAATAAACCAGATACTAGCTCCACTCATTGGGCTATAGGTAAAGACGGAATTTTTACGGACAAAATTGATGCTTATGAAAGGCCTCAAGCCTCTGCTTGCTTTATCCAATCTATTGATGATAATATGGAATCTATACTTAGTCATGCAAAAAAAGAAGGAATGTTGTTCAAATATGGTAGTGGAACAGGAACTAATTTTTCAACTCTTAGAGGAATAAATGAACCCCTTAGTGGCGGTGGGATTGCTTCAGGAGAAATTTCTTTTTTAAGAATCTATGATATTATCGCTGGTAGAATTCAGTCAGGAGGAAAAACAAGAAGAGCAGCTAAAATGGTTATTAGTGATGCAGATCATCCTGACTTGATGAGATTTGTTCAATGGAAGGTAAATGAAGAAAGAAAAGCTTTATGGTTATCTGCAAGACCAGAATGGGCTCCAAAAAATGCTGGCGATCTTGAAAGTGAAGCTTACAAAACTATTGATGGACAAAATGGAAATAATAGTGTTAGATTAACAGATGAGTTTATGCGTGCAGCATTAAATCAAGAAGACTGGAGTTTAATGTTTAGAACAGCGTATAAACAAAAAGAAGAAGTTGAAATCCCTCTTGAAAATTATAAAGACGACCGATATCTCTCAGATAAAAGATTTGTTAAACATTTAACAAATAAAAGAAAAGTAATAAATGCAGGAGAAGCATTGGAACATATAGCACGAGCCGCTTATGTTACGGGAGACCCAGGATTACAATTTGATACAACTGTTAATGCCTGGCATACCTGTCCAAACTCTGGTAGAATAAACGCATCTAATCCTTGTTCAGAATATATGTTTATAGATAATTCTGCTTGTAATCTTGCTTCATTAAATTTGATTAATTTTATGGAAGGAGACAGATTTAACATTAAAAAGTTCCAAGATGCAGTTAGAAGAACTCTTACTGCACAAGAAATTTTAGTTGATAAAGCATCATATCCTTCAAAAGAAATAGCTGAAAATTCTCACAAATTTAGACCACTTGGATTAGGTTATGCAAATCTTGGTGCAGTTTTAATGTCAAAAGGATTAGCGTATGACTCTAAAGAAGCAAGAGCTTTTGCTTCTGCAATAACTTCTTTGATGACTGCTACGGCTTATGAAACTTCAGCAGATCTTGCTTCAAAACTAGGGACATTTGAAGAGTTTGCTAAAAATAAAGAGCCTATGCTTAAAGTTATAAAAAAACATATGGATGCTGCAAGCGGAATAAAAAAAGTAGAAGTATCTCAACTTGAAGAAATCCTTGAAGCAGGTAATCAAACATGGAATAAAGCGTTTGAAAAGGGTAATTCATTAGGATATAGAAATGCACAAGTAACTCTTCTTGCACCTACCGGAACAATTGGGTTTATGATGGATGTTGATTGCACCGGAGTTGAACCAATGGTTGCTGTATATTCTACAAAAGGTTTAGCGGGGGGAGGAGAGATTAAGAGAGAGAATATATGTGGATGTGTAGTTTCGGGATTAAAGACATT
>Ga0172381_10008337_pt1 | contig 10149 bp, 10 predicted proteins | sample Leawel6488metaG_FD_119754 | JGI IMG/M metagenome (GOLD analysis project Ga0172381, IMG submission 119754) | Leachate microbial communities from a municipal landfill in Southern Ontario, Canada - Leachate well 64-88 metaG | ecosystem: Engineered > Solid waste > Landfill > Unclassified | place... | reverse complement strand
GTACTCACAGGCGGACACGTGTTTGAGGGCGGCAGCGTGAACAACAATATCCACGCCGTTCATGGCGCGCCTCAGCCTCTCGCGGTCGCGCACATCCCCGATGAAGTAGCGCATGCACTTATCGTTGAATCCCGCTGCGCGCATCTCGTGCTGCTTCAATTCGTCTCGGCTGAAGACGATGAGCTTGCGTGGGGCACATTCCTTGAGGAGGGTTTCGACAAATTTCTGTCCGAATGACCCCGTGCCGCCCGTCACTAAAACGGAGAGATTACGATCGATACTCACGGGCGGATCCTAGCACACTTTTTCGGCCGTTTCGATCGAAAACCCTTCCTTTTGCCCGTGGCATCGGACTGAAATTCGGCTTCCCGAAGCTACTTGTGCGGCTTCCAGACGATGACGGACGAGGGGTTCAGAGGATTGATTCCGTACTCATCCGGATCATTTCTGATGAGTTCGATATCAGATCGCTGCCTGATGACACCGACGATATCCTGGTTGTAGTCGTTCACTGCCACGTATCGTTTGCGCAGGAGATCCAGGAGACCGTCGCCGTAATTTTCGAATCCCACCTCCATGTGCGCGGCAATGGCAATGCGGTCGAAGTACTGCGTGAGGGTCTCGAAAATCTTCTTCACGGAAGGGAGTTGTTCCGTCGCATGACGCGTGAAGATGAGCACCTTCGATTCTGGAGCACAGCGTTCCAGCATGGGGAAGGAATCATTGTAGAAGTTGAACGTTTCCACCGTCATGTTCGGGCAGTCCTTGTAAAGCATGCCTGCCAGTTTCGCGGCATTTGCCGAATAATCGCCGCCGAGGAATTTCTTATCGGGGAAGTGTTTCCTCAGTTCCCAGAGGTTGAATCCATAGCCGCATCCCAACTCCACGACGGTATCCACGTCCTTCATGAGAGGGCTTAAGACGTCCAGCAGCATGGCATTGTCTGCCGCGAGGATCTTCCCGGACGGGAGCTCGTAGAGCTTGTTCTTCTGCGAGACACACAGAGGAGGGCGAGGAAGACGGAATTCATAGGAGCGCACGTCCTCGGGGGTGACGGATTTTTTCTCCTGCGCGAACTTGAGGCAGCGCAGGTACTCGTCTTTGTCATACTCGCTGTCGACCTTTGCCACGTCACGCTTCTGATTCTTCCACTCCGTGAGTCCAAGCAGCCTCGACGGCCACGGCGACCACTTGGGGAGTTCTGCAAGAGGGATTTCTCGTGAGACGAACGTTTGGAGGTTCAACATACAGACTGGGATGCTATCAGGAATGCAGAGGTGAACAAACAGTATTTGTGCCGATTCCCTCTGTCTCCATCCTCCTCTTTTTTGTATTGTGGCTCTGTGGCCACCCCCTCGTCCGTTGCCATTCTCGATTACGGCGTCGGTAATCTCACCTCGGTCCAGAATGCCGTCGCGCGGTTATCCGTTCCTGTTCACATCACTTCTGATCCCAAAGAGATTGCCGCCGCGAGCCACCTCATTCTTCCCGGCGTGGGGAGTTTTGGCGAAGGGATGAAGGGGCTTACCGAGCGTGGGCTCATTCCTATCCTCCAGCAAGAAGTGATGGCGAAGAAGAAGCCGATCTTAGGGGTTTGCCTCGGCATGCAGCTTCTCGCCACGGAAGGATTCGAGCACGGGCATTATCAGGGGCTCAATTTCATTCCCGGTACCGTGAAGCAGATCGATACATCGGAGTCTCAGCTGCGGCTTCCGCATATCGGATGGAACGATGTCCGCATCACGGGAACACATGCCATTGCAAAAGGATTCACGCAGCCACCGGTTTTCTACTTCGTGCACAGTTACTGCTTTGTCCCGACCGATCCAAGTGTCATCGCCGGCGTGTGTGAATACGGAACGGAGATTGTGGCCATACTCCAGTCCGGGACGATCTGCGGAGCCCAGTTCCATCCCGAGAAGAGCCACGATGACGGACTGAAGATTTTCCAGAACTTCCTTCAACTTTCGTAATGCTCAAGCCCCGCCTCATTCCTGTGCTCCTCCTTAAAAACGGCATCCTCGTGCGCAGCAAGACATTCTCGTTCCACCAGCACACGGGCGATCCACTGGGCCAGGTGGAGCGGTACACCGCATGGAAGGCGGATGAATTGATCTACCTCGATATCAATAGGGATGACACGCACGACTTCCGCGAGACCATGAGCGTCATCGGAACGACGAGCTCACACAAAAACATCCCCGCCACCATGACCAACGACGTCGTGTCCGTCATCCGCTACGTTTCGGAGAAGTGCATGATCCCGCTCACCGTCGGCGGCAAGATCCGGACCATCGACGACATCCGTGTGCGGCTGAAGAACGGAGCCGACAAAGTGAGCATCAACACGCAGGCCATCGACGATCCGTTCTTCATCGAGAAAGCCGCGAAATCGTTCGGCAATCAGTGCATCGTGGTGTGCATCGACGTCAAACGCGATCCCCAAACAGGGGCATGCGAGGTCTACAAACATTTCGGCCGGGATCCTGCGGGGATGACGCCGGTCGCATGGGCCAAAGAGGCGGAGCGGCGCGGAGCGGGGGAAATCCTGCTGCAGTCAATTGATCGCGATGGTACGGGAACGGGCTATGACATCGATCTGATCCGTCAGGTGACGGAGCAGGTCTCCATTCCCGTTATCGCGCTGGGGGGCGTGGGGAAGTTTGCCGATTTGGTGGCAGGACTGTGCGAGGGAGGCGCTTCGGCCGTTGCCGCGGCGAATATCTTTCATTTCTCTGAACAGAGCGTGATCAAGGCGAAACAAGAAATGAGAGCTGCAGGGATTGATGTACGATTATAAACGATTTGTTTTTCCACCTTTTTCCGGCGAAAAAGAAGGTGGAGCCAAAACGCCTGCGCACCACCCCCCTCCGCCCGGCCCTGTGCCTCCTCGCTGGCTCCTCCAAGGCTTCGGAGCCTACTCGTCGGCATGCCCCGCTCTTCAGCGGGACAGGGCCTTCCCCCCTCAGTGGCGCGCCCCTTCCGGGTAGGAGAGAGTGTATGAACGTTTTCCTTGTTATCCTGGAATAAAACAAGATTGATCATGCAATTGGTTGTTGTGTTGTTCCTTCCGGCATTAGACTGAAGCTCTCTGTTTCCCTCTATCCATGCAGTACTGCAAGCGTTGCACGTATCCCATCATCGCTGTGAATCTTTCGATGGGGGAAGATGGTGTTTGCAGCGGGTGCATTGTGAATGACGAAAAGAAGCGCATTGACTGGTCAGTCCGCGAGAAGGAAGTGCAGGAGCTCCTCTACTCGTACCAGAAGAAGGATGGCAGCAACTATGACTGCATCGTTCCGGTGAGCGGGGGCAAAGACAGTCACTTTCAGGTGTGGTACATCAAAGAGAAACTCAAGTTGAATCCGCTTCTCGTCACCTACTACACCCACAACTACACGGAGACCGGCGAGAAGAATCTGCGCAATATCAGCCGCGCATTCGGCGTGGATCACTACATCTTCACGCCCAGCCTCGAGACGTACCGCAAGATGAACCGCGCAAGCTTTAAGATGCTCGGGGACATGAGCTGGCATTTTCACTGCGGTATGTGGACGGTGCCCTTCCGTGTCGCGGTGCAGTTCAATATTCCCCTCGTCGTGTACGGGGAGCATGGATTTCTGGATCTGGCCGGACAGTACAGCTTCTCCGACCGGCCAGAGTTCACGGTGCGCGACCGAAAAGAGAGCTCACTTCGGGGCTACGATTGGAATGATTTCGTCGGCAAGGAGGGACTAAAGGCAAAAGATCTGCTGTGGGCCCGGTTTCCGACGGATGCGGATATTGCGCGCGTAGGGGTGCGGGGGATTTTCCTCGGTGTTTACCTCTACTGGGATGGGAATGCGAATGCCGAGTCCATGAAGAAGTATGGTTTTCAGGCGAGTGAAGAGGCCTTCGAGCGCACCTACCGTCGCACGTCGAACGTGGATGACATCCACGAGAACGGCATCAAGGACTGGATGAAATTTGTGAAGTTCGGCTACGGCCGGTGTACCGACCACACGTCCAAAGATATCCGCTTGGGCATCATGACGCGCGAGAAGGGTATTGAGCTCGTCCGCCAGTACGATCACGTGATCCCGCAGAAATCACTCAAGTACTTCTTCTCGATGACCGGCATGGATGAGGAGGAATTCTTTCGCACGGCGGATACGTTCCGCGATCCGCGGGTGTGGTGGATCCAGGACGGACAGTGGTGGAAAGATAATCCGTGGGGTGAGCCCTCTGCGTACGGTAAGGTGCTCCTGCCAAAAGATGCCTGGCCCAAGTATCAGAAAAAAGCTTCCTGATTTTTCTCTCTCTCCCATGTCACTCCTCATTACCATCTGTGCCCGCGGTGGGTCCAAAGGAGTTCCAGGCAAGAACATTCGGTCCGTGAACGGGCTTCCGCTCATTGCCTACTCCATTCGTCATGCTCTGGCCTATGCCAAACGCATGGGGGCGGATATCGCTCTTTCCACGGATAGCGAAGATATCCGGAAGGTCGCGGCGGAGCATGGGCTCAAGAGCGACTATCTGCGGCCTGCAGAACTGGCCTCGGATGCGGCGGGGAAGCTCCCTGTTCTCCGGTATCTGGTCAACCACGAGGAACAGACACGTGCCAAGACCTATGAGTTTATTATGGATCTGGATGTCACCTCTCCCCTTCGGACGATCGAAGATCTCGATACGGCTTTTGAGATGCTGAAGGGTAATCCTAAGGCGCTCAATATTTTCACTGTGAGTTTTCCCATCCATAATCCCTATTTCGATATGGTGGAGGAAGGAAAGGATGGTTTCTTTGAACTTGTGAAGACACCGCAGTTTTCTATGCTTTCCCGCCAACAGGGGCCAAAAGTGTTCGATGAAAATGCATCTTTCTATTTCTATCGCCGTGCATTCTTCGAACCGGAAAATCCCTCTCTTCCTTATCGGTCTCTCGCGTATCTCGTGCCACATATCTGTTTCGAGATCGATTCACTTCTGGATATGGAGTTCCTTGAATATTTGCTGAAGCACAAGAAACTAGATTTCCCTTTTCAGTACTGATGGATGGACTTCGAAGACAAGATCATTGTGGCCATCGGTGAGTAGAGCCTTATTTTTTTGATAGTTCTTATTTTCCCTCAGAGTTGCTTCCTCTACGATGTGTTCATCGTATGTCGCTTCTGATCACGATCTGTGGGCGAGGGGGATCCAAGGGTGTTCCCAGTAAAAATATCCGGAAGGTCGCTGGGCAACCACTCATTGTCTATTCCATCCGTCTCGCGCAGATTTTCGCAAAGCGCACGGGGGCGGATATCGCTCTTTCCACGGATAACGAAGATATTCGGAAGGTCGCGGCGGAGCATGGGCTCAAGAGCGACTATCTGCGGCCCGCAGAATTGGCCTCGGACGCGGCAGGCAAGCTGCCGGTCATCCGTCATCTTCTGCTTCACGAGGAGCAAAAGAGAGGAAAGATGTACGACTACATCCTCGATCTTGATATCACTTCACCTCTGCGTACAATCGAAGATCTCGAACAGGGGTTCGCTCTCCTTGGGAAAAATCCTCAGGCACTCAATCTTATCTCAGTGAGTTTTCCTGCCCACAATCCGTACTTCGATATGGTGGAGCAAGGGGAGGATGGGTTCTGCCATCTGGTGAAGACTCCGTTGAAAGCGATGCTCTCGCGCCAGCAGGGACCCCGAGTATATGAACTCAATACTGCGTTCTATTTCTATCGACGCATATTCTTCAAACCGGTGGATTCTTTAATCGTAGAGCGTACGCTTATGTATGTTGTGCCACACATGTGTTTCGGGATCGACAGCCCGCTCGATATTGAGTTCATGGAATTTCTGATGACACATCACAAGCTCGATTTCACTCTTCCATGCGAATAATCATGGATCTTCAGAAAAAAATCATCGTTGTAACAGGGGGCAGTGGACTCATTGGCCGCGCCATTGTTAGTGAAATCCGTAGTCGCGGCGGCACGGCTGTGAATGCCGACATTTCTGCATCACGTGATCTTCAACAGGATGAATATTCCTTTGATATCGGGGATGAGGCATCCATTTTTGCCCTTCGTGATGCCGTGGTCGAACGGTACGGCCGTATTGATGGCTGGGTGAACAGTGTTTTTCCGCACACGCTAGATCATCGGGATCCGTTCGCGCAAATGAGCGCCGCAACGTGGCGGAGGAATATAGATCTTCACCTCAACGGATTCGCTTTTTGTGCTCAGGCCGCGCTGGAACAGATGAAGATTCAGCGGAGCGGATCACTGGTCCATATTGCTTCGATTTATGGTGTCGTCGGTCCGAACCGCACACTCTACGAAGGCATGGAAAATGTCCCGAATTCTGTGGTGTACGGTGTCATCAAAGGCGGGATCATCCAAATGACGAGGTATCTCGCATCCTTGTACGGTCCGCATGGGGTTCGTGTGAACGCCGTTTCGCCGGGCGGAATCGAGGATTCCAAAAATCAGCCGAAAGAGTTTATCGAGCGATATTCGCACAGAGTTCCTCTCGGTCGCATGGGAACCCCCGAAGACATCGCCCCGGCGGTGGCTTTCCTTCTCTCTGACGATGCCCGGTACATTACGGGCCATAATCTTCTTGTGGACGGGGGCTGGACGGCGATCTGACGACGATTCTTATTTTTCGGAGGACGATGCCCCTTGTCCTTCCCACCTTTGTCTGCCGACGGCGTATTCGATATTGCGATCATCTATTTCATACGTTTCCTGCTTTTTGAGGAGCGAGCAGAGACCCTTGTCGTACTCATCATAATCGTAGACCTGCTGCTTCACGGCCTTGTAGAGTCCTGTGGAGAGGAAGATCTCGAAGTAGTTCTGCTTGTAAGTGAATACCGATCTATCTTTGATGTAGTGGTACGATCGCTTCAGAGGTTTGGGGGGATAGAAATCTCCGATGATGAGGTGCTTCGAGGTGAGGCGATCGATTTCATCAGGTCTTCCCGGGCGGTCCAGTGGAAAACGAAATCCACGATCACGAGATCGAACGGCTCTTGGACGGGGATGTTGTGGGCGAAGCAGCGGATAAGGTCATGTCGGGGTGCTCGTGTGATTCGCAGCGAATTACTTCATCGGATGGGTCGATGCCCACACACTCACTCCCGTACTGCTCTCGGATTGCCTGCAATCTTCATGCCCGCGCAGCCGATATCGAGCACACGCTTTGGTGGCTCGGGGATCAGTTTGAACGGCCAATCGGAGTCCGTACGGACGATGTGATAGTTCCTTCGATAGAAAGCGTCCCCTTCTCCAGTTTAAAAGGCGGCGTTCTGATTGTTTAGGACCTTCATGGGAGCATCCTAACAAACATTGCAGGAGAGACAATTCAGACAAAGAATTTTGTTCGGGTTTCTATGACGGGTATATTCCGTCCTGCTATGGGCAAAGGACAAGATCTCTACCGCAAAGCGAAGACATTGATCCCCGGCGGGACACAGCTTCTCTCGAAACGACCGGAGTTGCATCTGCCGGAGAATTGGCCCAGCTACTACAGTCGTGCGCTGGGGGCGGAGGTGTGGGATCTGGACGGCAAGCGGTATCTCGATATGGGATTCAGCGGGATCGGTTCGACGGTTCTCGGCTTCGCCGATCCAGACGTCAATGCCGCCGTACACAAGGCCATTGATGCCGGTACGATGTGCACGCTCAATTGTCCCGAGGAAGTGACACTCGCCGAACTGCTCTGTGAATTGCATCCATGGGCGCAGATGGTGCGCTATGCGCGCGGAGGGGGCGAAGCCATGGCGGTGGCGATCCGTATCGCGCGCGCGCACACCGGTCGCGAAAAAATCGCTTTCTGCGGCTATCATGGTTGGCATGATTGGTACCTTTCCGCGAATCTTGCGGATGACGATGTCCTGGACGGTCACCTGCTCCCGGGGCTCGACCCCAAGGGGGTGCCGCGCGGGCTCAAGGGCACAATGCTGCCGTTCCGCTACAACAAAATCGAGGAACTTGAAAAAATCGTTCAGGAGAACGGAAAAGATCTGGCCGCGATCACCATGGAGCCGATGCGGGAACACGGTCCCGAGGGCGATTTCCTTCAGCAGGTTCGCGCATTGGCCACGAAGTCTGGTGCCGTGTTGATCTTCGACGAGGTGACATCGGGATTCCGCATGACATGCGGCGGCATCCACCTCACGCTGGGTGTGGAACCGGATATCGCCGTCTTCGCGAAGGCGCTGGGCAACGGGTATCCGTGCGCGGCCATCATCGGACAGCGTTCTGTCATGGAGTCCGCGCAGAAATCATTCATCAGCAGCACCTACTGGACGGAGCGTATCGGGCCTGTGGCCGCATTGGCCACCATTCACAAATTCCAGGAAAAGAAGGTGCACCTGCATCTCATTCGTATGGGGAAGCTGGTGCAGGAAGGATGGAAGCGTGCCGCGGACAAAGCGGGCCTAGAGATCGAGATCGACGGCATTGAACCACTCAGTCACTTCTCCATCCGTTCTTCCTTCGAGGAGGCGCCGCGGACGCTCTACACACAGCTCATGCTGGACAAGGGATTCCTCGCGCTCAACAAGTTCTATGCTACCTACGCGCATACGGAAGATCAGGTGAAGCAATATCTCGCTGCCACAGAGGAGACGTTCGCCATCGTGGCGCGTGCAATCAAAGAAAAGAAAGTGATGGAAATGCTCACGGGCCCCGTGGCACATGCGGGATTCAAGCGACTTACGTGATCATCAGGATTTTTTCCGACCCAGAAATGTCAGGCTTTCACCGAGCCAGTGCTTCTCAATGAGCGCCTTGTACTCGCGATCCGAGCGCACGAAGAACGCGTTGAAATCTTTCGCAACGGGGTCCGAGTCCTTTCCCTGCTCGATGAGCACGGGATCGCTGTTCCCCAGAGCGAAATTGGGTTGAGGTGCCCCCGTAATCTTCCAATGGAGGTGATTGAGAAAGTTGTAACGTTGAACATTGCCCATGGATCCGACGAAGCCCGCTCGGTCGAGTACGTCCTGCAGCGTCGATTTCGTGAAGTAGGAAACATGCGGTTCCCGGAAGTAAAAATCCGCGTATCCGGGCACCTGATAGTGATCGAGGAGAATATCGTGAAGATTCGGCAGCTCCAAATAGAGCACGCCATCCGGCTTGAGGTTTTTTCCGATGGCACGGAGGAATGCGACAGGATCCTCCACATGTTCCAGAACCTGAAACGCCGTGATGAGATCGAACGGCCCCTCACTGATCGTCGCCAGCTCGATCGGATCGCCGTAGACGGGAAAATCCAGATGCGTTCGTATGAAGTCCGCGGCATCCTGACTGAGCTCCAGACCCACGCGCACCTTCACTCTTCCCTTCAGCGCGGCCAGGAAGTGTCCGGTGGAACAACCGACGTCGAGGATGCGCATGTCGGGACGCAGGAGCGGCTCGATTTTTTCGATGATGTACTTCTGGAATGGGAAGTACGTGTCGAAGATTTCCCGAGAGTTCGATTTCTTCGTCAGGTCCGGACCGTACGTGTTTCGGTACGTGGTTTCCTCGTAGAATTCCCTGTCTCCTTTCTTCCGCGGGCGCAGGAAAACGTATCCGCATTGCTGACACCTCAGCACATCCCGCACGACGTCATAGCGCAGTTTCTTCCGGATCACTTCGCAATTGGCCGATTGGCAGAGGGTGCAGGATGTCATCGGAGAGCGTGGGATGCTTCGCCCGGCAGCCGGGTGTTCTCAAACCGTAGCGAATCGATTGCAAAGGTCAAGAGCGTGCTTGATCCATTCCAGAGCATCAAGACCCGAGTGTTCGCGACCACCATCCGTGTAGGCTTCCCAGTGCCCCGTTTCGGTGCGTTTCGCTTCTACCGACAGCACGATGCACTGTGCGCCGAATTCATGAACGGCTTCCGAAAGCAGATCGGGCCGGCGGACGGCGCCGGTATTGATGGCGACTTTGTCGGCGCCGGCACGGAGAAAATTGTTGATGTCACGAATGGACTGAATACCGCCGCCCATCGTGAGCGGGATGAACAGCTGATCGGCAATCGAGCGCATGAGATCGAAGTCCGGGCATCGGCCATAGAGGCTCGCGACAATGTCCATTGCAATGAGTTCGTCCGCGCCCTGCTCATAGTATTTTTTCGCGAGCATCACGGGGTTCCCCACCACCCTGAGTCCTTCCATATGGATCCCTTTCACGAT
>Ga0172381_10008336_pt1 | contig 10149 bp, 13 predicted proteins | sample Leawel6488metaG_FD_119754 | JGI IMG/M metagenome (GOLD analysis project Ga0172381, IMG submission 119754) | Leachate microbial communities from a municipal landfill in Southern Ontario, Canada - Leachate well 64-88 metaG | ecosystem: Engineered > Solid waste > Landfill > Unclassified | place... | reverse complement strand
GAATGGCTTTAATGTGGAATATGTCACTCATACCGGAGGTGCATTTCAATTAATCCCTATCGATGCTTGCCGTAAGTTATGTAATGAATTTCGCTCACTTTCAAAAGGCGACCTGACGATTGGAGGTTTTTTCCAGAAGATAGGATATAAACCTGTTTACCTTCGTGACCTTGAGATGAAACACGTGGGATTAAATCAGTCAACACCCGGCAATGTGTATGTATTATGAAATATGATCTTATAATAGTTGCAAAATCCTCCAGTAAGGACCTTATTCAGGTTACTCAAAATTGCATCAATTCAGCACGTGCAGATGGTGCAGATATGAATGTTATTGTAGTTGAGACTTCCGGGTGCGTAGTGAAATATGATGGAGTTGATCAGGTTGTCAGTTATGAGGGGGATTTTATTTATAACCGTGCGCTTAACCTGGGTTTGAAATATGCCGAAGGCGACATTCATATACTTGCAAATAATGATCTGATATTTCTTCCGGGCTGGTCAAAGATAGGCGATATAATGATTACCAATAATCTTGACAGTGCGTCCGCTCTATCAGAAGACCCCCGGCAAAAAGACTTATTAAGAGGCGAATATATCTACCCTTATAATGAGATTGGGAGGTTCCTGACTGGTTGGTGCATTTTCGTTACACGTGAATGTATAAAGAAAATAGGGTCATTAGATGAATCATTTAATTTTTGGTATAGCGATAATGTATATGGTGACCAACTTATCAAAGCAGGATTAACTCATGGACTTGTATGTAATGTTCATGTCAATCATATAACCAGCGCAACACTCATGACTGTTCCCCTAAAACTAAGGAAGCAGTATTCATATGATAACGTGTTAATGTATAAAATAATAAAAAAGATTAAGTATGCCGGTTGAGAAAGAATTAAAAAAGGTTATTCCAAAAATCTATAAATGGAATGTTGAGAACCTGGGGCTTTTCTTCTGGATCAGGGCGCAAATTACCGTATTACCTGCCATAAGGATTGATCAGGCTATCAATAGCTATTTTAGGTTTATCGGGGCGTCCCCTGATGAATGGGATTATATGGGTGCAAGGACGACTTATTTTAGGATGCAAAAGGAGTTTTTTGAATGCGAGCGCAATGAACCTGCCACGTCGGATAGATGACATATTAAATAAGAAGCAGGCACTTATTGATAGGTACCGTGACAGGCTGGGGAACTCAGTTATCCGCTTGCAGAGTGAGCTATTTGAAAAAACTATAACTGAACTGATTCCACTGTTGGATATCAAAGATGGAGTTATTCAGGATACGGCAAATAATTACAAGGTCATCTCCCAGGTTGATAAGATCTATAATGACTTCAATAAGTCGGTTATTTCGCAGATATTTCCGGAGATTGCAAAAGGGACAGAGCAGATCGCAGCACTAAATAATAATGTCTTTAATCTTGTCATGTCCCGTGACCTGCCGCCAAACTTTGAAGCTGTGTTGACCAATGCTAAAAAGTTAATGGATGCACGGCTCGGAATTGATTACAGCCTAAGTAAAGGGCCTCGAGTAGTAAGGGGAAGCTACCTGTATTCAATTCTAAAAGATACCGGGGTGACTGAGTTTAAGCAACTGATGTTAAAGGGTGTCACGGCACAGATACCAATAAAGGATTTTATTGCATCTATTAAGGAAAATATTGTCGGGGGTGAGGAGAAATACGGAATCCTGACACGTAAACTCAGGATGTACACTTATGATCTTTACCAGCAGTATGATGCTGCTTATAATGTCAAGCTCGCTCAGGAGTTTGGTTTAACATGGTTTATTTACCAGGGAGGGTTAGTAGAAGATACCCGTGACTTCTGCCGGGAACATAATAACCATATTTATTCTATTAAGGAATCCGAAGGGTGGAAAACATGGACACCGAGAGATGCGGTTAATATAACCGAATTTAAGCAGAAAGATTTGGATAAAGTACCGTCTTATCTTGACTATCCCGGGTATGATCCTTTGATTGACAGGGGAGGTTATAACTGCCGTCACCAGCTCGGATTTATACCGGATGAGTTGGCTCAGAAGATGAGAAGTGTAAAATAATAACATTATGTTTTATGCAAATAACTATAATCATTTAAAATTTACATCAATTATTAAAAGCTATGGCATTACCAAAAAAAGAGCTTGTTGAAGTGAATGGGAAAGAGGTTTTAATGTCTGAAGCGGCATTTGCTATTGCCTCTAAACACTTTGGCGCAAGGAAAGTAAGACTGGCAACAAAAGAGATACCCATTGAACTCAGGAAAGCACCCCCGAAGCTTGACATAGTCCCTCCGAAAATGATTGAATCGGAAGTTGACCTGTCAAAACAGGAGGTGACTGTAACTGCAACTCCAGTAATTAAAAGGACAAGACGCAGGAGATGAAACAATATCAGGTAAAGAGTAAGAAAACCGGAAAGATTGACATACTTAATGAAAATGAATATGCCAATCTAATCAAATCCGGCATTGAAAAGCGATTTATTATTGAGGAGATAAAGACCATGCGCCAGATATTGGCCCCTGAAATAAAGAAAGTTACCAAGAAAAAAGATAATGAAAGTTGAAGAACAGAAAATCTTAAATGAGAGTTTGTCGAAGCTCTTTAAACTCGACCCGGAGACGCTTGCTTCACTCTATAACGAAGCTGGAGATTTAACAGATTTTTCCAAAGTCCTTGATGCTGATGCTGAAAGGATAAAAAAGTACAAGTCAGATGCCGATAATCAGTACAAAAGGGGGATAAGAGAAGGTGCCTCTAAAACTGAAAAGGACATTAAGGAAAAGTATGAAGTTGAGTCTGATATGCAAGGTGTAGAACTGATCGATTACCTGCTTGTGTCAAAAATAGAGGAAGCAAAGGCTGCCGGGACGAAGGACATAACAAAACATCCTGATTACATTAAGTTGCAATCATCAATTGATAAACGGCTAAAGGAAAAGGATACTGAGTGGCAGACTAAAATGGAGGCCAAAGAGAAGGAGATCGCAAAAGAAAAACTGTTTGAAAAAGTTAGTAAAAGGGCATTAACAAATCTTGAGACACGCAATCCTATCCTGCCTGGTGACCCACGTAAGGCTCAGGTCTGGAAAGATACTTACCTGAATGAATTACGTTCTGGTAATTACCTGGATAGCGAAGGAGAGATTATAGTCCTGAATGCGGAAGGGCAGAAGCTGACTAATGCACACGGTCATCCGATCACCTTTGATGAGTATGAAAAAGATATTGCTGAAAAATACTTTGAGTACCCAAGAGCTGAAGAAAGAACTAATTCCGGAAATAAAGAACAGAAAAACTCCGGAACAGGCTTTAACGCTCCTAAAAATATTGATGATTACGCAGCAAGGTTAAGAGATCCGAAGATTACACCAGTAGAGAGAATGAAGTTAGTTGAATGGTATAATCTAAATAATCTAAAATGAGTACATTATTTTCATGCGGTTATCTGACCGCAGTTCAGGCAAAGGCAGATGCCATATTTGCCGATCCTATTTTAAACAACGATGCAGTTGTTGATGCTATTGCCGCAAAGGCAGTACTTGAGCAACAGCAGGGAATGGTAAGGATGCCTTCCATAACAGGCACCAAAAACAAGGAACTCCGTGTCGAGTGGCTTACAAAGTGCAGCCCGACAACCTCTGAGTGCAGTGATGACTGTACTATCACTGGGGAAGATGCAACCCCGGAATGCAAGGATTATGAACTGGAATGTCTGAGGGAATCATCCTTTAAAGTTGCTGAAAGAGTTTACCGTGATCGTACTATTGAAAAGGTTGAAGCCGTTGCGTTTAATATGCTTCGTCACATGGCCGCAATGGATGAGTATGTTGCTCAATATGTGCTTACAGGTCTTGCAGCAGCTGCCGGGACAAACCTCTTTACAGGGGGGGTTGGTAATGTTTCAGGTACGACTACTTACATCGCCCCCCAATACTGGGATGATGCAATATGGGGATATTTCGACCAGGTACGTAGGTTAAACAAGTTCCGTAATCCTTATCTGATTACCGGGAATAACCTTTATCAGCTTCTCTTTAACAGGCCGCTTGAGGCTGGTAATGCTGATGGAGTTGGAAACTTCAGAAAGATGCAGACCTTAAAAGTTTATCAGGATCCCGAGAATGTTGAAACGGTTGCAGCCGGTCAGTCTTTCCTTATTCATAAAGGTTCAGTTGCTCTTATTACTAAGGCATGGAACCCGATGAACCCCGCTAATGCAGTTGAGCCTGCTCCGGGTTATTTCCTCTGGAGTGAACCATCAAGGAACCTTCCGGGCGTAAATTATGATATTATCATGCAGCAGTCCTGCTCAAGCAATGATTTCCATGAGGCTTATAAGATACAGCTAAACGGGCTGTTTGCTGTGAATCCTTACCCGTGTGACGATGATAATACTGGTGTATTAGTATTTGAATGCGGTACCGAATGACATTAATAACATATTGTTTTATGTAACAAGAAAGGACACATTTATTTTTGATGTGTCCTTTTTAATTTACCAGTAATGAGTATTCCAGTATGTTTTGAAAATATTATCGGCTTCTCACGCAAGGAAGATTTGTGTGTAGCTGATGAAAACAGCGATTGGTTAGCAGCTTACGCAGTCTCGGAATCAGGATTGTATATTGATGAACTCCCGGGAATGCCCCAGAGGTTTATATCTTCACTTGGAGGTAATTATGACATCTGGGAGAAGATGAATAATGCAATGGAGAACGCCATTAATACATTCAAAATAGATGTTCTTGGTGAGATATTAAAGTACAAAGAGCCTGCACGTGGACGCTTCAGGGGAGACATAGGGAATAAATCCTTTGTTTCAACCCTGCCAGACCATACATATCATGGTTTAAGAATGTTTGCAGATATACAAGGAGGTACTTTTACTTTAAGGGGTATTTGGTTAATACTTAATGTAACTGAGAATGTCACGCTTGAAATATACGATGAATATGATCTGCTCCATTCAATAGCTTTAACGTCACAGGCAGGCAGACCAAAATACACTGCCATCACACCGGTTGAGCTTACCCTTGACCGGAATTATTATTTTCTCTACACTACAACCGGGCTGCCGTATAATAATAAACTTACCTGTAACTGTGGATCTTATAAATGGTGTTTTAATACCTGTAACCCCTGTTATGGTCCTTCCCGTGACGCATGGACTTCATGGGCTATGGTCGGAGGTGTTGCAGGTGATGATCTTACAATCAGGGATGACTGGGGAACACAGCGGGAGGCTCAGGGCATGATACTTCATGGTGACTTTGGATGTGATATAATAGGAACGCTTTGCAGTGATCATGCTAACTGGTCAGGCAATGAGGTTGACCTTGCCATTGCAAATGCTATCTGGTATAAAACAGGGGAATATCTCGCAACTTACATAATGGACACGCAGGAGGTGGGACGTAATATACTTCTTGGAGTAGAACAGTGGAATGCAAACAGGGCTTTCTATAATGCCAGGTATGTGACAATGATAAACTTCATTGCTGAGAACTTTGAAGATGACCGTAATGAATGCTTAAAGTGTAAGAATCCTTTTGGTTATAAACGCAGATCACAATTGTTATGACACCGCAGGAGCTTGACAGAGCATATACAAAGACGCTTAGTGACATGAGTAGTCATCCCAGGGGAGAGGTGATGAACAGCTTGGGTATTGTTGCCTTAGTGCTTATTAAGCAGAGAGTACAGGAAAAAGGCGAAGATGTGGGAGGTCAGAAATATGCTCCGTATTCTACTAAGCCAATGCTGGCAAACAGGGCAGGAATGAATGTAAGTGCCTATAATAAGATTGCAGGATCAAAGGATAAGCGCAAAGAGTTAAAATGGGTCACTATTGACGGGCATAAGTTATTTGAGGTTCCAGGGGGATATAAACAATACAGGGAATTACATGGGAGACAGACGGGATTTGTTGATTTCTCTTTTTCCGGGCGTATGTGGTCAAATGTAGCACTGATAAGCTCACCCGCTGATCATAATTCGGGGGTGGCAATTATCGGGGCAAAAAACACTGAAACGAATGACATACTCGAGGGCAATACAAAACGCCGGGGTGATATACTTGATCTCTCTGATAAGGAAATTGATGAACTCAAAGAGATGTATAATCTTGGGATGTTGAAGATATTAAAGCAAAATGGATTATAGTCATGTGTAATTGTGGTAAAAAAAGACCGCCTAAGAAATGAATAAGGCAATAGCAGATATTTTAAAAGCAAAGATTGAGAACCTTGACTTTGTAGATAAGATCGCTGGGCTGGTGGCACCTGTTTATGTTGATATGGTGGACGAGAATAATAATAGGGTGCAGAAATGCTTTCCGGTATCTTGCACTACCACAGCTCAGGATTGTAAACTCGGAGCATATAATGATCTTTGCCCGGATTCAAAATATAAGACAGTAATTTACTTTGAAGACAGGGGTGTTACTTTTGACCGAAGGGAGGGTAAGTTTATCTATTACAGGTCTAACCTTCGCCTTGTCTGCTGGATAAACGCGGTTAATCTTGAGAATGATGGTTGTGCTGATGGTACTGAGTGTTCACTCGCTGCAGATCTGATAAAAGATATTGTTTGTGCATTGCCGGAATTCCCTGAAAACATATCACCTTTTGCACAGGTTATGCCGGTTGTCACATCTCAGGAAATAAGGTCAAATGCGATCTTTTCCGCATATACTTATAATGAAAAGCAGGTTCAGTACCTGATGTACCCTTACGACTACTTTGCACTCGATATAACAACAGAATTTGCCGTATGCCAGACCTGCAGCTAATAATAAAACTATCCCTTATTGCATCCATTTTCTCATTCCTGGGAGAACCGGATGAGATATTTGCACAGTACCGAAGGCAGATAATGAAACTTCCGGACTGGTTAAATAAACCGCTTGGGAGTTGCCATAGGTGCTTAACTGGACAGGTAATGTTATGGTACTTTCTTTTCACACATCCCTTTAACCTGATTGAACTTGGTTTTTTCATCGCAGCTGGAATATTTCTCTCTCAAATATATTTTATAATATGGAATTACGAACAATAAACTTTGATGATAGATACTTTGAATGTGATGGCAGGAAATTCTATGTTAAGGATTCGCTGTCATTTGCCCGGTATAAGGTGCTTCAGGAACTAAACCTTGAATTTGGTTATTCTGCAAACTTTCACGACCTGTTCAAGCAGGTACGCATTGCATGGGATCACATGAATAACTTAAAACTTGGTGAGGCTGCCGTAGTGCTTCATAATATCATGTACGGGGTTATTTCGCTTGACGAAAAAGATGACCCGGCATTAAGAATGTGTGCTTTATTTATTGATGAAGAAGGGGAGGATCCAGCTGTGTATGATGAGGGGAAGATGAGAGAGAAGATCGACTGCTGGGAGAGAGGAGGACTGGATTCTGCCCCTTTTTTTCAATTTGCGGCCAACTTGTGTCCCGGTTGGATACCCGCTTACAAAACCGTTTTGAACGATGGTTTAAAACCGGTGAAGGACAAAGAAAAACAGAATCCATTGCCAGAAGAATAGAAGAAAATAATAAGTACTGGAATGATCTATTATATAGCATTTGTGATGGCGATGCATCTAATATCAGAGAGTTAAAAGAGTATGACATATTTGATTTTTTTGATTATGTTGAAAATGTAATGAAAAGGAGAGATGCCGGAAGTTAAGCTTATAATGCAGGCTGAGAACAGTGACCACTTACGTAAGATTAAGGAGGTTCAGGAAGCTCATCGCAGTCTTAATAAAACAGTTGTCGATAACCAGAAGCGGGAAAAGGGGCTGATTGAGGATATTGAAGATGCATTAACCGACCTTCAGGAAGCAAAGAAAAAAGCATACTCTATTGAAGATATTGCAAAGTACAATCAAAAGATTGCAGAAGCTAAACGGGATCTGCAGGAATACAATGAGGCCGGGGTTAAAGTTGAAAAGACTCAGCAGTCAATGGTTCAATCTATTGGCAAATGGGCTTTAGGTTTGGGGATTGCCACAACTGCAATTAAGATATTAAAGGATGCTGTACTTGCAACCACAACAGGTATTAATGCGTTTAACGTGGCAACAGCAGCCTCAAGACAGGTAATTTATAATATTGTCACAGGGGCGCAATCATGGACTGCCGGGCTAAATGAAGTAATAAAGGCAACCGTTACGCTAAATAAGTTAAGGCTTCAGGAGAAGATTGATTTGTTTGATGCAAAGGTTCATCAGATTGCATATAACAAGGCTCTTGTTGACGCTCATGATCATACAAAGACGGCAGAAGAAAGAATAAAGTCATACGATAAGGCACTTGACGCACATAACAAAAGAATTGAAATAGAGATTGAGTCTGTAAATAAAAGAGTAGTTGCTATATCTGCACTACTAAAAGCAGCCCCGGATAATGAAAAGTTAATAATGGAAATGCAGGAGCTTCAGATTAAGTTGCTTGATCTGGAAGTTCAAAGATACTCATCTCAGAAAGAGATTACATCAATGCGCACATCTCTTATCAAGAGTGAGCAGGAAAGGATGGAGAAGTTCTTTAAGGATATTCACGACGGATTACAGAAGGCAGCTGATGAAGAAATTGAGATACAAAAAAAGAAATACAAGGAGTTAAAAGAACTTGAAAAAGAATATAGGGCAGACGTAATAAAGGCAATTGGACTTTCTGATCAGATAATGGAGAAAACATTATCAATATGGAATGAAGCTGTTAAGAGAGAAAAGGATTCAGGTGAGTTTACAAATAATCTTAAAAAGCTCTTTGGTATTGAAGATGGGCTGCAGGTCAATGAAGATATTCTAAAGCAGACGCAGGCTCAGATTGGCATAATACGGCAAGAGGATATTGATAGTACAGAAGATGCCGAGCAAAAGAAGCTCGATGCAAAACAACAGGCATGGGACACTGTACTTGCAAGTGAACAGGCTATATTTGATATATTTGCCATGAACAGCGATAACAACCTTAACCGGGAGCTTCAGGCACTTGATAAAAAGACACAAGCTGAGTTAAAGGCAGCAGGGGATAATGAGAAAAAGAAACAGGCAATACTTGACAAGTCGGAAGCTGAGAAGTTAAATATAGAAAAGAAATACCGGAAGGAGCAGCAGAAGATTGCAGTTGCACAAACGCTTATCAACGGCGCACAGGCCATTGTAAAGACTTTCGCAGAATATGGATACACTCCCCCCGGATGGGTTGCAGCCGGATTAATGGCAGCACTTACCGGCCTTCAGGTAGGAGTTATTAAGGCTCAGAAATTTGCTAAAGGAGGATGGACGGGTAAAGGAGGTCAGGTAGATGAGACAGGTCAAAGGATGGCAGGCATAGTACATGAAGAGGAGTTTGTGACAAAGCGAGGCCCTGCTGCTAAATACCGTGAATTGCTTGAAGCAATCAACAGGGATGATAAACGGGCAATGCTTAAATCATTTAACAAAGTTGATATTCCTGAGATAACGTCCCCGCAGGTGAATAATTCAATCATGGTTGATAATAAGGGGCCAAATAGCAGGCTTGACAGGGTCATTAAAGAGCAACAGAGGCTTAATGAAAAGATGAGCAGGCAGGGTCAGATAATGTATAGAAATGGCAAGACGGTGTTAATAAGAGGGAATAAAATAAGGGTAACAGGATGAATCCCGTATATAGGTTTTACGTAAATTATAACTCAGTTATCACAGAGGTTTTTCCGCTTAACTTCCTTGAGACTATGCTTGTAGATGAGCTTGAAAGGGGTCAGGTATTCTATAGAAGAAAGTTTAACGGGCCGTTGACGTTTGGAGGCAGAAAGTTAAAAACAGATTTTGACTTGTTCTGGACCATTGAACAGGCATCACCATGCGGGAGAATAGACTTCTTAATTTACAGAGACCTTGACCTTTACTTTCAGGGTTACTTTGCAACATCGAAAGGGAGCTTTGACCTTGACAGTTGCACTTTTACTATCACACCCTTAGTTGAAGATGATTATGTTGAGTGGATTGAAAAAGGGTCTGTACAGTTTGACATATTCAATGCTGCTCCTCAGAAGACAACATCTTATTTCATAACCGAATCAGTTAATCTTCTTAACACAAGGCTCCTTATTGATGTGATAGAGTATATTGCTGAT
>Ga0172381_10008335_pt1 | contig 10151 bp, 29 predicted proteins | sample Leawel6488metaG_FD_119754 | JGI IMG/M metagenome (GOLD analysis project Ga0172381, IMG submission 119754) | Leachate microbial communities from a municipal landfill in Southern Ontario, Canada - Leachate well 64-88 metaG | ecosystem: Engineered > Solid waste > Landfill > Unclassified | place... | reverse complement strand
TCTTTAATCTTTTCAACTTCTTCTTTTCTCAATTTATTGTAATATTTTGACCTTAACGAGGGAGTTTTCAATTCTGCCCGATAAACTCCTTTTCTAATTTCTTTCATATTTTTAAGGCTATTCAGGAAAGGAATTAAAATTTATCTCAACCTTTTTATTGCCAAATCCACACACTCGCTCCTGCAAGCCCATTCCATATCTTTGCCAGTATCACAATATCCGCCTTCGTGTTCTGTATGAGTTGAAATAACTTTTATAAATTCATCTATAATCTCATCGGCAAGTTTATTAGCATCTTCATACCCAAGCCCATAAGTCGTATCGCCTATTACTTTATATTTACCTAAAATTTTTAATAATTTATCTTTCATATATTTTTAAGGTTATTTAGGAAAGGGATTATAATGATAAATTATTGACAAATTGGTAATCCTAATTTAATTCTTAATAAATCAACCAATATGCCAGTAAAAATAATTAAAATAACTGCTCCACATAATGCGACTATCATTAATGAAATATTTGATAATAACTTTTTCATAAAGTTAGATTATTTACTTAATTTTTTTACATTTTGCACATTTATAGCCGACTAAATCATAGCCTCTTTTTATCGGTGTCCATCTATGTTTACAATATTTTTTCATAAAGGTCTTATAATGATAAATTAGTTAATTATTTAAAAATATTCTATTCTAATTACATACTTACCATTAAATTCTTGTTTTCCTTTTCTGAACCATTTAATTGAAGCCATTTCTCCGTTAACTAAAAACTCTTCTATCGGTTGGTCTTTCTCGGCTGACACAAATCCTATGCCTGATAATGTTATACTTCTAATTTTCTCATTGTTAAATTTTTCACGCCTAGTTTCTTCAGTATCAATCATAAATTTATTATTAAGTTATTTATTTAAAGGTTAATTATTTACTTAAAGCTGGAGCGGAAGGATAAAGATAATTCACTCAATGGGTAGCCTAATTATCTAACTTCTATTACCCAATGTATTATTCGCCCCAGCTTTTAATAAACAATTTAAAGGTCTTATAATGATAAATTAGTTACTTAATCATAAAAGTTTTCAGTCGTATCAATTTCTACATATTTATAATTATCAGTAAAATGATATGACCACGAAGAAAGCATCCCCGTCTGAATTGTATCTTTAATCTTTTCAACTTCTTCTTTTCTCAATTTATTGTAATATTTTGACCTTAACGAGGGAGTTTTCAATTCTGCCCGATAAACTCCTTTTCTAATTTCTTTCATATTTTTAAAGTTATTTAGGAAAAGAATTAGTTGTGTCTTTAGTGGCGATATTATTTATTAAAATAATCTGTTTTTAAAACTACTACTGGATTAATAAATTTTTTATCTTCTTTTGCTAAGCGTGCTCGTTTTAAATTTTCTTGCATATGTAATAAAATCCTTTGTGATTGAATTGGCATATTTTTTTCTATAAAATGATTTGTAAAACCTTTAATCATTTCGCTCAAGGCACGTATAAATTGTTCTTTGCTATAAACTATTCGTGGTGGTTCTTCTAATTGTCTATATTCGTTATCTGATTTAACCTTAACTATTTCGGCTATATTACTTGCCTTGATAGTACTACCGTTAATAGTTATACTTCCCTCTAAGCCAATCTTTCTTAAATAAGCTTCTTGTTCATCTGTAATTTCGTATTCACTTTTTGTAAAAGTTTTAAGAATAAACATTTGATTAAATATTATCTAAATTAATTACTTTTGGTTTGCTGTTTTTTTCTTTTTCAAAATAAACCAAAAGTTTGCCCATATTGTCTTTAAGTTGACACGGCGTCGTGATAACAGGGGAATATGGTTTACCCTGTATTGAAACGGCTAAACGAATTGTATTTAGAAGTTCATCATATCCAAATTTCTTAATCATTTCTTCTAATGCTTTTCTCTGAGTAATATTGTTATAAGTGATAGTCGGGTTAATAACTTCGAACTCTTTTATTAAAGGGTTTATATTTATCGCAGGCGAAGCCTGCAGATCTAACCTATCCTTACCTAACCTATCCTTACCTAACCTGAGTGCCGTTTGCGGTACGTTCGCGGTACGTACCATTCCTTTCCGTTTCTTTAGCCATTCTGGTGGTTCGATTTTTTTAATTTCTGCTACACCTTCTCTTAGTTCTGTATAAGCACCATTTTCATTTAAACCTAATAAGGATTTTTCTTTTTTATATTGAGTTTCGTGATATAAATCCGATCTAAGTAAATTGTGTATTAACCAATGTTTTATAACAATAATCCCATTTTCAAATATTAATATAAATCTTTTAGATATTAAAATTTTTAAATCATCATCGTTAGAACCAATAATTTTAGATATTTTTTTAGGACTACCAACAAATCCATCATCATCTGCATACATTCCGAGATGAAAATAAAGAGATTGACTTGATGCTGGCATATCTAAAAAAGCATCACTTTCTACAATATCTGGGCTAAACATTCTCCGTTGTGACATATATTTTTTAACTTAAATTAAAAAATCACACACCTACCGCCAATGGTAACATCGTCAAATGCAACACCATTCTTGGTATGTGTGTGATTTCTTTTTTTAAATTTGACGATGTAATTTGTTGCATAGTAAAGTAAATATAACACATAATAAAAAAATGGCAAGAGCATTTATTCTATTGTAATATTAGTTCTTTTTAAAGTGCTTGTGGAAAACTATTTTGCGACTTTAGTGGCGGCAATAATATAATAATCTTTTACTTTTTTTAGCGGTGTAAAACGACTTAAATTAATATATTTTTGTTCGTCTCCGTCTAAAGTGCAATAAGAATATAAACCATCTAAATGGTGGAATGTAATAAACGCTTTCTTTTTTTTTTAATGTAATTTGAATTTTTGAACCTTTTGCAATGTCTTTTAATTCCATATTTTTTATTTAATTATTAATTCAGCATCTTTTGTAATGTCGCCATCAATTCTGACAACATATTTTGCTCCTTTAAAAACCCCTTCCTTACCGTTCTCGCCATTGTGTGACCATTTAATAAATTTGTCGGTTAAATATTCTGCTCCGCCATCTGTTTTATGATAATATAATTTCATCTTTGTTAATATAACTTGTTAGATTTTGTAAGTCAATTTCGCCATAAAATTCAAAGCCAATAAATGGACAAACTGGGCAAGACCAAATTGCCGTCCCATCTTTAATTATAGGTCTTATTTGTTCATCGCATATTGGGCAAATTATAAATTCTTGCATATTTTTAATTAAACTGATTTAGCTTCATAAAGATAATAATCTCCACCATCGTTTAAGTTTTGCAAGCAGTTAAATTCTCTGATAGCATCTTTTTTGTTATCAAAAGTTCCTATCCAAGAATTACTATAAGCTTCTAAAATTAAGTATTCTTTTTTAGTTTTCATATTTTTTTATTTCTTCATTATGTTCATTGTCTAAAATTTGTTGTAATAATTGTTTTTTTTCAATATAGTTTTCGGTTTTTGTTTTAGTTTTAGCTTTATGATGACGTCTGTGTAGCCAATGTTCGCCTGCTATGCGGAGTATTTTTATTTCTTTATGTTTTCTGCTTGTTTTTTTTAATGTCATATTCTAAATATTCATTATTTAATTCTTTTACATTTTTAAATGGTTTAATTAAATCAAGCCATTCAAACATAAAAGTCCATATACTATATTTTAATCTGTCGCCTTTACTATTAATCATACCACTTTTAATTTTGAATATTTTCCCATTATACTTGTCCATATTCTCTGCCCAAGAACAACCCTTTGTTCTATTATTTTCATCTAAGTTTCTTTTTACAATTTTAACAGTATCTCCAACTTTAAATTTTTGTGTCTTTTGTGGAACTTTGTTCATAAAATTTTTCTATTAAAGATATTGTTATATCGTTTTTACAATTATTGCAAATTATTTTATCAAAATCTGCATGTTTTAGAACTAATTTTTCTTTCTTATTAAATTTATATCTGCCAATCATTTGAACAATAAGCTCGTGTTCTTTAAAAGAACAACTGCAAAAAGGACAACTATATTGCATAGTTTTATGTTCCATTTCATTTTTTTTTTGTTGGGTCATTGGATCTATCATATAGTTAAAATGGAAATTCATCTTCTTCATCCTCATATTCATTATCTGTATTAACTTCATTTCTATTAGTTATAGTTGGCTTACTAATTATTTCTTCTTTATCAAATTTAAAACATTCTTCATTTAATTTTTTAATATCAAGTTGAATTAATATCCAATTATGTTGGCAAGAACAACCGCCATTACCATCTTCATCTAAAGCGGAATAATTATTGTCTATTGTATAAATTTGTCCAGGGTAGCATCCCGAACATTTTTCTTTTACTTTTATTTTATCTCCAACTTTAAATTGTGTCATATTTTTGATAATCTAAATTTAATTCTTTAACATTTTTATAAATAGGTTCTTTTAATGTTAAGTCCTTTATATTAAATCCAAGCCTAACATTGTGGTCGTAGTTGTCAATAAATTCTACTAAGTAAAAATTTTTATCAATTTTTTCAATAATTTTACCCTCATTTTTTTTTAATATTGTAGAACCATGAATAATACCAGGAACATCTGTTCTGTAATTAGGAATAGTTATGCCAAATATTCCGCAATTAGTATTAATAAATTTTATTTTATCGCCAATTTTAAATTTTATCATATTGTTGATATTCTTCATTTAATTTTTTTATATCAATTGGTTCTGGTTGTTTTAATAAATCAAAATATTTTGCCTTAACTCTATAACCTAATAGTTGAATTTCTGTATCATTAAAAATTTTTTCAACTTTAAAAGTAATTCCATGTTTAGTGATTGAATATGGGTTTTCTATTTTATTTAATTTATTCCCTACTACTAAATCATCAACTTTAAACTTTGTCATATATTTTCTCGTAATAAAGTGATTGAATTAAAATCAAAAATAATTGAGCAGTCTTTAAGTTCTTTTTTAGCATACTTACGAACGAAATTGGCTATTAACGAACCTATGGTAGCACAATTAAAACAGATTGAGCGTGCTGTGCAAAGATCGTGGCTAACAGTATCTGGGCTGGTTAAGGTTGCGACGTAAGTGGACATCTGATTACAATATATTTCTAATTGTAAGCCACCCATACGTCCGTCAATAATAAAGACATTTTTGTCTTTAAATAAGTCATTAAGTTTAATTCGTTCTGCCATAGAATCAACGGCTATAATAACAAGTCCTTCTTTAATGTTAGCCTCCATTTCATTTGAAGTGCAAAAACATTCAACTCCAGTTTGTTCTTTAATATTATAAGCTAAGGCATCAGTTTTCTTTTGTTTTAATTGCGACTCTTTAAAGAACTGTGATGCTACATTATGGTCTTCTACAATGTCATTGTCATATAGATAGATATTCGAACAGCCCATCTTGGCAAGCAATAAGGCTGTCCAACTGCCAATTCCTCCACAGCCTATTATATGGATTGGAAATTCTAATTCGTGACTATCAATAATGTCTATTTGTCTGGCAAGTCTTGTCATAAAATTAGTATCTTAAAAAGTCTTTATTAAATTGAATTTTTTTAAAATATTCTTCGTCGCTTAAACTATCATAATCAATAATATCTAAATCATCTTTGGCATCTATAATGCGTGGAGTTAAATTAGTTACTATATCAATTCTATCATAATTACTATCAAACCAAGTCCATTTTTTTATTTCTTTTTTAGTAGGTAAATAAAGATGGTCTTGTTTTTCATAACCACTATAATCTTTTTTATTCCAGTTGCTCCAATTATTAACAAAACCAATGCTCTTACTTTTAACTTTAGCATCAATTTCTTTTTGACAGAATGCTTCAATTTTTTTATTATCCGTATATTTTTCTTCTAATTTTGTTATATCTTCTGTAGCCTTTTCTATAAGTTTAAGATACTTTTCTTTTTCCTTGGTTAGTTTTTCATTCTCCTCAACTTCAATTTCTGTAATATTAAATGTGCAAAAAGATGCTTTTTTAAACGGTGATGTATCTTTAGGAAAGATATCTAACCTTGCTTTATACTCACGTTTTTTATTTGTGACAATAGATATTAAATGCCCTTGTGCGGTATGTTCTTCTATGGTTGTTTCGTCTGTGCCAGACCAAAATACTTCCATATCGACATGGCTATGCCACCAAACATTCCATTCTTCCGTCTTTTCATTTGCTTTCATAAGTTCGTAGGTGAACTTAGCAATAGATTCGTCTGTGATTAAAGTGGTTGAACCAGTAACTTCCTGTGTAAAAATCATAAAGTCTGTAATGTAAATAACATCCTCTTTGGGATAGTATTTACTCTTTGCCATACCTGAAATTTCAGAGGTTACTAAGTCAACAAAATGATTTAATTTAAGATTGGCTTGGTCGTTAATTATAATTTTCATAAGAGTTTAATGAAGATTGAGCACTTGTTATCTCATTATTAATTAAATTGATTTTATCTGGATTTGGGATCTTTTTAGCTTGTTCAATTTTTAGATCCTTTTCCCAAAATAGAATTAAATCTTTATAATATTTTTTATTATCCCATTTTTCGTGTGCTTGCCATTCGCTTTGTTTAAGATAATCTAAAATGTTTTTTGGTTTGAATGATACATCTTGTGATGCACGAAATTTATTAGCTTGGATATAAGGTGAGCCATAGTTTGGGTTTTCTAAAAAATTGATATAATCAAACACTAAAAAGGCAATTTGATTTTCTTTTAAAAAGTTATTAATTTCATAAGCTAATTGATCGCCCGTGCAAACTACGCCTTCTTCTTTTACACAAGGGTGAAAAAGATGTCCTAAATTATATTGTCTTTTATAATTAATAATTTTAATTTTATTTTTTGATATAGCATTAAAAGGAATAAAAATATGATAAGCACCTAAAATAAAATCGGGTATTTTACCATCATGATAAGTTAAATCTTTAGTAGTTACTATAATATAGTTATCTACAATTTGAATATTATCAATCTTGGGGTGTTTAATTATTTTTTCGTATTGGTTATCAAAACTTTCTGGCTTGCCATCTAAAGATTCTTTAAAGTTTTTTAATTTAACTATATCTTGTTTTAACATTTTACCTCTATTTTTAAGTTCTTTTTGATAATATTTTAGGTTTTCTTTGTGAGATTTAATTGCGTATTCTAAGGCTTCTGTTTTCTTTTTTCCATTAATAATTATATTATTAATGAATTTATATTCTTGCATTAAATTAAATCTATCCATTGGTTTTTCAATAGGCACTACATCAAATTCGCTTTGTTTTAAAAAGATTCCTCGTTTTGAATTGATAATACCTTTAAAAGTATGGGCATTTTCGTTTGGTTCATCTAAAAAAATCTGATAAATATCCTTTAATTCTTCGTAGTTTGAATAAATAATACCTTTTTGGTCAGCACCAATTGTCGATTTTTTGTTGGTTATTATCCTTGATGGAATAATAATCTTTTTTAGTTTTGTTTTTAACATAGATATTGCGACTTAAGTGGTCTTAATTAATAATTAACTTTATTGTAGCCATCATTTTTGATGGCTACTAAGAGGTAATTATCTTCCGCCTTCTTTTTTGCCTGAAATTTGAATGAAGTCGCCATCTTCTGGCTTGTCAGCTCCATCGGCTTTTACTCCATTAACCCACATCGTTTCAGATGAGGCTAACTCAATGCCTAACTCATCTAAAACATCATCAACCGTTGAACCTTTAGGAACTTTAACTTCCTGGGTCGGTTCAGTCAACCGTCCAATTTTAACGGTTAGACCACCCCTCGCACTTGCGGAACGAGCCTTAGCTTTTTCCATATAATATATATTATTGCGGATTAATTTCCGCTTATTATTCTTCTTTAAAATTATTGCCCAATACTTCTTCGAACCAATCAAAGTTATTTTCTAATAGCCAATAGCGTGTGACTTTAAGTTCTTTTAGTTCGCCAATAACTTGCTTGCCAATAGGTGATTGCATAACTAACTTAGCTAAAATTTCAGGTTTATAGTTTATCTTGCGGTCAATGTTCTTAATACGATATAAGTTGGTTATTATATGCCTGACCGAGGCGTATAATTCGGTTTCCTTTTTTTCTTTTTGCGATGTTTTAATGTCTTTTACCATATTATTTTACAAAATGTTTATTATATAATTCTTCTCTTTTTATTATTTTATTTTTTATTCTCTTAATACGGTAATCTAAAAACGGCAGAGTTTTACTTATAAGGATACTACTGTGAAAAAATTTTGCTTCCTTTAATTTAATATGAAGATATATGCCGTCATAATCAATTATAAATTTATATTCTTTTATCATATGTTTGCGACTTTAGTGGAACGATTGTCCCTTATTTAATTTCTTGTAATTCAATTCTTATAGGATAAATAAATATATTTTCAGATGGATGCATATATAATGCTTTATTAAAATTAGTCTTTTTTATTTTAAACTTATTATTAGTCAAATTTTCAACATATACTTTAAGAAAATTTGGCAGTATATCGGCAACAGTATCTCTGACATTATCATTACATTGTTTTGGTAATCTTTTATATTTATAATCTACATATAGATACTTTGCTATTAGATTTTTATGCTTTGCTTTAACTTTTTTAGCTTTAATCATAAGTAGATTTAATAATTAACTTTATTTCAGGGGCTATAAATAACCCCTGATAAAAGGCAATTATTCCTCGTCTTCCTCGTCTTCTTCGTCTTCGAACTTTACGCCTGTAGAAAATTCAACCGTTTTACCCTTGATAACCATAATGTTATCAAAATCTTCACCATCATCAACTAACTCACCAACAGAAGTCTTCGCATCACTTAGCGAAAGATTTTCGGCGTGTAATTTATTGCCAACTACAATGAAATACTCTTTCTTGTTGTTTACTTTTATCATATATATGATTTAAATGCGACTTAGTTGTCGCTAAGTTTATAATTAATTTGTCCCTCATAACCTCAACTACTTAGTGAAGCACGATTTTTTATGTAGTTTTATAAGAGATATCTCTCTATAACAGGGTCGAAACTGTTATAGTAAATCTATGTCGGTTATGAAGAACAAACTAATTATAATTGTATAATTATAGTGGCTTCGTGAGCCATATATTTTAATGGACTTTTTAATTTTATGGTGATTGTTTTTTTCTTTCTATTTGTTTTTACTTCTTTTACTGTATATCCATCCGCCATAAGTTGAGCTAAGGTTATATTTTTATTTTTTGCCCGTGCCTTTGGCGGTTTTATATACATATTTTTTAATGTTAGCCGTAAATTCGGGCTATATTAAGAAACTTTTATTATTAAAGGCTGAAACCTCTCTATACACTCAATAGTAGGGTTAATTGATTTTAAACAAGGTAATGGGTCAGCAATAAGCGTTCCTTCTTCGTTAAAGAGTTGTCTAGACATCTGAGTAAGTGTTAGTGATTGTCTGATATGTCTTATTAAGATATTAGGCATAGATTTTCATTACCTATTGAGGTTGCGACTTAATTGGCAATCCGATAGATATATTAGCTTATGTTAGCTAATTAATAAATTGATTAAAATTTTAAAAGATACATTACTTAAAAATACTAATTAAAAATATTATCATCGTTGTTATAAACAAGACTAAAAAGATGATTCCAATTATTATAAGCATAGATTTTATCGGGCTATATTAAGAACTTTTTTAGTAATTTGGCATTTATCACATTGAACAAACTCATTATCAACTTTAGTAAATAGATGAGATTTACAGCCATTCTTTAAACGAACAGACTTTAGTTCACGAAATAGGTCTTTAAGTGTTTTTGTTTTCATAAGTGTTATTTAAGATTTGCTTAGCAATTTTTAGTTCTTCTGCTGTTATATCGTCATCGTTCCAATGGTCAATAGTGTCAATAATATCATCTATTGGGTAATAAAGCTGAATATATTTCCAAAATTGGTCAGATGACATTTTGTTTAATATTATATCTAGTAGTTGTTCTTTACGATTTTTTGGCATATTGATTGAATTTCGGGCTATATTAAAGGTCTTTTTACGGGAGTTATATAGAGCCTATTATTAATATTACTTATTAGAGTATTTCATAAACTTGAGTAATTAGGCTTGAAGGTTGTTAGGCTTATTGA
>Ga0172381_10008330_pt1 | contig 10154 bp, 13 predicted proteins | sample Leawel6488metaG_FD_119754 | JGI IMG/M metagenome (GOLD analysis project Ga0172381, IMG submission 119754) | Leachate microbial communities from a municipal landfill in Southern Ontario, Canada - Leachate well 64-88 metaG | ecosystem: Engineered > Solid waste > Landfill > Unclassified | place... | reverse complement strand
GATAAATTTCTTTATCTCCTTATTTCTAATTATTTATGTGGACCTGGGGAGAGTCGAACTCCCGACCTCCTCATTGCAAATGAGGCGCTATAACCAACTAAGCCACAGGCCCATTTTTTTATTCAAAGTGCTACTTTCAATCCATAAAAAAACCGAAAGCTCAATGCTTTCGGCCATATTCATCCTATTTACTTCTTCCTAAACTGGCAGTCCTCCTTGGTTGAAGTTTTGATTAGAATTTTTTTTGACTTTCAGCATCTCTATAAGTGGAAGTATTCTACCTAATTTAGGTAAACACGTCAACACCTAAATTAATTAAATAATTGATCTAATTTTTGCCACATTTCTCCATTCTCATCTTCATAACCCAATGCCCAAAATCCATATCCTCCAAGCTGATTTTGTTTGACTAACTCAATTTTTCGACTAATACTTTCCAAATTTTCAAAATAAATTTGATGAATTTCTCCATTTTCTTCAAAACTCACCCATGGTGTCATCGATTCCTCGTCCCAATTTAGTTTCATACTTGATGAACTTGATAAACTTTCTAACTTTATAAACTCAATCATCCTCTTATAACTTGCCAAAGCCGACCAACCACTTTTAACTGCCGCCCCAAATTCGTTTTTATAAGTTTTCCATTCATAACCATACAATGGATATGCCAAAATCATCTTTTTTTTATCTAAACCTAAAATTTCAATCTTTTCCACCACTTCCAAAATATTTCTTTCCCCAACTGGTGATCTAATTGGTGCCACTGGTCCCGCAAAATCCACCCCCGGCCTATGAAAATCATAAGCCATCACTATTAAATAATCCATTTTATTTATCAAATTATTAATTTGTTCTTCAGATCCTTTGATAATAGTATTAGCAAACACATCTAAACTTATTTCTCCTAAATCTTCTTGTTTTAATTTATTAAAAAAACTAATCATTTCTTCAGATAAAACTGCCGTCGGATTTCCCATATACTCAAAATCAACATTAATCCCGTCAAACTTTTGTTTTTCAAACAAATCTTTTAACTGTTTAATCAAATTATCTTGTGCTTCATTTGAAGCCATCAATTGGTTAATTTTTTCATCTTTAAACAATTTAATTCCTAAAATATTTTTTCCTCCATTTTCCCAAATTAAATCCTTCTGTTTTAAATAAATTTCACTATTTATTTTCTTAGATTGCGTATCCCAAATTAAATTTCCTTTTTCATCTACTTCTATCCCTAAAAAAATTAAATGACTGATTTCATCTGTATATTTGATTGTTTTCCCAACATTCCAAGTTGGCAAAAACCCTATTATTTTAGTTTCATTCTTATTTCTAATTATATTTTTTTTACTCGACAATGGATTCAAAATCTCATTTTTATTTAAAATTTTCCATCCAAAAAAACCACCTATCAATACCAAAATGAATCCCAATCCCAAAAACCACTTTTTCATGTCCTTAATTCTATCAAAAGTCCCAAAAACTATTTTTTATTTTTTACAAACCTAGATAAAAAATTATCTTTTTTAATGAAAACTAAATAAGTTAACCCAGCTATAAACAAATCTTTAAAATTAAATCTTTTTAACGGCAATACTAAAGAAAAATTAATTAAATTAACAAAAATAAAAGCATAAATAAAATACAATATCTTTTTATCATATTCGTTTTTATTTATTAAATTAATAGATACTACTATCTGTAAAATACACAAAAGCAAACCTAAAACAAACACAATTATCGCTATTACTTGTTGATAAATTGAAATTACAGTAAAAATACTATTAAAACCAATTAACCCAAATTCAGTAAAAAGGAGAAAAATCAAAGTAATATAAGGCAAGAAAGACAATACTCCTAAAGTTAAAAACAACCAACCAATTTTTCTAAAAATATTTTTTTTAAAAAATTCAATTATTTTAGTTTTTTTCATATATTTATTCAAAGTGGGTGATGGAGAACTCGAATCTCCGACCCCTGTCTTATCAGGACAGTGCTCTAACCAACTGAGCTAATCACCCGTAAAAGTAAACCTATTGTAGCAATAACCTTATCAAATTTAAATACCGCAAAAAACTTCTCCCTTTTATCAAGGGGAGATATCGATTTATCGACAAAGAGATTTGTTTTAAAATCCCAAAATTGCGGGAGCTACTACCGACAACACAGTAATTATTACAGCAGAAATTATTCCTCCTAAAAATACACACAACATCGATTTTTTAAATTTCAACCCCATAAAAGCTGCTGCTGCTGTTCCTGTCCAAATACCAGTCGTTGGTAATGGAATTCCTACAAAAGTAATCAACCCAATTTCTTTATATTTATCTAATTTTTCCGAACCCTTTTGTACCTTCTTTTCAATAAAACCAGTAATTTTATTTAACTGTCTTATTTTTTTCATCCAAGCAAAAATTTTATTAAACAACAAATATATAAATGGTGCTGGTAAAAAACTTCCAATCAAACTAACTAAAAAAACTAAATATGGATTAATATGATAACCAATAACTCCTACTGGAATTGCCACTCGCTGTTCAATTAAAGGCACCATTGAAATCAAAAATATGTATAGCAATTGCATTTTAGAAGTTTACTGTCTTTTTAAAAACATTTCCACCACCAATTTTGCCACATTAATCCCTGTTGATTTTTCAAAACCTTGAAACTGACATTGTCTGTTCACTTCTAAAACAAAACTATTTCCATCGTCATCTTTCATAATATCCACACCGCAATAATCAAGACCGCAAACCTTAGCTACTTTTTTGGCAACTTCTCTTTCTTCATTTGACAAATTCCAAGTTTCCACATTCCCGCCCAAACTAAAATTACTTCTAAATTCATCTCCCACTGCCGATCTTTTCATAGCTCCAACCACCTTTCCATCCAAAACAATAATTCTCAAATCCCATTTAGTCGGTAAATATTTTTGCCACAAAAACATTCCCACATTTTTCTCGTTAATTTTTCTCACAAATCTTCTTAGTTCTCTAAAAGTTTCAAACTTTCTCACCGATTTTCCTTGATAACCTCTTTCATGTTTAGCAATCACTGGCCAATCAAATTCTCGCCAAAATTTACTTTCCATTACCTGTTTTTTAGTATAAAAAATTCTAGTTGGAATTATCGGAATCTCGTTTTCTAAAAAAACTCCATGTTGAGAAATTTTTCCCATTCTTGTCCAACCTAAATAACCACCATGATTAGCCGCAAAAACCTGCTCACTTAACAAGCGAATTGCTAAATTCCTAGCCTCAGTATATTTCCCCGATCTTGTCCCTGCCACTCTAAACCACATTCCCAGAGTATTATCACCATTGATTTCTTCTCCTTTAACAAAAACCCTTGTTTTACCATTTTCCAAATTAAAAGTTAAGTCTTTATATAAAGCTCTATTAACTTCAACTCCCAAATTTTTAGCTTCAAATTCCAACCTGTCAACTTCAAATTGGCTTTGTCGTAAAGACATTGTAAACGTAACTATTTTTTTATTATTCATATTTATTCAAAAGATGACGAAATAATATTTTTAAGCGCGCAGCATCCAAGGTGCATTACCGCAGGGGTCGAGCACTGCAAAAATATTGTTGAGTCATCATAAATTATTAATTTTTTAAACTTACTAAAAATTTAACTATTTCAGCTGGCACATCAATTCCAGTTGCCTGCATAAATCCTTTAAATTGAGGTCCTTTATTAACTTCCCAAATTATTGGTTTTTTTAAATCATTGTTTCTAAAAGCTACATCAACTCCAGCCACAGCCAATCCACAAATTCGAGCCGCTTTAACTGCTAATTGTTTAATCTCTTCTGGTAAATCAGCCACTTCCACTTTTCCTCCAGCCGAATAATTATTTTTAAATTCATCCTTACTTTGACTACTTCTCTTCATTACTCCCAAAACTTTTTCTCCTAAAACCAAAACTCGATAATCCCCATTATTAGGAATAAATTCTTGCAACATATACCTTCTTCCTTCTTCAGTCTCACTTTTTCTCAAATCTTTAACTAATTTTTCCATTTCATCTAAATTATCAACTTTATAAACCCTCATCCCCCTATCTCCTCCGCTTCCTTTTACAATAACTGGAAAATCAAATTTTATTTTGTTTTCCTGAGATCTGAGATATGAGATCTGAGATCTCATTTGCTCATACAAATACCATAAACTTCCATAAATTGTCTTTGGTACTTCTATTCCTGCTGTTTTTAAAACTAACATTTGCCAAGCCTTACAAGCCATTGATGGTTTTCCTGTTCTAACTAAAGGATCAACCACCACCATGTCTTCTTTTTTTATACTATTTAATATCAAATCAACTTCTTCCCAATGTTTTCCTGTAGTTCTAAAAAACAAAACATCATAATCATTTACATTTTTATAATCATCAAATTGTTTAATTTTACTTTCACCAGCAAAATTTGGCCTAATCAAAATTTCTCTTTTTTCTGTATCAAAACAAATTTTATTATAAGAAATTAAATCCAAAGATACACCTAATTTTTTAGCTGCCTTTTTTACCAACACTAAATGTTGGCTAATTTTCCCTCCAAAAAATACTGCTATTTTTGTATTTTTCATATTTAATTAAAAAAATAACGAAGTAATGTTTTTTTAAGCGCGCAGCATCCGAGGTGCATTACCGAAGGGGTCGAGCACTGCAAAAAAATATTACGAGTTATCATAATTTTATTTTTTAGCTGAAACTAAAAACCCTCCTAAATCTTTTCTACCTAATAAAAATTTAGTTCTTAGTTTATTTCTATCAGCAACATTAACTGCTGTCACTACTTTGCTTTCATTAAGCCAAAAAGTAATTCCAATAACTGGTCTGTCATGGTGTTTTCCTAAACTTGATTTATAATTTCGATAATACAAAATTCTGTCTTTACTCAAAAGCCCCAACTTCTCTGCCAGGTTTCTATCAATTGAACTTCTAAATGCTCCCGTATCAACCTTAGCTCTCACCTCAACTACTCTGTGTTTTCCTTGTTTAATAATTGGACTTTTTTGCAAAAGCGGCTTAAATCCTTTTGGAATTTTAACTTTAATCACTTCAATTGGCGAAACTGTTTGTTTTTTTTCTTTTTCTTCTATCTTTTCAAAAAAACTTTCCCCAAACAAATATTTAGATAAAGTAATTGCATGATCCACACTTCTAACCATAATTTCGTCAACCTTTTCCATTCTAAGTTTTAAACCAGCTTTATTGCAAATTTGAATTGAAAGTCCAGGTCTAGCATTTACTTCCAAAACCATTGGTCCTTTTTCTTTATCCAAAACCACATCAACTCCCATAAATCCTAAACTCGGAATGGCTTTTTGACAATTAATAGCTGTTTCCAAAATTTCTCTCCAAAAAGGAATTTTTATTCCATTAACTTTTCTTTTTTTCTTTTTTCCATAATCATGAATTCTATAAACTTCTTCTCCTTTTCCTTCAATTCCAAAAGTTGTAATTCCACTTGCCAAATCAATTCCAAGCCCCATTGCTCCTTGTTGCAAGTTTGCCTTACCTCCACTCTTTTCAGTTGGAACTCTAAACATCGCCATCACTGGCACATTATTATAAACGATCACCCTAATATCCGGAGTCCCTGCCTTTGTTAAAGACAAAAACATTGGATGAATTTTAATTCTTTCTTCTACTAAAACCCTATCTGGCATTGCATGTAAACTATATTTACCAGCCAAAATTTCTTGACAATGTAAATTCAAATCATAACTTTTTACAATTTCCCCATTCATTTTTTGCCATTCACCAGCCCACTTTCCTCTCTTTCGGACAATTATAATTCCTTCTCCACCATAACCAGATTCAGGTTTAATTACAAAATTTCCCTCTAAATCTTCCCATCTAAATTTAGCCAAATCTTGCTCTGTCTTAAATCTGGCAATTAATTTTGGTACCGACACTCCAGCCTTAGAAATTGTTCTTTTAGTTCTAAATTTACTATCTGCAATAGCCTTACCACTTGCACTATTTTTTCTCAAATAGATTTTATTTCTCTCATTCTTGGTCAAAAATTGTCGATATTTTTTTAAATTAAACATATTAGTTTTACTTTAATTAAGGCCTCCCTTCTTCAAGGGAGGCTCCCGATTTATCGGGTGGTGGGTTTAGAACGAATAGCCCCTTTAAACCTCTTAATTTCAGTTAGTCTTATTCCTGAATAATTCCCAATCAATAAATTTGACACTATTACTATTAGTACAACTAATTCTGGATATTTTAAAACTAACCCTTGAACAGAATCAAAATTCATCACAATTGCTCCACTTATTGCCAAAACAATAGTTCCTGCCATTAAGTTTTTGGCTTCATTTTTACTTTTAACTAATTGTGTTCTCACAAATTCTTCAGCCAAAAGAATCATAAATAAAATTGGAAAAATAGAAATTTTACTAATATCAATTACTTGGATATAGCTAGTTATCAACATTAATCCAAAAACAGCCGCTGAAATAAACATTAAATTAATAGCCCTAGCTGGCCAAAAGTGGATTTTAAGTTTCTTCAAAAACATATTACCCAAAAGAGAAATTATCAAAATCAAAGCAAACAATAACAATCCTCCAAAAAATCCAGTTGCTAAAAAAGCCACAGCAATCATCGTTGGCATAAAAATTCCATAACCCGAAAAACCTACAATATAATGTAAAAATGAAGCCAAAGTGGCAATTAATGGCAATAATAAAAGCAAAACTATAGTGTTTGTTGAAACCCCTCTTTCACTAGCTATTTTAATCATCCACTTAAAACTATTAAATCCATTCCATTTCCCCGTTTCATAATTAACCTTATTACTCTTTGCTTCAGTAATATTAACAGTCGGAGTTTCGGTTGGCATCAAAATAGCTGTCGGAATTGCTGTTGTGATTGGAGTAACTATAGGTGTCTTAGCATTTACAGTATTAATACTAAATACTAAATACAAAATACCAAATACTATTAATAGTGGGGCAACTATTTTTTTCATATGTTTATTTTACTTTATTAATCGACGATCGACCATCGATGATCGACAATCTAATTTGTGGCGTATTATAACACCATTATTATTAAATTTATTAATAAATTCGAAGTTATAATTTTTTATGGCCTTGAACGTGCGACGCACATTCACCAGACATAAAAAATTCGTGACGAGAATTTATAAATTTAACTAGAAATTGGAAATTAGATGTTAGAAATTCTCTCTATTTAATAGTATAATTTGACAGATATGAAACAATTGTTAGCTTTTAATCTTGATAACATCAAGATGGGTAATACCAATCAAACTCTCGGTACAACCTATGGAAATGGCGGCGTTAGTATTCTTGTTTCTATTATTCTCAAAAATTCCCTCATTATTGCCAGTATTCTTCTTTTGGCCCTTTTGATTTTTGGAGGAATTAGCCTTATAATGAACGCAGGCAATAGTGATGCTAAAAAAACTCAACAAGGCAAATCAGCTATCACCAGTGCCGCAATTGGATTTGCAATAGTGCTTCTTGCCTATTCCATAATTCAAATTATTCAAGTTATTACTGGGCTTAATATTTTAAATTCAGGTTTATAAATAAATTATGATTGCAATTTTTGGAACTATTTCAAATCCAACCAAATTCGCAGACGGCCCTGCTGGTTTTTTCAATTTTTTAAGTACTATTTTTAAACTAGCTGGCACTGTCGCTGGACTCTATTTTGTTGTTCAAATTATCATCGCTGGCTACGGATATCTTTCTGCTAATGGCGATGAAAAAAAAGTTGCCGCTGCTTGGGCCACTATCTGGCAAAGCGCTATGGGTTTTGTCATTGTTGCTGGTGCTTTTGTTCTTGCCACCGTTATTGGCAAAGTAACAGGCATCAACCCTACTAATCCAACTCTCTATGGTCCAAATAACTAACAAAATCTTAGCTGCTCAAAGTTACCAACTCACTGGTCCTGGCATCCAGCCAACTTCCAATTCTGTTGGTCAGCTTGAAAAAATCATTAGTTCCGTTATTGGTATTCTAACTATTTTTGGTGTCATTTATTTCACTATTCAAATAATTCTCGCTGGTTTTACTATGATTTCCTCTCAAGGCGATCCAAAAGAGCTTGAATCTTCAAAAAAAAGATTAACCACAAATGTCCTTGGTTTAGCTATCATTATTCTTGCCTACGGAATTGGCGCATTGTTAGCTAAGCTTCTTGGTATAAATAGTATTTTTGATTTATCAACTGTTTTTGTCCAGATAAAATAATATGAAATTAATTAAACCAGTCCAAGCCATAGTCAATAATCCTGTTTTAAAAAACCAAAACATAAGTAACAATTCTACTGGTTATATGAACAGTGTTATTCAATCTCTTATCTCCGTTCTCTTTATTTTTGGTTTAATCTATTTTGTTTACCATTTCATTTTAGCTGGTTATAAGATGATTTCTTCTCAAGGTGATCCAAAAAAATACGAAGAAGCTCAACATGCTCTTCTTTATTCTCTTATTGGTATTGCCATTATTTTTTCCGTCTTTGCCCTTCTCCGATTAATTGGTAATCTTTTTGGCATTGATGACCTAGGTAAATTAGAAATTAATTGGCCATCCCTTTAATATTTCAAATTTACTGTTAAAATTAGTTAATAATTATTAAATAAAAAATGATCAAAGAAATAACAAACAAAATCAAATTCGCTGCCATCGCAGCCCCAGTCTATGCCGCTGACAGTTTAAAATTAACCACAGGCGGTGGAAGTTTTACTAATCTTGAAGGATTAACCGTCAATCGTATGGTTTCTGGTGCTATTAGTTTAGTTTTAATCGTCGTTTCTTTAATCTTTTTCTTTATTCTTGTCGTTGGTGGTCTTAGGTGGATTACTTCCGGTGGTGACGAAAAGAAAGTTGCTGCTGCTCGTGCTCAAATTACCAATGCTCTAATTGGTTTAGTCATTGTTTTCGCCGCTTGGGCAATAATGCAACTAATAGGAACAATCTTCGGTATCAATATCCTTGGTGATTTAACCATCAAGCCTTTTTAATAAAAAAAATGTTTTTGTAAGGGCGGACCGATGTGTCCGCCCTTTTTCGTGTAAATAGGTCTAAATTTGAACCGTAGGGCCAAATTTTGCCTATTTACACGACCCCGATTTATCGGGGCATATTTTATAGTATAATATCCATATGAATCTGCTCACCAAATTATTTCTACCTTCCCCTGTTTACGCCCAAGACGCCTGGTCTGGTAGTTGTGTTTCTGGTAGTGGCAACGAAGCTGTCGCCACTATTCAAGGTTTTGGCTGTCTTTTTCAAAATATTGCCCAAGTTATAGTCTATTTCGCCGGCCTCGCCTTTTTCATTATGTTCATTAAAGGTGGTTTTGAATACTTAACCTCCAGTGGTGATCCAAAAAAAACCGCCAAAGCCACTTCCACTCTAACCGTAGCCATAATTGGACTAGTTGGAGTTATTGCCTCTTTTTTAATTCTCAAATTTATTCAATCTTTCACCGGTGCCAACGTCACCGACTTCGTCATTCCTGGAACGAGTAGTGGAACTGGCAGTGGAAGCTCGTGGTAAGATCTAAACTGTTATAATAAACCATGTCTTTTAAGCTACCTTTTATTTATTTATTTTTTGTTATTTTTTCTTTCTATTTTCTATCTTCTTCTCATTTTATTTTTGCCGAAACCCCAGCAACATCCACCCCAATTGCCACTCAAAGTTCAAACACTAGCCCTCAACCAAATATTTTTACTTTATTCCTAAATTGGGTTTTAGGTCTCTTTGTCAAAACCGACTATAACATCAGCAGTAGAGAAATATCAAAAATAAATTCAGATATGACTGATTATGGTGATGTTAATAATCCAGATGAATATAAAACTAAACATTCTTTTGCCGGTTCTCGTTCGACCAGTTCCAATAGTCAAAATTGTCTTAAAGGCAATATTATTAAAAAAGTAATATTAGGAACCGATTCAAACAACACTTCTCTTTCAAAAATTTGTTTCGATTCTTCAAATAAATGTTTTATAGATTCCTCTTCTACTGATTCAATTTGTAAGACGATCACTATCAAAGATCTTGCTCATTATTTTGTCCAACAAAATAAACCATTCTATTGTGATTCTAACGACAATTCAGTTGAAATAGAACAAAATATCATCGATAAAACTAATCAAAG
>Ga0172381_10008328_pt1 | contig 10155 bp, 14 predicted proteins | sample Leawel6488metaG_FD_119754 | JGI IMG/M metagenome (GOLD analysis project Ga0172381, IMG submission 119754) | Leachate microbial communities from a municipal landfill in Southern Ontario, Canada - Leachate well 64-88 metaG | ecosystem: Engineered > Solid waste > Landfill > Unclassified | place... | reverse complement strand
GAACAACGCTGAAGGCTTTGTCGGGAACAAGAAGGTTCTTGACGAGCTTTTCTTTAAGGTGATTAAGCCTCTTACAGACACCTGGGAGAAGGGTGAGATCGCCTACCAGGAATATATCAAGATAGATGAGACACCAATAGACGTGGCTGGTGGTGGCAAGTGCAAGAGGTGCTATCGCTTTTTTAAAGACGGAGAAGGAGTAGAATACACCTTTGGAAAAGGATCGGTTACCAAAGTATGCAAGGTTTGCTATGGCAAGTTAACTAACAAACAAGGGACACTGACCAATGGTAAGTAAATACGAGATAAGAGCTAAGAAGGATTTGATAGCTGAGGGATGGATGGTCGACGACAAGAGAGGGATGTCACGCTGGTCCAGGAATAGAGATTTTTGGAACTTGTTTGATTTGGTAGCGGTGAAAAAGGGAGAGGGTTGTATTAGGTGGATATCTATTAAGGGAAGGCAAGGAATACCAGGAAAGCATAGGAAGGAAGTTGAGAAGTTTTACTTGCCTGAGAACAACATTAAAGAGATTTGGAGTAGGAGTCAGGGCAAGAAAGGATATTGGCACAAGGTGATAATAAAATGATTTATTTAATGGAAGTGGCGGCAATAGTTTATCTGATAGTATTGGTGAATAACTTGAGAAAGTGATAGAATAAATGAAATGGCAAGAACTCTTCAATATAAAACCGTCAAGGAAATGCAGATTAAAATTGACGAGTATTTTGAGTATTGCGACAACCGCACCAGAGAAATGCACTCCGAAAAACTAGGAGACATGATTGTCCCCGATCCTGAACCTTACACAATGAGTGGCCTGGCTTGGCATCTTGACTTGAGCAGACAGGCACTAATAGACTATGAACATCGGGATTTATATCTTGACGCTATAAAAAAGGCTCGCCAGAGAGTTGAGTATGATAATGAGAGAAGGCTTGTTGATAAGAGGACTTTTACACCAGGCATTATCTTTAACTTAAAGAATAACTTTGGCTGGAGAGACAAAACTGAAACAGACATAACCTCAGGAGGTAAACCCATACCTATATTAGGCGGACATGATACAAACAACAGCGACAAAGAGACTTCTTAAATTAAAGAAAAGGATACGGGGGGTGGCAGGGGGAACCTCAGCCTCAAAAACCATATCCATTCTTCTAATATTGATAGACTATGCTCAAACAAAAGAAAATGAATTGATTAGCGTGGTGTCTGAGTCTTTTCCTCATTTAAAGAGGGGTGCTATTAGGGACTTTTTACATATCATGGAGAGTCATAATTACTTTAAGCCCGAAAGGTGGAACAAAACTGATTTTGTTTACACTTTTGAGACGGGGAGTAAAATGGAGTTTTTTAGTGCAGATCAGCCAGGTAAGGTAAGGGGACCAAGAAGAGATGTTCTGTTTATCAACGAGGCAAACAATATTAACTATGAAACCTATACCCAACTTGAGATTAGAACAAGAAAGATAATTTGGTTAGACTGGAACCCGGTTCAAGAGTTTTGGTTTTATACAGACGTCTTAGGTAAGATCAATTGCGACTTTATCACCCTAACTTATAAAGACAATGAGGCTTTGGATAAGCAAGTGATTGAAGCCATTGAAGCTAGAAAAGAGAATAAAAACTGGTGGAGAGTTTATGGAGAAGGCTTGCTTGGAGAAGCCGAAGGAAGGATTTATGTGGATTGGAAGATAGTAGACGAAGTTCCTCACGAGGCAAGACTAGAGAGATATGGACTTGATTTTGGCTATACCAACGATGAGGCAGCGATTGTGGCTGTTTATTATTACAATGGAGGATATATCTTAGATGAGATTGTTTACCGCAAAGGGCTTTCCAACAAACAACTAGCCGACACTATTCTCAACCACCCCACAGCTCTAGTGGTAGCCGACTCGGCAGAGCCTAAGTCAATTGATGAGATTATGGCATATGGGGTAAGTATTGTGCCAGCGGACAAGGGTCAGGGAAGTGTTTTGAGAGGAATAGATTATGTTCAAAGCCAAAGGATATCGGTTACCAAGAGGAGCTTAAACGTTTTAAAGGAGTATAGGAATTATATGTGGGAGAAGAATAAAGACGGGAATTATATCAATGACCCCTCACACTTGTTTTCTCATTCAATGGATGCCATAAGATACGCCTTAAGTTCTTTTAAAAAGACTGAGACGGATGAGGAACTTCCTGAAGACAACCTGTTTGACGAAAGGGGGCTATATTGAAGTATGATTTAACAATTAGAGAAAGAAACATCGTTCCTCACATTGATATCGAGAAGGATATTAAAGAGACGGGAGACGGGTTATTCACATTTACATTAAGAGTTAATAATGGGAATATAGTAGATTATGTCAATTTTAAAAACATCCAACCCAAAGACAATATCTTTGGAAAAGTATCTGTTACCCAACTTGTCTTTACACGCAGCGATTGAGAAAGACTCTCAGTCGGTGGGGTATGGGGAGATAACCTATACCGTCATGGTTAAAAACGGTAAGGCAGACATGGGAACATTGTCAACTGTAATTAGGAAAAGAAAAAAGTATTGACAACGCTAAAAATAGCGAATATAATTGCTTATTGCTAATGACGCTCTAATGCGTGTTTACAGCTCCACAACTGTGGGGCTTTTTTTATGGCTATAAAAGACGATATACTAACCAAGAAACAGGCAGCGGAAGACTATTTGAGAACTAAACGCTCTCAGTGGGATACTTACGAAAAGCTATTTCACAACTCTTTGGCTGACAAAGTCTCTCAGGGGCAAAAATCACAAGTTTTTGATCCTAAGATATCAACCCTCATTACAGAAAGATCATTCAGGGTTATGGCACAACTACCAACCGGCAGGGTTAAGGCGATATCGAAAAATGACAATGGGTCTTCAAAGCTAATGAACCTTCTTTTGGAGAAATATGTTTTCCCCAACGCTAATAGTCAATATGACTTTTTAACTAAGTTAAGACTTATGGATTTATATTCCAATATTTATGGGAATTTCTTTGGGTTAGTTGACTGGAATGTTAATGGAAACAATGGCTATGTCGGTCCCGATATGTGGTTACTTAATATTAGAGATGTTTTTCCTCAGGTAGGGGCTGTGTCTTTAAACGATAGTGATTATGTCATCGTAAGAACATGGAGACCGCTAAGCTTTTTCGAGTCATTAAGGGGCAAGAAGGGGTATAAGAATATTGATAAGATTATAACCAAGCTAGAGAAAAAGACTGGAAGCAAAGACGCTAGAGACTCCGAAAGCACCTCCAAGAGAGAAGAGGAAGAATATCCTCAAGGGTCGTCAGCCAAAGGATCAGGATACTTTGAGGTTTTATCACACTATGAAAAGGACAGATGGATAGACTTTTCCACAGAGGCAGAGCTAGAGTTTAGAGATCAAGACAACCCACACGATGATGATACCCTCCCGGTATTTTGTAAATACTCACTTCCTTTATTGGACGACTTTATGGGTATGGGGGATATGGAGAGAGGCGAGTCTATGCAACAGGTTATCAATTCAGTTTGGAATTTATACCTAGACGCAGTTAAAATGTCTATCTTCCCACCAGCCTTAATCAACAAAGATAATATAGCTTCCATGAGTTCAATTAGGTGGGGAGCAGCCGCTAAATGGTTAATTAGAGGAAACATTAACAATGCCGTTTCTACCATTCCCCTATCTCCTCAAGGAATTCAAACATTTAATAATACTTACAACGTTGCCAATGCTAGCTTGTTAAATTTGTTTGGAACAACAGATACAACCGTGACCAGTGAGGTTGAAGCAGGGTTTGGCAAGACTCCAAAGGCATTGCAAATGCAAGCGGCAAGACAAAACAGTAGAGATGTATCAGATAGGTTCTTTATGGAACAGTTTTTATCCGGGGTTGGAAAGAAAATGGTCAACTTGTTAAGGAAAAAGTTGCCTTCAACAATGGCAATAAGATTATTTGAGGAAGAGATTACGCAATTAGCAGACGAGCATGAGGAAGTTGATGAGATGTATAACCGAGAAACAGGGAAACTAAACGTAGGGAAGGGGTTTGGAAGCACAACGTTTGACTATGAGGTTGTTTCTGGATCAAGCTATGCGGTAGATCAAAATGCTCAACAGGAAAACTTAATGATGTTTTTAAAAATGGCAACAGAGTCACCTCAATTATTGGAATTGGCTAAAATGGACGGATATACAGTCAAGGTGGGCGAGATTTTAAAGAAGATAATTGCCAATATAGGTATTCAGGATTGGGAAAAGCTAATTGAAGAGCCTGAGGGGGGCAAAGAAATGCAAGTTCTTGAGCAGGATAAACAAAAATTCATGCAAGCCTTAAGTCAAATACAAGGAATTAACCAAGTGCCCACCCAACCAGGGCAAATGGAACAGCAGGGAGGTGGAATAATTGGCTGATAATACTGCTTTAAGACCAAAGGCGTTTAATATTCAAACTTTTTTAGCTGAGGAAAAAGCGAGTGATAAGGGAGCAACAAAAGAGGAAGGACAATTATATGCCCTAACCAAAATGAATGGTTGGAGGGTGTTTACAGAATATACCCAAAGAGCAATGGATGAGTTAGATCAAATAAATACGGAAGCGATATCACAGGGTAAAAGTTTTGATGAGATAGGCAGGAATACTCTTGTTATAAGTTTAGCCAAAGATATTGTTCGCAAAATTATAAGCAAGGTTGAAGATGCCAAAGAGGCTTGTGAGCAACAAATCGACAAAAAGGAAAAATGAAGCAGATCAGGATGTTCTTGACTTTACTAGCCCAGACTTTTCGTTTATTCCTCAAGGAAGGCACACATATCGCCAAGAGGGTGGCTATTTGGTTTGCAAAAGTTGTGAAGTCCAGCACGCAGTTTGGATTGGAATGGAAAAACTTATGGTTGGAGAGGACGAAGAGGGCAACCCAATCATTAAGACTAGAAAAGAATTAGGATTGAAATAGACTCTCGGTTTTGAATATCAGAGCCGAGCGCCTATTAAAGCTCGGGACATCATCGCACGATCCTTAATCGGTGTGAAGAAAGGAGTCATCAAAATGGATGACCAACTAGACGAGGCGTTAACAACAGAAGGTGAGGAAGAAGTCACCACTGATACCACGCCAGTATCAGAAACAGAAGCTATCGAGGAAGTCGAAGCTCCAGCAGAAGAAGCCGAACCGACGGGTGAGGGGGAAGCTGAAGAAGCAGAGACGGAAACGAGTGAGAAGCCTAAAAAAGGGTTTTCTCAAAGGGTCAGGGAGCTTAATGCCAGAGCCAAAGAGGCCGAGGCTAAAGCAGAGTCGCTATCCCAGCGATTGGCGGAACTTACGGGCTCAGTAGAGTCCAGAGAGCAACTCTCTCAATATAAACCGCAGGTAGAGCCGGGATCAGAAATTAGCCCTGAACAGTATCAGACTGATGTTTTGCGAACGGCTGACAGTATAGTCGCTCTTCGATTGAAACAACAGGAGGCTGTAAACAGGATTAACAGCGAGTCTGGAGATGTTATGAAACAGTATCCAGAACTTGATCCAGAGAGTGAGTCTTTTGACAAAGAGCTTTCCGACGCGGTTATTGAAACGGTAGAGGCTAAGGTTTTAGCCAACCCGTATTCAGCATCAGTTAAGAGCGTTGTGGACAAAATGATGAAGCCATATCAAAGGGCAGTAACTAATGGAGTAGGCAAGGCTTCTGAAGGTCTGGCAAAACAGGTTTCAGAGTCCGCCCTCAGACCTACTTCGGTCCAAGAAAAGGAAAAGAGCGCTGAGGAAAAAACTATCGAGGAGCTCGAAGAAGACCTTGGCATAGTTCAAAATTGATTTAAATATTAAAAAGGGGGTGAATATATTATGGCAGTAGTAGGAAGTGGAATTTCTGGTGCGACTAACGTTAACACATCGTCAACCTTAGCTCAAGAAGTCAAAACGTATTACGAGAAAGTGTTTTTGAATAGAGCTGAATACGAATTGGTCTTGAAAGAAGGAGGACAGTTAAGAACGCATCCAGTAAACGAAGGCAGAACGGTAAACTTTACCAGATACGAGCCGCTAACAATCGTCACAACTCCATTAGGAGAGTCTTCAAATCCTGTGACCTGTGCGATTACCGCTTGCACCGTAGCAATGACATTGTCAGAATACGGTCTTACGGTTAATACCTCACGATTGCAATCTTTGGTTTCCATTGATGCAAACATGAAGGAAAAAATCGAATTGGTTGGACAGAATATGGGAGAAACCCTAAATAGGTTGATTAGATCTGAATTGCAAAACGGCACGGCTTATTATCCCAATGGACATCATGTCGCAAACTTTGCTGCAGGCGACGTTTTAGATGCTTGTAACATCAGAATGATGGTAAGAACATTGGAGCTTAATAAAGCTATGAAGTATCCTGATGGAATGTTTATCGGGAAAACCGACCCTTATTCTAAATACCGATTGCTCGGAGACAGCACTTGGATCAATTCCAAGACTTATTCCGATGTCAAGAAGTTGTATAAGGGAGAGATGGGAGAGTTATATCAAGTCAGATGGTTGCTTAACAAAGACGTATCTTCCGGAACTGAAGCAGCCTCTTTGGCAGCTTCGGCAGTAGTTAGGTTTTATACCTATCTTCACGGAGACAACTCTTTTGGAGCTTATGATCTTGAAAAAGACAAACCTAAACTCTATATCCTACCTAACGTAGTGGACTCGAACTCGCCAGCAGGGAGAATTTCAATAATCTCATGGGCTGGTTCGTATGCTTGCAAGATACTCAATTCTAATTGGGTTCTTTCAGCAAGGTTCGCTGCTTAAGGGTAGATACCTTGGGGGCACGATCATGACGACCCCCTTGGACTAAAGTTACTTGTTAAAAAAACATAATGAGCTACAAAGACGGAAGAGAATACGATTTAAACGAATTAAGAGCGGTAAGGACTAAAGACCCTACCCTAAAGAGGATAGTTGGGGAGGCAGGTCAAAACATTGCTAAAGAAAGTGGCAGAGTGAGATCAATGAGAGAAGCTCTAATTCGAGAACATCGAGCAGGTAGAACAGAAAACGTCAAAGAGATACATAGGGACATTATGAAGCGGTCCGATTACTAATGGACACAACTTTCAGAAGTAAGACAACAACGGGAGGGTCAACAGAGAGTATCCCGTCGGGAAGTGAACCAACGAGGGGAACAGAGGCTAAGGCCGAAGTTCCCTTCCTTGATTACCAGCAAGAACCTGGGCAGACGTTGCGATGGATACCTCAGCAAGGCTGGGCTGGAGTGGTAGTTACGAAATATAGGATAGCAATTTGACAATAGCAAGATGTTAGAATAGACTAATCTTAGAAAACACAGAAATGAAAGAATATCTTACGGGAGCATCAGGATTTTTAGGCAGAAACCTAGCAGAAAAACTTAAAGGCGAGGTTGTAACTATTCCTCATGCCGACATTTCCTTCACTATTTTAGAACCGTTTGATCGGTTCTTTTTTTTATCCGCCTATGGCAACATGTCTTTCCATGATGATGATGACATGATTATTAAAGCCAACCTTCTTGATTTGGTAGACATGGCGACTCAAGCCAAGAAGTTTGATTTTAAATCCTTTGTTTATGTTTCCACATCTTCAGTAAAACTCCCAAGGCAGACAATGTATTCAAGAACGAAAAGAGCAGCCGAAGAGGTTTTATTGGCATTGACAGAAAACACCGAACTTCCATTTTGTGTGATTAGACCCTATTCCATAACTGGAGTAGGAGAGCAGGAAGAGCATTTAATCCCCAAGCTTATAGACTCATGCTTTACAGGTAAAAACATGACTTTTGTTCCTGGACCAGTCCACGACTTTATAGACGTTACTGATGTAGCAGAGGCAATAATTAACTTATCAGAAGCCGGAGGCAAGGGAATTTATGAAGTAGGAACAGGAGTGGCATACACAAACCAGGATGTCTTGGATATAGTGGAGAACGCCACGGGCAAAAGAGCCAATGTTACCGTTGTTCCCAACTTAAGAGATTACGACTCTTCGGATTGGGTTTGCAAGAATTTTAGGGCAAGAACTCATGGGTGGCTACCAAAGAAAACGTTAGAGGACTCAATAGGAGAAATGGTGGAGGCATATAAAGATGCGAACTGAATTAGAAAAGAGATGTTTAACTTTGTCTTACGAGAACAGATTATCTCACCTATCGTCAGTATTAACTTCGGTAAACATAATAGATCATATTTACAATGTTAAGAGAAAGGACGATGTTTTTGTTTTAGGCAATAGTCATGCCGCCTTAGCCTTGTATGCGGTTTTGGAGAAGAATGGTTTGGCAAATGCTCAAGAGTTAATCGATAAACACGGAGTTCATGCCTCAAGAGATACTGAGCATGATATTTGGGTTTCGGGAGGGAGCTTAGGACAAGCGGAGACAGTTGCTATTGGGTTGGCTTTGGCAGATAAACAAAGAGATGTATATTTACTCACCAGTGACGGGGCGTGTGCCGAAGGGGCAGTTTGGGAGGCTTTAAGAGTCGCCAGAGATCAAAGACTTGAAAACCTAAGAGTTACGGTTGTAGCCAATGGGTATAGTGCTTTGGGCAAGGTTGACGTTGAAGACCTTGACAATAGACTCAATGCTTTTTATCCGACGCTTGTAGTCAAGGCTAATGTTTTTGATTACCCGGAATTCCTACAAGGATTAGAAGGGCATTATTGCGTTATGAATAGAGAACAATATGAGGAGGCAATGAATGGCTGAAAGACTTTTTCCCCAAGAAAGACACGACTCAATGAGAGGACATTTTGCAGCTGAACTTTACGAGCGTATGGCTGAGGACGAGAAGATATGGTTAGTTACCTGTGATTTAGGTTACAAAATGTTTGACCACCATTTAAACGATTTCCCCGAAAGGACAATAAACGTTGGAGCTTCCGAACAGGCAGGGGTTGGTATCGGAGTTGGTTTAGCCTTAGAAGGAAAGATCCCCGTTGTTTACTCGATAACTAATTTTATTCTATATAGACCGTTTGAGTTTATCCGCAACTATCTTGATTATGAGAAAATCCCAGTCAAATTGGTTGGGGCAGGAAGGGACTTAGATTATGCCCATGACGGCTACACTCACCATTCTCAAGACGCTAAAAAGGTTTTGGAGTGTTTCCCTAATGTGGAACAATTCTTTCCCGAAGGCAAAGAAGAAATGAAAGAGGTTATGGACAAGATGTTATATAACAATAAGCCTTCATTCCTAAGTCTAAGAAGATGAATATTAACCGATATCGTATCTATCGACACTCGATTAGCAGTTGGTTTCCTCCTGTTGATTTTGAAAGAGAACAAGACACAATTCCTTCTCTAAGCCTAACCGAGGCAATGATTAAGAAAAACGTTGGGAGTTCTTTTGCCACTAGCTGTTTTTTAAGCGGAGGAGTTGATAGCTCTTTGCTTGCCGCTATTTTAAAACCTGAAACGGCCTATGTAGCTGTCTTTGAGGACGATAAATACAACGAAGTTAAATTCGCAAGAAAAGTGGCAGACGATATTGGCTTCAACTTAAAAGAGGTTTTGATTACCCGAAATAGCTATACGTCTACAATGGAATACCTCATAAGAAGAAAACAAGATGGATTACACCCAAATGAACCATGTCTATATCTAGTGGCTAAACAAATGAAGAAAGATGGGCATATCTCGGTTATATCGGGAGAAGGGGCAGACGATATCTTTGGCGGTTACTCCGATCTTTTGCTAAACGAGGACAAGTATATGAAAGATAAAAAAACCTTGTTTAACCGCTATTCATATACCAAAGATCCCAAACTTTTAAAACACTTCAATTATGTTCCTAACATGGAAAGGTTTATTCTTGAGTATCATACACCAGGACTAATTCAAAGAGCGGAAAACGCTTGTGGTTGTGCAGGGGTTAAGGTCAACTTTCCCTATCTTAGTGGAGAATTACCACAACTAATGTGGGAAGCAAAACCAGAGTTTAAGAGAGAGAAAAGTCTTTTAAAACAAATTGCCATTAAGTATTTGCCCGATGAGATTGTTTACCGACAAAAGGTTGGCTTTCCTATTCCGGTTGAAGAGTGGTTCGGTGGGATCGAAAACTTCTTAAAATTTAACGTAGAAATATGGAAGAGCCTTTAATAGGATATACGGCAGGAGTCTTTGATATGTT
>Ga0172381_10008327_pt1 | contig 10155 bp, 14 predicted proteins | sample Leawel6488metaG_FD_119754 | JGI IMG/M metagenome (GOLD analysis project Ga0172381, IMG submission 119754) | Leachate microbial communities from a municipal landfill in Southern Ontario, Canada - Leachate well 64-88 metaG | ecosystem: Engineered > Solid waste > Landfill > Unclassified | place... | reverse complement strand
GGCTTATATTAAAGATACGGGAGCAGTCCGGCCAATCATCAGAGATGCTGTTTAGTGGCATAAACATATATCTCACCAGAGGCCGGACGCTTTTTTTTATACAAGACATAACAAGATGGTCCGGTCAATTTTACAATCAATTACAATAAAACCAGTCGTGTTCGACTGGTTTTCTCATTAGATATAAACAATTTTTTCAAATAATAAGATAACCCCTACAAAGACGATGTACAGCGGGTCTATTTTCGACGTTTAGAGGTAGACTTGACAAAGTACTCAATCTGGGCTTATAACCTCTCATAGAGCCTGTAATAGCGTTTTAGAGGCATACTGTTTTTTTACAGTTTCTTCTTATATAATGCGCAATTATGTAGGTACAGGCATAAAGGCGGCCGGCGTTTCTGCTCCCGTGCCCCCTCCCCCTTCTAGGGGGAGGGCGGGGGGTGGGTGGTCTCCCTTTTAGATACCTTCAGGAGTGGAACGGATGGGAACAATCAATCTTGTTGCAGGAACGGCAAGCGGAAAAATAGGAGTTAATCAGTATCAGACGCACGGGCTTACCTGCGTTGTAAGAACAAAGCAGCCGGCGGGACTGACGAATCAACAGGCGACAGACATAAACAAACCGGTTTTAGACGCGCTTTCAATAACTTACAAAAAGTTTGCGAGTTACATAATCGGAAATTACCCGACAGACTGGAAAAAGCCTATGGCAAAATGGAACTTTTACACAGGCTGCAATGCCATGTTTTTTAAGTCGGGCGTAACAGCCAAGACAGGATTACTTCTTTCGGATTTCAGAGCATTGCCGGACTGCACCGGATACTACCTGTACACAGACGCAACAGAAAGCGCGTTCATTTATTTAACAGGAGATAGTCCGGTTGCGTTCTTAAATCAGGAAGTGACATTTATTTTCGGCATCGACACAAAAGCAATAAGCGAATGTGTTTTTGTGAACAAAGACGTTTCCCAGTTTATCGCGGGAATACCTTTTGCAGAGGCGTATAAAGCAGCCGGCGCAGTCATGATGTTTTTCCGAAACAAACAAACGGGGAAGTCACTTTATGGCTGTATAGCTCTTACGCCGATGGCGTATCCAGAGGCGGACTTTGTGGGGAATACATGGTACACAACCCATTACATCCCGTTTGGTAATTTTACAATGGCAGGCACAAAACTTGTCGTAAACAGCAGCATAGGCCAGTGGAGTGGAAACAGACTGGTTATAGCATAGGAGGATTTATGGCAGACGTTACGGAAATAGAAGTTCAGGGAGAAGTAAGAACAATTGCAGACGGAACGGCAAGAGCCGCGGCAAGTACTGCGGACGGGAAGGCAGTGGCAGCGCAGGAGACCGCAGACAATGCGATACCAAAAGACGCATCAGAACATACTTATATGAATCTGGATTCATCTATAACCCTCGGTTCAGAAAACCTTTTTGCAGATGTTTGGGCGGCCAGAAAGAACGGAATCGTTTCAATATTTATTGAGATAGAAGCAGACGGCCCAGTATCATCTGCAGAAGCGTTGGTCGCAATCCAAAACATACCGGCAGCTTTTCGTCCACCGGCAGACATGGAGTTTAAGTCACCAAGAGCAGAAGCGGGCGGAACAGACCACACCTTCGGGTTTGTAAAAATAAAGACAAACGGTGTCTTTGAGGTTATGGGAACGATGGTAGAAGGGGACTGGTCCATATGCAATGTAAGCTATCCCGGAGCGTAACTATTTAGGCTTTTTTACGGTACGTTGTACCGTCGCAAATATTAAAGGCGGATACTCTGTGTGTTCCGCCGAAGAAAAGGAGTGTAATTTTATGGCAATTACATCATTAATCAGCGGAGAAATCCGTAACAAAGTAGGTGGAATGGTCGGTGCAAAGTGGAAGGGAAAGAACTACGTGCGTGCGTATGTCATTCCAAAGAATCCGAACACGGCAAATCAGCAGCTTGTGCGGGGAAACTTCAAAATCGTATCTGAAATCGGTTCTCAAATCAATCCGTTTGTGCTCAAACCGTACACGGCAAAGACATTCAAAAACATGTCGCCAATGAACCGTTTCACACAGCTCAACACTGCTTTCATTCAGGCAGTCACCGCTGATCTGACAAAACTTGTTTTGTTCAGTGGTAGCGCCCTTGCCGCGACTGCTTCCGCAGGGAGTGCGGTTCCTTCAACAGGAATCGTCAAAGTCACTTTCACGCCGCCGGTTCAGCTGGTGACACCGGATGTGTACAAATACGCCGTCGTAGTCGCAAATACCACTACCGGCGTTGCAACGTCAAAAATTGACACAGCTGTAGGAGGAACTCCGGTTACAGCGCTGGAAATCAGCCTGCCTTCCACAATCGGCGACAAAATCGCAATCATGGTAGCAATGTACACGGAATCAACCGTAGACGGTCAGCTCGTAAAAGCGAACTCAAACACGTCGACCCTTTCTGTGGTAGCTGCAGAGGCGTAAGCCGGCTTACCGGTCAGGCAAAAAAGTGTATCGTCTTAGCCGGCGATACACTTTTTTTTGGACAACTAAAAAGGAGCTTTTATTGTGGCAAAAGTAGACCCAGTAACAGGGAACATGTCGGGACGTATGGGAGGCATGATATTTCAAACATACTTCGGCAATACATACGCTCACTCTTTCACGAAAAGCGGAAATCCCAGAACGGAGACACAGCAGGCTCACCGTAGCAATTACGGACAATGGCAACACCTGGGCACATCTTGGCTGTACCCATTTATAAAGTCATACAGAAATAGCGGTATCGCGGCGGGAAGTGCTTACAGGCAGTTCATTCACTACAACTGGACGAACTGGGACAAGCATACAATCGCGTGGAAGTCCGGCGTTCCCTTTTACGGGTTCAACTATGAAGTATCTGTCGAAGTATTACCAAATCCGGTTATTTATCCAGCAAGTATAAAAGTTACAATTCCGCCGGAAGCAACAGAAACATACAGGTACGTTTCATTCTTTATGTCGGCAGGTTTCGACAATACAGTGCCACAGGAAACATTAGAAATCCCGTCTGGACAGAATTACGTTTATATAAGCAGTTCAAAACTGGAAAACTGGAATCAGTTATTTTGTGACGGCCTGTTGTCTATAAAAGTGTGGTGTTCTGACAGTTCAGGTATTCCTTTTTCAAACTGCAAAACTCTATTTTTGGAAGGAGGTATTCTAAATGTGTAGACAGGAACGTTCAAAGCGTTTATCATGCCGCAAGAGCGGTTTGTTATTTACTTTATTGTATGTTGTTTATGCAGTAACAGTAATATTCAGTGGCTTTCTAAAATAAGGCGGTCGAAATGCCAGAAAACGAAAAAAAAGAAGAGGAGGCAGAGAAGTGCAGATTTCAAACGGATGGAAAGAAACTATTAAAGTGGTCGTTACGGCTATTCTTACCGTGGTTGGGACGTTACTTGGCATCAATTTTCTTGGATAAAATCCGAGGAAAATAGAGATAACCAAACGGGTATACACCCGTATAGAAAACGGTTCTACAAACAACTGTAGGACCGTTTTTTATTTAGAACAGAAATCAAAAATAAAGTACATTAAAAAAAATGGATCCTTCTTTATTTATAGTGTTACACTTTTCGACATTGTTTATATAGGTGTTTTGGTATTCCGGCTTGAAAAGCCGGTACGCGCGGAGCGCGTCCTTACTTGATTCCGCGCTTTTTTTCGTTCTTGGTATATTTCTTTGTTGACAGGGCAGGACTTCAACGTTATATTGTTTCTCATGCCACTCAATAGCATATCTGTATTCCAAAACAACACATACTCATACGTAAAACTTTTCTTAAGAAATCCTTACTCTGCAGACGACAACTTCGCTGCTTATTGCGATTTTTACAAATACGAAGAACGGTATTCGGACCAGTGGACAAACGAAAAACGCATAAACGGAGAGAAGCAGGACATGCAGACTTTCTTCAATTCTGTTTTTTGTCAGAAAAAACTATCTTTTGAAGAATGCATGGACGCGGAAAATCAGAAATATAAGATGTTGAAACCAGAGGCGGAAAAGCTGGATTCAGATTATACGGGAGCAGGCGAAAGACGGGCGAGGACAAGAATAAAATATCTTTTACAAAGAAATGCTTCAAAAAAGATGCTGTTCGTAACTCTTACTTATGAGAAGTTACCGGACAGCTTTAATTCTGCATTAAAAGACATGCAACGCTTTATCCGAAGAGTCGGCAAATACACAAACTATATGTGCAAAATATTATACGTGCCGGAACTGGGAGAGGAAAACAAAAGGCTGCATTTTCATGTTTTATTGTGCGGACGTATTCCTAAAACAATAGAAATAAGAACAAAGTTCTGGGACAAAGGCATAATCGATATTCAACACATAAAAAAAAGAAAGACAGGTGATAGCGTTAGTGCCGTTGCCGCATACCTTTCAAAATATATAACAAAATCGGCAACGCCAATAAAAGGGAGAAAAAGAGCTTATTATATTTCGCAGAACTGGGAATCTGACATAAAAAAAGCATACGTTCCAGGAACAAAGTTCAATCAATAATAAAAAAACTAAATACAATTCGTACCGTTACGGGTTCGCCGGCGCCTATGGTAAGCTCTATAGACATTAATGATCAGCCGGCACAAGTAATAACTTACAAGTTTAAGGACTTGGACAAAAACGCCATACAGAGCGTACTGTCAAAGTTTGAAATAAGTCTTATGAACTGGGATTTTATGCGGAAAACAGAAGAAATGAAAGCTATGATAGAAGCGCAAAACAAAATAGCAACATTCTGCAGAAACACCCAGAAAGGAATTAATGATTTTTTTCTTTACGACGAATTAGTAAAAGAACTGCCGTTAGAAAAAACGGAAGATGAAAAAAAATCTTTTCTTGACAACGTAAAAGAAATTAATAAAAATATTATAGCAGTGCCGGATTTAGTCTATTTCAAAGAGAATACAAGTTTCTATACATTTTTGAACAATCCATCAGCATTCGTAAAAAAAAGAGAAGCGTTTTATTTACCAAACTTAAGAAAGAGATACAAACAGGAGGTGTCAGCATGACAATCAATATTTCAGGGAAAACAAAAAAAGAAATAGAAGACGGAACAAAGAAGTATTTCTGTTTTTCAAAAGACAGCAACGTAATAAAACAGAACAGTATAGATTGGTTTAACCATTCGGTGTTTACGCTTTTAATTAAGTTCGATGCAGGTAATTGTTATTCTTTATCGTACTATAATGCAAAAGCATATTTAGAAGACGACATCTTTTTTATATTCATTGGAGCACTTACAAGAAAGGATGTAATACGAAACGGCGAAACAAGAAGTATTATTTATTTACAAACAAAAGAACAGCTCAAGCGGGTAAAAGAAAAAATAAGAAAAGACAAAATACAAACAGGACAGCTTTCTTTCCAGCTCTAAAGAAAGATTCCTCAGTCACGGGACACGGGTTGCGCAGCTGTGCACAGGCAGTGCACAATAACGCGTTCTGGTTCTGCGCAGAGGTCTAAGAAAGGGTAGTCGGTATGTGAAATATTTTCGTATGGGCAGGGACGGCGTTTTGAACGGGTGCAGAGTGCTACGCATTATGTGGGAAGATTTTTTGCACTATAAGTTATACAAGTGGTTGAGGAAATAACAAATATAATTTTTTGTTATATTTATGTTATTTGCGTGCTTTTTATAACATTTAGTGCGATATTATAAGTGAAACAAAAAAGGGAAACAGGGAGGAACCCGAAATATGAAACACATTATAAAACATCCGAGAGCGCAGATTGATAAAGTAATAGCCGGACTAATTGGATGTTTAATCGTATGGAGTCTGGCAGGGATGGGAATTATCGTATTATAACGGTAATTATTAATTATTAATTAACGGAGCCAAAACAATGGAAAATCGAAAGAACGGAACAGAGGCAGTTGTAAAACTTGTCGTATCTAAAGAAATCAAATCAAAGCTTATAAAAACAGCGCAGGCAATCATACAGGGAAGTGGTAGTTGCGAAAAAGCAGACTGCTCTTTTTGTCCTGTAAAGTGGGCCGGCAAATGCCCGGAAGCGCATTCTCAACTCATTTTCAGATATCAGGAAGCAGCAAAGTTTCTGAACGAAAACACTTAAAAATCAGCAGTACAACCGTATAGTAATTATTAACGGTCAGTGCTGCAGCAATTTTATTCTCAATCGCTATAAGGAGGCGTTATTTATGACTGGAAAAAACAGATCATCAAAGCAGGAAAGACGGAACATCCGCGAACTTAGGCAGGCGTATTCTTTCATCGGATACGTTCCTTGCAATAAAAGGCCGTTTTCAAGAAAACCGGAACTTTACAATAACTACCTGTTTTTGATGAAGGACGGTTCTGTAGTGTTCGGATTTCACGGAGAAGATGTTTCCCTTTCAGTGGAAACCGGCCGCGCATTTAACTTCAACGAAGTAATTGCATTTCTTCCCAAAGGAGAAACTCTTTGAATAATTCAGGGAAACGCAATCAAATTACCACTTTCGGCGGAAGTGGCAATTGCGTGCTTGGCAGCTGTCACAAAGAATCTCTTTTTTTGTACACCGGATATTATTTCGGAAACAGCGGTTCTCTTGTAGATTTTGCTTATTTTGGTATAGACCTGCTTACGCGCCAGGTCAAATACTTGTGTTACAGACGTGATCACCTGGGCATTATTTGCGCGTTGCATCAGGATATGGAACGCGACGTTGTTTCAATGGCCGGAATATATGCAACCAGAAATATAATAAAACTTCGGCCGGTTGTTCTGACTTCCGCGGAAAAAGAAGAATTATACAGCTGGCGTGTCAAAAAAATGGCAGACATACGGACAACTTTTGAGATGTTAAAGCTCAGAGAAACAAAAGGCGGGGCTCTTGCGGTTTATAAAAAACCGAGAAACGGGAACTTCGATTTAGCGCAGATTTCGCAGACATTCTTAAAGTCTGGCGATTTTATTATTGATATGCCGTAACAAAACGGCAAGGAAGGTATTTTTATGTTTGGACAAGGTGCTCACTATGTAGAACCGTCAAAGGTACTCGCTGCAGGTAGTTATGTAGCAACAGTAAGTAACATCGAGGAACAGACGGAAAACGGTTTTGCCATGATGAAGGTCAAATTGTCTGTGAACGGTTACGCCGGCTATCAGCCGGACACCTTTACACTTTTCGATGTAGACCGGACAGCAGCGGAAAAGATGCAGGAATGGGCAAGCAAAAAAATCTCAAGGTTCTGCGACGCAACGGGAGCTTTCATCTCCGAAGACGGTTTACACACCCAGCCGGCAATAGGTAAAAAGGTTATTGCGGTTGTCGACAGAAAAGATTCCGGGTTTATGGACATTATCCGGTTGGAAAAGTTCGAGCCGGAAAAAAAGCCGGTTGGTTCCACTGTGGCGCCGGACGTACAAGAGGCCCAGCCGGATATATTCTAGCTTAGGCCGCGGGGGAAGACCCTCCCCGCAAAGTTCGTTACAGAACACGGCCTATCTCGTCCGTGAAAGAATACAACAAACTGGACGACAGACTCGGAGCGGGTCAAGACGTAAAGGAAAACGGGCGCGGGACGCATAACAATAAATGGTTCCGCGTCCTTTTTCGTGCGGAAGGAACGGAGCACGGAATCCAACGGCAACAGAGAAAAACGACAAACGGCGGAACCGCCGGCAGAAATTGGATTACGTTGCATAACAGAAAAACAAAACGCGGTAAGCGGAGGAAAAAAGAAAATGAAAAAGAATATTTTGAACAAGTGCAGACGGCAGGAATCACAGCAAGCGATAACGATTTCAAACACGTTACATTTCTTACGAGAAGATGTCCTATTTGAGAATGGCGCTACTGCATTAGGAAGGCTGGACATTGCACAGGCGGTACAAAAAGTGTCAACGAACTCTTTAACGGCGATTATAAATACACTGATAGACGAGATGAAACGGGAACAGCGGCCAAGCGAAAAAACAATAACGAATGGAATAGCGGCCGCAAGGTATGTCATAGAAGACACGGCAGAACTGATTTCAGTCCTGTGTTCTCTTCGGGAAACATGCTTGTGCATAAAGTCAGAAACGCCAGGACAAAGAAGCGTGTACAGGACAGAACGCCTCATAAAAAGAGCAAAGAAGCGAGGAAAGAACATTCTTGAACGGATAGAGGAAGAGGAGCAAACAAAGTGACGGACATAGAGAAAAAAATGACGCGCACGTTAATGTACTGCGATGTATTTTCAAAAAGCGCAACAATGCAAATCGGCGAACAGGGTTCAACGTTTACAATAACGAAACGGGACGAACCGGAGCTGTTCAACATTATAGTATCTGATATTCGGAATTACTGCGCACCGTCAAATGTACGAACGATTAATTTTACGGGAAAAGAGCAGGAAGAGATTGTCAGAAATGATTTCATACAAGACAAATGCAAACTGATATCGGACGGCGGGAGCGAACTGTTATGCCTGTATTACATTTCGGCGATGGACCCAAGAAAAGCGGTAGCGGATGCAACCGAACTTAAAGAGAAAGGCTTGCTTGACGAATACGGCCGGGTATTCTCCGCAGAAAGCCTGTTACAATTTCTGGGAATAACTTATCATTACGTAAGAAAAACCGTACAACCGGAAGCGGGAATATACATTGCAAAATACATGGAAGGCGAAAAAGTGCACGCTGTTGTAAAAGACGCGGATAAAGGAGAAGTACGTTATAATCCAACACGCGATACTTATTTTATGCAAAGTAATACCGAACTTCCTGACTATGGATTTCTGTTGAACTCATAATAAAAAACAGACGCGGCCGGAACACACCGCAAAAGCAAAGAAAAGCAGAGCCGGACACAGCGGGAAGAGACCCTCCCCGCTGTGTTCGTTACAGGAGCCGGCAGAAGGCGTTCATACGTGACGGACAGATCCTTACGCAACGGAACGCGGCCGGCACAGACATGACGGACGGGAAAGAACGGACGGAAGCGGCGAACGAAAAGAAGGCCGGCAAAGAAACGGCCGGCGACGGTAACGGCTGACAGGTACGGAACGCGGCACCGAAAAGAAACAGGAAGCAGAAGGTCCGGTCCGCAGACGACGCGGGCCGGAACGATACGCGCCGGCGGAGAAAAAAAAGAGAGAACAGAAAAACGACAGTAAGACACGGATTTCAAAAAAGAAATAGACACGGAAAGAAACGTTACACAGATTAAAGCCGGCGGCAGAAACGCCGGAGCCGCAGACAATAAATAAAACAGACACAGAAACAGTAAAAAAAGAAAATAGCAAAAACAAAATTATAAAACAAAAAAAGCGCAGTCCAGAGACGGCCGCAAAACGAAAATAACGAAAAACATTTGAGCATCATAAACAACGAAAACGCAAAGGCCAAAAAAAACACAGGCCGGCCAGGTTTACACGGAAAACAGAAATTACGTTGCATAACTTCCGCGGGATTAAAAAACGACCGCGGCAAAGAGAAGATTCATTTAACCAATGAGCGCGGAAGCGTAAAGTGTGGTGTCCTCTCCCGCCCCCCGAACCCCTCACTCTCTCTCCCCGCGTAAAGCAGCAGAAGCTCATCTACTCGGGGGGCAGGAGAGGACCCCCCCCTTTGCTAAACTCGGTTTTTCCGCTTTTTCTTCTTTCTGTTTTATTCCATTCCGTGAACGATTTATTGTAGCTCTCTCATTAACGCCAGTTTCTTTTAGTAAAATAATGACAGCGGCGCGCAGTTCCGCGCCGCTCTTTTGCAGGGCTTTCACACGCGTGTGTTCACGCTCAATAGCAAAATCCCCCCAAGCCCCCCAGCCTGAAGCTGGGGGGATGTTGAAATGCCCGAGCGGAACGGACAGTAAACCCTCGCAAGGGCGCGCAGTTCCGCGCCGGCTGCATTCCCGACTTTCAAACGTTCGCAGGCTCACTCTTCGGCCAAATCCCCCCAAGCCCCCCGGCTTGAGGCCGGGGGGATGTTACGAAGTGCAGACAAGTAACGCGGCCGTCAGTATTATTATTTATCGTATTGACTTTTTAGCGGAACGGGCTTATATTAAAGATACGGGAGCAGTCCGGCCAATCATCAGAGATGCTGTTTAGTGGCATAAACATATATCTCACCAGAGGCCGGACGCTTTTTTTTATACAAGACATAACAAGATGGTCCG
>Ga0172381_10008326_pt1 | contig 10155 bp, 22 predicted proteins | sample Leawel6488metaG_FD_119754 | JGI IMG/M metagenome (GOLD analysis project Ga0172381, IMG submission 119754) | Leachate microbial communities from a municipal landfill in Southern Ontario, Canada - Leachate well 64-88 metaG | ecosystem: Engineered > Solid waste > Landfill > Unclassified | place... | reverse complement strand
GGAAAATATATGAAATTGTTTTTATATATATTATCGTTCGCAACATCATTATCAATGTTATTTGCATTCATGAATTATGTTCTTTTTCATGATTCATTTTGGTCTGCATACATTAAATCATTTATACTGATAATATTATTCTGTGAAACAACATGGATCGCTGTTTGTGGTATTGAGTTCATAGCAAAATCCTCAAAAAAATCATAGTTTAAGGAGTAATATATGAAAATGTATGATGCTATGGATCATATTAAATGCATTAAAAACCATATTACCAGCAACAACAAAAGTTGTTGTTGCTGACAAAATGTTAATCATGCCACCTGAAAATATACATCCCGAATCCAACCAACTTGCTAAAGACTGTATCTGTGGGACTAGCCCCGAATTGATATTTGAAAATGGTTACTACGTCAAATGTCCATTTTGTGGGAAACCCGAAAGCACAATACCATCACCTACAGTGTTATTAGCAGTAGAAAAATGGAATAATGTAATATCTGAGTATTTTAATAAATCATAAAAAAATATCAAATTGTATACGCAGACCCTCCATGGAGTCATATACCATTGGGGATTAAGGAGATAAAATAGATATTAAACTATGAACAAATTTCAATGCTTTGCACTTGGCGTATCAATAATGCAATTTGCCAATATATTGCTTATAAATAATTTTATAATACCTACAATTATTTGCTGTATAATAATTATTATAGTAGCACTAAAATTGCTTCAAGAAACAACATTAAAATGAAAAAAATAAGAAAAGATGAATTATTTGTAGGTCAAAGAGTTCAACACATTCAAGAAGGTAAAGGAACTATTTATTCAATTAGAATGACTACTGAAAATAGAAATTGTAAGGCCTCTATTAAGTTAGATAGTGGTCATACTGGCGGCGGTGAAATCATACAAGAATTACCATACAGTGGATGCAGAGGCTGTGTTATAGGTATTGATGGCGAAGGATATTGGGAATGTATTACAGATCTGTCTTCAGAACCTGCACTAACTAAAATAGAGATAGGAGAACAATGCGGTAACGAACTTGAAGTCGGCAACAGAGTTGTATGCAAGACATCAAATGGAGAAAAACTACACGGTTTTGTATACAGAATAGGTTGTTGCCGTGGAACCGTAAAACTCGATTCTGGAAGAAATGGTGCTGGAGAGATCATTAAAGAGAAACCATATTGTGGCACTTGTGGTTGGTGCATAGTTAAAAACTATAACTTATGGTATGCTGATACTATGCCCATATATTATGAAAACAACAAAATAACAAATAAAATTGAAACAATTCCAAACGGAGGTAGTATGAAAAATGTGATAAAAAAGGTTTTCGACAAAACAGCAGAGGCAGACGCAGTAGAAGAAGTGTATGGACCCGGTATACCCGATACCATTATATCAGAATGTGTACTCAGGGCCAATAAAGAAGAAATAGCCGCCAGAGCCGTAAAGATTAAATCCGCCCGCGACAAAAAAGCCGGAATTGAAGAATGAGGAATCCTAATTTTATAATATGAAAGTTCCTCAAAATCCACCAAAAAATGCTGTTAAACCTTTACCGCCTCCAGCGCCACCTCGTATTAAAAGATTTAATAGTGAAATATCAATGTCGGAATTTTTAGAAATAGTAATATTATATAATAAATTGATAAAAAATTCTGAGTATAACAAGACAAAAGAACTAACAGCATTTTATCACCTTTTATACAATTTCATTCGTACTCATGCAATACAACTATAGTATATATTATGTTTATAAATATTGTTTTAATTATATCAGGTATATGGTTAATTATGAGTTCGCTGGTTTTACATACCCAAAACTTTAAAAGTGCTATATTTTTTAAGGTCATACCATTTTTAATAGGATTGAGTTGTATTATAGCAGTATTGAAATAAATATGAACCTAAAAATAGAAACCGGTGATCTGTTTAATTTCAAATACATAGAAACAATGAAACCTGTTCATTGCATTTCCGCAGATGCACGTATGGGTGCTGGAATTGCCGTGAAAATGAACAAATGGTTTAAACTTGAAGGTCTTCGCAGCAAAGTACTTAAAGTTGGTAGGTGCTATTATTGGAATGGTGTGTTTAATCTCATAACAAAACTACACTACTATGATAAACCATTATATTGTAATCTAACCTCTAGTCTGGTAGACTTAAAAGAATTAATACACAAATTCAATGTTAAAAAACTGGTCATGCCTCTTATAGGATGCGGTCTAGACAAATTAAGGAAATAATTGTTAAAACCGATATATGAATATTGTCAAAATAGAGAATATGAAAAAAGGATTTACATTAATAGAATTAATGATATTAATTTCAATAGTAGGAATATTACTGGGTGTTACTATACCCATTTTTCAAGATTCTATTGCCAAACACAGTTTAAAAAAGCAACACTACGACATCAGTGATTGGAAAGCGTTTTCAGAGAAATGTAACAACGGTGAATACAAAAGAAACGAAGAAGATTATAAAAAATTTCATAATAAAATAACAGTTAAAACAGAAACTGTTAATGTTGACTATGTTGTTCCGGAAGGATTTGTGGTGGAAAAGATAGAAGATGGAAAAATTTATATGAAAGGTAAGGACTCTTATGGACGTGATTCCGTAAAAGTAATCTATACCAAATAAAGGAGAAAGTATGGACAAAAAAACAATGGGTTGGATAGGCAAGGGTATTATGGGATTAGTGGTCTTGATATTGTTCTTTGGGTCTTGGTACAGTCCCGGTGTTGGTGAGGTTTCGGTAGTGTACAACATATTGTCAGGAAGTACTTATGCGCGGCCTCAGGGCACGTACTTAAAGGTGCCTATAATAAACTCTGTAAGTACATATGACGTCAAGACACAGAGAGCTGATATACTAGAATGCGAGTCCGCATCTAAAGACTTACAGAAAGTCGTTATACACATAGCACTCAACTACCACTTGCTGTACGACAAAGTCAATGAATTGCATGTTAAAGTCGGGACCGATTATAACCACTTAGTAATAGACCCTGCCATAAACGAATGTATAAAAGCTGCGGTTTCTCAATTTCCTGTGGAAGAAATCATAGTACAGCGAGAAAAACTTAGATGTATAATTGAGAATTCATTGAAAGAGAGACTTGATGTATACAACATCGTCTTAGAGTCTTTAAACCTTATAAACATATCTTTTGACCCTAAGTTCAATGAAGTAGTAGAAGCAAAACAGATAGAAGAGCAGAAGATTAAGACTGCCGAGTACATAAAAAAGCAGGCAGAACAGAATAAACAAGCCGTAATTCTCACAGCCGAGGGTAAGGCCAGAGAACAGGAATTGTTAAGAGCTACGGTATCACCAGCCATTATATCACTGGAATGGATAAAGAAATGGGATGGATCGTTGCCGGCAATAACAACAGGCGGAAATACACCATTGTTCATAAATCCCGACATAGGGAAAATTACTAAGTAAATATAAACCTTTCAGAGTACCTGAACCCGAGGAATTAACCCTTGGTATAGTCTAGGGAGAAACGTGGGTATTAGCCACGGCGTACGCAATGAGGTGAATACCTACTGGTAAGCTATGGTCATTAATTTGACTCTTATAAGCATGGCAATCCCAAGACCGAAAATTGTTGGATGGCAGTTGACCCAAAGTTTAGCAATTGCGCTGCTTAAGGTAGCCTGAAACCTAACAAGTGTTCAAACTTGGTTCTGCAAGTCGGGGAAGATCCGGCGGGTACTCTATAACATTTTGAGGTAATATGGAATTAAAAAATACAGCAATATTATGTAGAACATTGGAGTATTAATTGAATATTAATCATGAAAATAATACAAAATGAATTGAATAAAATGTTTGGACTGGTAACAGGACATAGCATATTTGCGATAATTATTATATCTGTATTTTATATAATATTCGCGTTGATATTTTCGTTATGGCCGTTTTCAGTAGCATCTGGCGTAATTAATAAGGTCACATCACCAAATGCTATAATACAAAATTACGAATACTTTTATTCTATGAATGCTGAGATAGATGCGACTAAAAGGAAAGCGGTTATAGCTAAAGGTACTGAAGAAGAAAAAGGAATAAAGATGGTGTTAGAAAGTATGATTGCCGAATATAATGCCAAGTCCAGAATGATAACAAGAAACATGTGGAAAGCTCAGGATTTACCATACCAAATAGAATCAGATCAATAACATGCCAGATATAATAAGAAAAATAAAAGAAAAAATAGGAAAACAAACACAGAGACAAGATTCATTAACTGATCAAATTAATGATCTTGCCTATATTGCTTATTACCTAGGAATGTATGATGCTATGGACTATATTAATGGCGTTAAGACCAATATTATCAACAGCAACAAAATGGAAGAATATATAAAGTTTCTTGAAGAAAATTTGGGTGTGGCCTGTAAAAAATTAGTCAGTTTAGTCAGTATAGAAGACGTAAAATGGGCACAAAACATTATCAATGATATGTCAGAAAATAACAAAATGGAAAAACGGGATTATTTAGGTATTACTTGTGTTTCATGTTTTTATGAGAGTAATTGTGCTGGATTTTGCGGTAATAAAAACTGTATAAGGAACAAAGGATCAAAAACCGGAGGATAAATGAAAAAGATTTATGTTTTATGTTTTTTATGTTTAGTAATGACTGGTTGCAAAATGGAACAATCTTCTCGTAGCAAGGCTGTAAACGCTCAAGAAGTTGCTGCTAAGGCCGCGGATCAAGCTGTAGCAATTCCCATAGTTTCTTATTTTCAGGAAAAACGGACAATAGCGAAATGGGCTCAGAGATGGGATAAACCCAATTTACCCTGCTATGTATATCTCATAAGCTTCGGAAAGATCATAGGGTATTACGTGACAGATGGTAAACCCGCATCTACACGGTCCTATCTGATGCCAGAACAAACAATAGAAACACGTGGATCTGATGGTATCTGTACGCTTGATACGCAAGACATAGACGGAACATATGGTGAAAATAATCCCGGAATAAGATTCTTTACTGCAGAAGGAACGGCTGTAGAATGGGCTGGTGATGGCGCAGCCTATATTTTTAGTGATGCTCCTCTGCCTCTGGACGTGCCAAGACTTAACAAGAAACATGAGTAATTATGCCAAATAAAAGCAATTCTACTGCACAGTATCGGCAGTACATAGAAACCGCACAAAAAGGAAGCAATGAAGCTAGAGATTTTCTTATTGAAAGGTATAAATATTTAGTAGATAAAACGTCAAAATACTATTTCAATAACAGTAGAAACAATAACTTTGATAGAGCGGATTTATATAATGAAGGTGAAATAGGACTAATACACGCCATTCAAACTTACAATACAAATAAGAGATATTCATTTTGTTCGTATTGTAAATGGTATATTAACAATTCAATAAGAAATTATGTTCGCAAGAATACGTCACTAATTAGAGTTGAGACGACAGCTGCCCGCGAATTCAGAAAAAATATAACAAAATTTTATATATATAGTAAATATTTTGATAAGAATGCATGGATAGTACAATGCTATAATATCGCATCACTCAATGATATTCACGCATCATTTTCAAAATCTGACAGACCAGTATATATAGAAGATACAATACCAGATAGCAAATATAACGATGATTTTTATAGTAGAGAAAAAATAAAACATATACGCAATGGCATAGCAAAATTTATGTCGCTGTTATCCAAGAGAAATAGAAAAATATTCTATCACTATTATCTGAAAAGAATAAATAATGAAAATATTAATCTTGAAAAAATAGGAACAATCCTAAATCTAAAAAAACAAAGAATACATCAATTAGCTAAAAAAATAAAAAATATGTTTTGTAACTTTGCTATTATTAACGATATTACTACATCTTCGTTATGAGAATACTCTGTGTAGAAGACAATTGCGAAAGACAGAAATGGTTTGCAAATAAATTTGTACAATATGATCTGGATTTATGCAGTTCAGTAGTAGATGCTACAAAATTAACTAATTCTATAAAATATGATATTATATTCTTAGACCATGATCTTGGTAGTAAAAAAACGGGTTATGATGTAGCCAAAATAATTTACAATTCAATTAATAAAAATACTAAGATCATTGTACACAGTAATAATGTTGTAGGGTCAGAAAATATATGTAAAATTTTAAAACATGCTAAAAAAATACCATTCACTAACCTTAAAGGGTTACTATGAGGAATAATGAAACCAAAACTTTTAGCCATAGTCTTAATCACAGGATTTATCCTGACTGAAACCATACAGTGGCTTATTATAGGGGTTGGTGTTAGACATGGTGTAAAATGGTTCAGAAAGAGGTAACATGGGTTTTGTATTAATTATCTGTATACTTATGTCAATAATATCTGCTACATTTTGGGTGGCAGAAGTGGCACCTTTGTGGAAACATATACAAAATTTACCCAAAAGAAAGTGGAGACGTAATATTTGGGGTTTAATTATTAACCCTTTTATTGCCATAGGTTACATTATAGATTTGTTAATGGCAATTCCTAAAGGATTTTATTTCTATGTTGATGTTGCCGCAACTGTTACATTGACTGGAATATTCGGCCTGGGTGGCGTTATAGGAACAGCAATGGGACTGACCATATCAAATGTTTTCTCAGTAGCATTATGGCAAGCCAAAAAAAGAAATGCAAGCATGATTAAGTAATATGTATAAAAAATAGGCACTTTCAGAACTTATCTTTGATAAAAACAACTATAACGGACCTTCCACAATACAATGAAAAATATCACAATAGTTAAAAAAAATATAACCAAAATAAAACTAACAATTGCTAAGGAAGAAATTCGTATTAAATTTCCTATAAATACTTCAGATAATGACTATAAAAGAATACTTCCTATATTGCTAAAAATATCTAATGTTGTTTCAAACTATCCATATACACTAAGAACGCATTTTGAAAAAGACCATGATTTTAACAAACCATTGGTATTATTTGCATGTAATAAGTTACATAAAATAACTGTTATAAATTATAATGAAAATATTTGTTCTTGAAGATAATATAGAACGCCAGAAATGGTTTTCCGATAGATATTTTTTATATGATTTATTTATGACAGAATTTCCAGATAATGCTATTAAAATTTTGGAAAAAGAAAAATTCGATATTATATTTATAGATCACGATCTTGGCCTGGAAAAAACAGGCTATGATGTCGCAAAAACTATATCACAATCTATTAATAAAGATACTTTAGTTGTTGTTCATAGTTGTAATACTGTTGGTTCCGACAACATATGTTCTGTGTTGAAAAATGTTAAAAAAATACCATTTGGATGTTTGAGATAACTGATATGTTTTTAATTATTGTTTTAACACTTATAACCATTTTAGTTTTATTTTCCTATACCATCCTTATGTATATAGATTGGAGATTAGTATATCAATGGTATGATACTATTACGGTAAACAAAGATTTGATCCAGATAAAGATCCCGATTTAATGAGAAAATAATAACGTTTACAAAACAAAATGAACGAATTAACTTTTTTTGGATTTTGCTTGATGTTGCCATTCGTGACATGGACAATATTTATACTGTTTTGGTTTATTTATTTTAGGATTAATTGTTATAATTAACAAATAATGGGAAAATCTTATATAACTATTGATGGGCAAAAAATGTGGGATATTTTAACACCCAAATTTTTTTCAGATTATAAAGTTGTATCAGCAAGTAAAGAAGTATGGTTTGCTGTTTTACCTGTGCATAATAAGATTTTTTATATAGAAGCTGAACATGAAATGAAATCGGTGATTATACATCTTAAAAATGGCGAATTTATAGAATACGTGAAAACTTAGCATATGAATAAAAAAGGAAAAATTATAGGATGGACAAATGAAAACCGACCATAAATTTTATATGAATACAGAAGAAGAAATAAATAACATATTGTATTTTTTAAAAAAAGAGTTCAAAGAAAGAAAGAAAAGAACTGCTGTTATAGGTCTATCCGGTGGTTTAGATTCTACAGTTTGCGCCCGACTCTGTATGATGGCTGGTCTTAAAGTTCATGGTGTTGTGCTTCCTTACTACGGTAGTGGACTTAAGGAATCTAATTTAGTGTTAAAATATCTCCAAATAGAAGGTAAAGAAACAAAAATAGATATCGGCCATATTGTAGATCCTATAATAAGCACACTCGAATTTTCAGGGATAGAATTGGATTGTGTTGATAAGGGTAATATTCAAGCCCGAACGAGAATGATAGTCCAATATGCCATAGCAAGAAGACTTAACGGTCTTGTTGTAGGAACCGAAGATTTAAGTGAATATTATTTGGGATATTTTACGCTTCATGGTGATGCCGCATCAGATATAAGCCCAATTAGAGGTTTTTTTAAAACGCAAGTGTTTGAAATAGGCAAGTTTTTAGGAATTCCCAAGTCCATTTTGGAAGCGCCGCCATCACCGCGCCTTTGGAAAGGACAAACAGCAGAAAAAGAATTGGGATTTTCGTATAAAATTGCCGACTCTATATTAGATTTATATGGCCACAGTCATTCCGAAAATATGATTATTAAAAAGGGATATAAAAAAGAAATTGTTGCTAAAGTTCTAAAACGGATGTCAGATACAGAGTTTAAACGTAATGGTTGTCCATACTGTTTTTATACACGGAGTTGGTAGGATTTAAATATCATAAATACAAAAAATATAAATAGTTGAGGTAATTATGGGATGGAAAGACTTGTTATTTGTTAAAGAAGATAGAGAAAAACCCGCTGAACTAACACCATCAATTTCAAATTCAGAGAATGTAGTTGCTGAGACTACAATAGAAACACCGTCTTCTAATATTATAGAGATAATAAACAAAAATATATGTATTAACTCTGTCTCTGACATTTTTATTGATATGATGGCTTCATTGTCTGGCGTTATATCGGACGAAAGAACACTTTTTTCTGCTACGTTTCTTTCGTGTAAAAAATCGAATAGATCGTTTTCAAAAAGTCTGTTGTTGAAAGCATTAGAAGAAAAACAATTATTGGTGAAAAAAGAAATAAACGATTTTGAAGAAGAAATGGGAAGAAGTACTGTAGAAGTAACGACCATGGAAAATAATATCAAAAACCATGATGATATGATATTCACTCTTCAAAATAAAATAGACAATCTGAAAAAAGAAAGTAAGGATATACAATCACAAATTCTTGCTAAGACAACTGAGATTGGTGATGCTAAATATAAATTTAAAATCGCTACAGATTTTATTTCTAAAGGAATAACAAATTTAAGTTCTAAAATTAATGAATATATAACAGAAAAATAGGAGAGAAGCTGATAAGATTTATATAATGGATCGGAATCCAGGACGAATAATAAAAGAATTCCGTATATGTCTGCCTGCTAACAGAACAATGGAAGTAAAAAGGTCTTCTGAATACATAAAATATGTCAATGAAATTGAAGATGAAATATTCAAGTTAGGATGAGATAATTATGGAACAACTTACTCACGAACAAGCAATAGAATTATATAAAAACGAATTTTGGAAAAGCATGTCATTTCGCGAAAGAGCGGAATTTCAAATGAGTGAAAGGAAATTATGCATGCCTTTTGATATATTCCATGAAGCCCTAGAAAAAACATTGGGTAGAAGTGTTTATACGCAAGAATTTGCTTTAAATTTTCAAGGTTTAAAAGACGAATTGTTTAGTGGGAAAAAACCACCTACTCTTGAAGAAATAATTAAATTAATACCATCCGACAAACTAATTGTAATTGGTTTTAAATAAAACATAAAGCATCTATTAGAAGTGTAAATTTTCACTAAAACAAAACCCGAGTGGCGGAATGGCAGACGCGACAGACTTAAGATCTGTTGGTCTTTAGACCGTGCAGGTTCAAGTCCTGCCTCGGGTAAACACAATGAAATATATTATATTTATATTAATAATTCTACAAATTGGTTGTGATAATAAAAACAATGTTGTGTCAGCATCCGATATTATTAATGTTTCCACGATTGATGGTGTATATAGAATTGCTAATTACTTTAAAGGAACAAACCAACCTTCTCTATCCATAGTCACATATAAGAAAGGTCTGCGTTTAATTGAAAATAATCACTT
>Ga0172381_10008325_pt1 | contig 10157 bp, 9 predicted proteins | sample Leawel6488metaG_FD_119754 | JGI IMG/M metagenome (GOLD analysis project Ga0172381, IMG submission 119754) | Leachate microbial communities from a municipal landfill in Southern Ontario, Canada - Leachate well 64-88 metaG | ecosystem: Engineered > Solid waste > Landfill > Unclassified | place... | reverse complement strand
TGGCCTTTTGAGGTAGATATTATGGGCATTATATCTACCAGTGCAAATGTTCTGCCAGGCGAGGGGCTGAGGATGTCGGACGTATGATGTCGAATGTAGACAGCGACCCAGAGAGGGGTAGGGGCGCCGGCACGCCGGCCACCTTACGTGAGGGTATGGGAGAGTCCCCATAGGAAAAATCTCAGTTTTCCCAAAAGTGTGGGTAAGCAGCCTAGCGAGCGTGAGCGCAGTCCCGCTATCGGCTTCTCACCCTTCACCTTCCTCTCCTTTCCTTTTTGCTTTCCCTTCTTTCCTTTCGGGAAAGCTACAATCTCAGCAGTAACTTAACCGGAGGTAACCATGCGCCAATCTTCTCGCTCGCCGCATCTACACCTGTCCCTTGAGGCCAAGGGGGAATCACAGCTTCTCATCACCGGCCCTTTTGTCAGATTCCGCGAACTTCTGGACGCGCTGCGGCCCATTCGCAAAGGCCCCGACGATGACGCCGCTCCCGAACCCGAAGAGTGGGGAGGGCATGATGGGCAAAGCTGACAGCACCCTGTTCTGCAACCCTTCTGGCTTGCTGACTTGGAGGCCCGTTTAGTAGTTCTCAGCGACGTCCATTCCGGGCTTGCTTGCTCGCCCGCGTAACACGTAACACCCCTATATATATACTTGTTATGTTACGGTCGCCCCCCCTTTTTGGGGGGGGGCTGTAGACTACTGTAACCAACAGTTACGTAACACCGTAACATATTGTTACGACGACCGTTCAAGCAAGCCCCATTTATCGTCCATCCTATGGACGAGGTTCTTCGCCTGCATTCGGTGGAGTGTGACTCGGATGCTGTCCTCGTTCTCCTGTTTTTCCTCAGTGGACAAGAGAACCGCGAGTTCTGCTGGCCGCATGCGGCCAGAGCGGAGGGAGAAGAGGATTCTTTCTCCGAGTGTTGTTTTCTGAGCCACGATGCCCCCCATAGCTCTAACGTCGCCTCTCCGGATCGTTACGGTGTCGTCGTCCTCATCGAACGTGATGGTATAGCCGATAGGGTTTTCGAGTCTAGAGTCGTTGGCCTTCTTGTGGTAGAGGCCGACCTGGATGATATTGGACGCGGTATCCTGTTGTTTAGCGGCCTCCCAGACCGAGCGAGAGCAGTTCCACCAGAAGGCATTGCCGTAGGGGGTGCGGGCTTTAGATTCCTCTCCGACGTTCTTAGCGGCGTGGGAGAGGATAAGGGAAGAGCATTCGAGGGTTCGGAGAGCGTTGAAGACCCGCAAGGTAGCGTCGGTAGCGTTGAGGTCGCCGCCGCAGGCAGGGCCAGCGGAGTCGACGATGATGGCTCCGACCTGTTCATCGGTGATCATCTCCTGGATGCGTTCGATGTCATCTGCCAGTGGTAAGGAGCATCGTCGGTAGAGGACCTCCATGGGGGGGAGGCCAAGGCCCCTAGTGAGTCTAGTGACGCGGGACTGTATGATATCTCGTTCGGTTTCCCAGTCCAGGTAGAGGACGTTGGTGGGGTAGGGCGATATGCCGAGGCCCAGGTGGTTATCGACCCATGCTGCTTGTGCCGCCATGGCCCAGGCGAGCGCCATGTAGGACTTGCCCGTACCGCCGAGGCCGAAGAGGAGAGACGGCTGGCGGTCGAGGATGAAGGGGCGCAGGACATATCCTGGTTTAGCGATGTCGTCCTGGCTCGAGAGGTGGAGGACCGGGTCTCCCTGGCGGAATCGGGTTACGACCTCATGCTTTACCGATTCGAGAAGAACCAGCCAATCGGGAGCCGGGTAGAATGCGCGGCACTGTTCAGCGGCCTCTTTGCAGAAGCGAGAGGATTGCAAGTTGACGTTTGCCTGGAAGATCTGTTTTGTGGTGCCGGGTGCGGATGTTGTGATAACGAGATCGGTAGTTACGCGGTCAGAGTGGTCACGGAGACGGGAGCATCGAGCGTTAACGAGTTCGTCTGGGAACCATACGTCGTACACGCCGGAGGTGCGTTTGACTGTAGGGCTTGTACTCATACGTCCACACCCCTAATGGTTGGTCCCTTCGGTGTGTCGGTCCGTGCCCATGACAAGAGAGACCCGAGGTGTAGGCCATCTCGGGTAAATGTCTGCCAGCGTCGGGCGCATTCTCCCGGCTGGTACTTTTCCGGGCAACTTTCGCTCCAGCGATCCCACAGGGCCAAGCCCACGTCTCCGAGATCCTGCAACGACATCCCCACCTCGAGCCATGCCTCATAGTCGGCGCAGCGGGAAGATGCCAGGCACGATAGGGCTTGTGCGGCTTTGGCCGCATCTGAGAGTCCCAAAAGAGGCCGTCGTGACGGTTGCGGTGGATTCTCAGCCCGTGGACGTTTGGACATCAAGGCCATAAGCCAGTCCGGTATGGGGGCCAGTGCCACATCGCCGGGGAGGTGTTCGATCTCCCAGCAGTAATGGCGGCCCGAGACATGCAGGGAGCCTGGGGCGATGATGTATCCACCGTCGCCTCTCACGTCCAGACCCACATATCCCGCCAGTTGTGTAGTGTTGCCCACGATGGTGTCGGGCCCTGGATGGGCCAGCAGAATGTGTCGCCCGCCCCCGCCCGTCAGGGATTCGATGGATTCGGGGACAAGCCCGTGCTGTGCCTGCAACGTGACGAGTGAGTCTTCGCCGCCCTTGTCGGAGTCTACGTCCAGCACCACGAGGCCCGATATGGCCCCGGTGCGGATCGCTATATTGGCCCTTGAGTTCTGGCCCCACCATCGCCGGACAACGGTCTCGTCGGTGGTGGCGTCATGCAGGCCGTGTGCCGTCAGGGGTGCCTTCCCGACGTCCCGACCACTGTGGCCGCGCCCACATCCACAGTGGGAGTGCTGGTCAGGCCAACAACAGGGGAAGACTCGCCACCCGCGGGCGATGTAGGAAAGCGCCGCTAACGTTAACGTCAGTTGGTTACTCATCGGCAGTCCCCCATCGGTATTGTTTGTCTTTTTTAGGACCTACGGCTGCCCCTGTCAAATGTCGGTTCTCGTTCTATTACATTCCCTTTGTATCCTCAACTCTTCCACCGACTCCGGGTCGATGAGCCGACCTAACTTGGTCCGGTGGAACCGAAGTTCCCCCACGTTGGCTAGCCTCACGACGTTCGCCGGCGTGCACCGAAGAATCACCGCCGCCTCATGCGGCGTGATCCACGTACTCAGAAGTTTGTCAATAACCATCGCTTCTCTCCTTCCATGTTGGGAATGGACTTAGCATACCATAGCCCAATCGCCCTTGTCAACCCCTCTAGACGGGTGTTATACTGAGCGAAGAAGGGGGATGGTTTGGTCAAGAAAGCCATGGTCAAACACCATTGTAACCGCGATTGGCAGGACGCCGTCATCCGCGGCATGTACCTCACGGGCAAGCCCGTCTCCGATATCTGTGCCAAGGTGGGACTCACGACCCTGACGGTTAACCGGCACCTGGCCAAACTTCGACAGCAGTGGCTGGCCGATTCTCAGGAGGAACATGCCATTCGGGTCAGCATGGAACTGGCCAAGATCGACCACCTGGAGGAGACCTACTGGGATGCGTGGGAGAAGTCTAAGGCGTCGCGCGTCAAGGTGGCCATCAAGCAGCAGGGAGACCCGATGGTGGTGGTGGAAAAGACCCGCAGTCGGGAGAAGAGCGTCGGCCAGACCCAGTTCCTCGAGGGTGTCCGTTGGTGCATCGAGCGGCGCTCTAAGCTATTAGGGCTTGACGCACCCGAGCGCCGACAGATATTTGGGGCTATGACGTTACAGGTCTACGAGCAGATCGTGGACGCTCGGGACGGCCCCATGTTGCCGGAGAGCACCGTAGAGCAACTGACGGACAACGTAACGGACAACGTAACGGATGTTTTGTTGGAAGAGATAGTCGAGGGCGAGGTGGCGACGTGATTGCCAGCCCCGAGAAACCCACGCCGACTAAGGTCAAGACCATCTCGCTCTACCGCGCCCAGTACGACTTCCACCACTCTCCCGCAGCATACAAAGGATTTGTGGCCGGCATCGGCTCGGGCAAGAGTTTTGCTGGAGCCTACGATCTCATCCGTCGGGCCAAGGCTGGTTCCCTCTACATGATGGCAGCACCGACGTCCAAGCAACTCAAAGACTCTTCCATGCGATCTCTGGTCGAACTGGCTAGGGACCTAGGTTTCTACAAGGACCTAGACAAGTCCAACCTCATCCTCACGCTGGGCAACGGTGCCGAAGTCCTGCTCCGCAGCATGGATGATCCCGACTCGGCTCGCGGCCCCAACCTCGCCGGAGTCTGGCTCGACGAGGCTACTCTGATGCCCCACGAAGCCTACACTATCGCGATTGGCCGCCTGCGCCAGCATGGGACTCAGGGTTGGCTTTCTCTTACCGGCACCCCCAAGGGTAGGCGCCACTGGACCTATAAGGTCTTTGGCCCTAACGAGGACGGCACCCCCAAGAAGGGCGTGGCCGTCTTCACCGCTCGCACGCGCGATAACCCCTTTCTGCCTCCTGGATTCGAGGACAAGCTGAGGGAGCAGTATACGTCGGCCCTGGCCGCTCAGGAGCTAGACGCAGAGTGGCTCGATCTCGAGGGGTCGGTCGCTAACCGCGGATGGTTCGGCATCGCCCCACAGAAGCCTAAGGCCGTGCGCTCAGCACGCTTCTGGGACATCGCCGCTTCCGTCAAGAACGTACACAACGAGGACCCCGACTATACTGTTGGGGCTTTGCTGTCTTATGTAAATATGGTATACTACGTGGAGGACATTGTGCGTGGCCGCTGGACCCCTGGCGAAGTGGAGTCCATAATCAAGCGTACAGCGAAACAGGACGGGCGCCGCATAGTGATTGGCATAGAGCAGGAGCCTGGAAGTGCCGGGAAGATCACGGGGGTCAATTTCGTCAAGATGTTGGCAGGATACCCCGTTCGTCTCGTCAGGCACACGGGAGACAAACTCACACGGGCCATGCCGTTCTTGGCTCAGGCCGAGCATGGTGCCGTGAAACTGATTCGGGGGAAGTGGAACGACCCATTTCTAGACGAAGTGGCCGACTTTCCCGTTGGAGTACATGACGACCAGATAGACGCCGCTGCCGGAGCTTTCCAGATGCTCACCAGTCACGGCAGCATAGGACGCATCAAGGTTAAGATAGGCTGAGGGAGGCCCTACCGATGCCGGAGAAAGCACCAACGGCCACACGCATCCTGGCGCTCAAGCGAGAGATGGATGCCAGTTGCCAGCCGGTTCGAGAACGCTGGAGGGTCATAGCTGAGGTCAGAGCCCGCAAGCACCGCATTGAGATCCCCGATTCCTACCGCAAGACCACCCACGAGGTTCGATCCCATTGGATTGGCGACATCCTGAGACGGGTAAAGTCTACCCTTACCAACCGTTTCCCCACCTTCACGGTCCCCCCCTACGGACCGTCTCAGGCGGCACAGGGCAACTCGACCCTCCGTGAGAAGTGGTCCAACGCCGCCCTCATCGAGATGGACAAGGCTCGGATGCCCAAGCGGCCATGGACCCGTCTGATGGACCACGCCATCACCTTCGGCATGGGGATTAACAAGTTGGTCTACACCCCCCATACGTGGCACGACTACCCGACCTCGCAGGCCATCTTCAAGCGTGACGTGACCGAGCTTGACGATGACGAGAACAATGACCTGGACGAACGGCGGGAGAACTACAAGAAAGGGAGGTTCCCTTTCGCCTGGCAGGCCGTGGACCCGCGTACCTGGTGGGGCTTCTACACCGAAGGTAGACTTCGGGAGTGCCTGGAAGTCACCGAACGCAGCGTTGGAGACATCTCCACTACGTACGGCGCTAGTTATAGCGCCACCGACCAGAAGTTTCTGCCCAACACCGTCAGTGAACCTTACGTCGAAGGCGATGCTCCGGTTCACTATCGGGAACGCCAGGTCTTCATCGAGCACTGGGACGAACAGTGGGTCACATACATGACGGCGGACGGAACCGTGCTGAAGCAAATCCATCACGGCTACGGCAAAGTTCCCTACTTCCCCTTCTACGGGCTTTCCAACGACAGCGCCGAGCCCGGTCAGGAGATGGAGTCGATTGTCGAGCATATCGTGGACATCGTGAAGAGCTATGACAACCTGCTCACGATGTGGGAGAACTGGGCTTATTTCGGTGCCTACGCCATGGGCACCATCGAAGGACCCGAGGGTGCCAACTTCCAGGTAACACCCGATAACGAGGGTGAGGCGCAAGGGGCGGGCGCCATGATAGAGTTCCGGCCAGGCGAGTTCGTGGCGATGCCGCCGGGTTTCAAAGCTGCCTGGATGGTGCCCCCTCCGGTCGGGCAGGACCTCGTTAGGGTATCCGAAGTCCTACGGCAGTTTATCGAGGAAACCATCCCCAATGTTCTGAAGGGCATCGGCGCTGCCGACCAGGCCGGCTATGCTGTGAACCAACTCATCACGGCTGCCCGCATGGTCTACGACCCCATCACGGGTAACGCCGCCATCTCGATTGCCGACATGATGCAATTCTGTTGGTGGCTTATCGAGAACAAGATGGATGAAGAGTTTGGGCGCGTCTATGTATGGGGCGAGAGTCCATCCGATAGCACCCAAGGCAATCGTTGGCTCGGACTGGGCAAGGGGGACATTCGTGGCTACTACAGCATTACCTGCAACATCGAGTCTCTGCTGCCGTCCAACCTGATCTCCGAGGGCCAGTTCGGCTTGATGCAGGCGCAAGCAGGAGCCATCCCGATGCGACTCCATCGTGAGCGTTTCCTGCGCCTTCCTAACCCCGACGACATTGAGGACGAGGTTCTGGTCGAGAAGTATCTGTCGGATCCTCAGAGTCCGCTCTACTCTTGGATGCAGAGTCGCGCTCTGGAGAAGGCGCAACTCCTGGAGACCATTGAGAAGGAGCAGAGGGATGCCGCACTCAACGCCGTGGCGTTGCCCCCGGGCATTGAGCAGCGAGTGGGTGGGGCTGCCCCGACGGGCATGGAGGGCGCGGCGGGAATCCCGGCACCGCAGAACCTTGCGCCTTCTCCCGGCATCGGTATGCCGTTGACTCCAACGGCACCCCAACCTGCCGGTATGGTGGGGGCTCCCACCAGTGGAGCCCCCAGCGGATTTCCCGGCGGCCGTGCCGCCGGGGTAGGGATTCAGCCGAACACCCAGAATCTTCCAGGTGGCATACCGGGGCAGTAAAGATGGTGTGAGACAACCATGGCCAACAACCGATGGGACAAACTCAGAGACAGAATAGCCGAGAGGGCGATAGCCACATCCGACACGATGGTCGACAAGATCAAGGGGGGCAGCACGCCTCCGGGGAAGAAACGCATGGACCCGGATAGGGCGATGCACGACTACCTGCTGCTAGCCCAACCCCCGACCATGCTGACACCTGAGTTGGCCGCCGAGGCCGATGCTCTCTGGCAGAAGAAGTTCGCGGGCAAGAGCCGGGCCGATATCGCAGAGTGGTGCATCGACATGGAGCGCAAGCGACTCCAGAGGGCCGGGCCTCTGGGAGCGTTCCGTGAGGACGAATTGCCGGTGACGGTGGTTGAGGGCAACCTACCACAGCGCTACCTGGCTAGCTTGCAGGCGGAGCAGGCCATGGGTGCGCCCGCGGGACCATCGGGACCATCCGCGGGCGTGGCCCCGCCGACAGCACCAACACCCGCGCAGGCAGCGACGCCGATGGGAGGCACAGTTGGCTAAGAAGATATTGGTGCCGAAGTCCGCGCCGTCGCCCAAGGGACTGAAGACAGAGGCGCAGTTCTTCGCCAAGGTCTTGAGCGAGGCGGAGAAGGCCAAGCCGAAGAAGAGATCGTCGCGTTCGCGATAGGCGCGATAGGAGGGGCAAGATGGCTAGTTCAGAGGAACAGAAGCGGTTTGTCGAGGCCTTGATGCCCTACGCCAAGCAGATGGAGCTTAGGACTGGTATTCCCGCGGAGACCACCATCGCGATGGCCGCCAACGAGACTGGTTGGAACCTCTCCAACCCCGTCCTCTTCGGCATCAAGGGCAAGGGGCCAAAGGGCAAGTCGGATTCCTTTGCCACATGGGAAGTCGAGGGTGGACAAAAAGTGGACATGAATGATGAGTTTGCCACCTACGAAGGACCCGGCGAAGCCTTCGGCCACCTAGAGTCCGAGATGACCAGCGACCGATACGCTGCGGCTCCGAAGAAAGACCCCCGCCAATTTGCGGCCCACATTCAGGCTCAAGGATGGGCCACTGACCCGAACTACGCGGACAAGATCAGCGCCATCGCCCGTAACGTGGGAGAGATCCAGCCGCGTACTTCGCCCGGTGGCTCTTACCTGGAAGACCCCGAAGTAAGGGCATTATTCGAGGCAGCCGAATATGCTCGTGGCGTCCCCGATTGGCGAAACGCCGTTCTGGGCGGTGCCCAGGCAGGAGGCTGACATGCCCGAGAGAAGCGTCTCCGAGTACGCTCCTAATCCGTTTGCGGAATCGTCTCTCACCCTGGCGGAAGCCTCCGCTTTTTGTGGTGTCGCCGCGGCCCTGGCTTTCGCCGTACGCTACGGGGAGTATCCGACCATAGACGAGGCCAAGAAGATGGCCAAGAGGCTCGGATGGACGCCTGAGAATGGCATGGCCGGCCCCCAGAGCGAGAAGGCCCTGCTGGAGAAGTTCGGAATCCCCTGCTACTACAAGGAGGGCGAGATCTCCGAATCCGAACTGGCCAATCAGGTCCTCAGCGGAGACCCCGCTATCGCCAGTACCAGCGGTCACTACTTCGTGGTGGACGATTACGACCCGCAGAAGCGGTTGTTTCATGTGGGGAACACCGGCGAAACTCTGAAGTCTGGTGGTCCATGGATGAGTTATGAGGATATGGGGTCCGCGGTTGGAGGCCAAGGAATCAACGCCATGCTGGTGCCTAGACCCCCTGCCGATTATCTAGGTGGTGGTGGGACCGCGACGACTCCTGGCGGTACGAGCCCGTCGTTGGGGGAGAAGGGTGCGGCGGAAGCGGCCCAGAACCGTGACCAGAACATCCAGGTCTACAACACGGAGATCAACCGACTTACTAAATTGATGACCGATCCGCTTCAGACCGACCCCAAGACGGGCCAGGTAAGCGGCGGTTCCCAGGTCATGTACGACGATGCCAACAGGCGTTATGCAGATGCTCACGCTAAGGTCGTAGCCATCCAGGCGGCCATCAAGGCCATCCCCCCTTATGGTTTCAGCGAGCAAGAGAAGGCCGATATTGCCAAGAAGCAGTCGGACCTCAACAACGAACTCTACCTTGCCATGCGGGACGAAGACCAGGCTTCTGGTGACGTGAAGGCCAGGAGTAACACCCTGGAGGACCACAAGAACCAGATCGTCAAGATGGAGCAGGCCAAGACCGCGGCCCAGATGATCACGTCGCGCTCGCTCGATGACTACGCCAAGCAGTTGACCCTGGACGTGAGTCAGGGGAGGCTGGACTCCGAGGTGGCCGGTAAGCTCTTGCAGGCCCAGTTCGACAAGGCCGGACAGGGAATCGCGGGACTCACGGCCGCCTACAGCGCTCTGGACAAGATGGCCCCGCGCATGGCGACCAGAAGCCTCCTTGATGCTACCGTTGCCAGCCTTCGGGGCTGGAACAAGTTCCTGCCGGCGGAGTCCCAGATACCCGAATTCTCTCTGCCGTTCATCCCGATGGGAAACATACTGGAAGAGTTCCAGCAGTACCTACCACCTAAGCCCGATTGGGAGACCGGGCAGCAAGCTGAGAAGGCGCTCAAGGGTATCTACGGTGGTGGCAAGGAGGGGGCTGACCGGGTGGCAGGGCTCTTCAGCGGGAGAGACCGCACTGCGACCGCGGCACCTGACATGACGACGCCACAGATTGACCTTGCCCAGACGCAGGCCAACACCAGCGCGACCATACCGGGCGTGTCTGGGGGACGAGGGGCTGTGACCGAGGGGGCCATCAAGCCCGGACAGGTGATAGTCTTGCGCTCCGAGCCCAAGATGGAAGCATCCAAGGTCACAGTAACGGCCGGACCTGCCAAGCTGACCGGCAGGACCCAAAACGTAGGGACTGTGGTTTGGAACGAGGTCGAGATGGGAGATGGCACTAAAGGCTGGATCTACGAGGTATCGGGACAGGGTGCGTCGGCAGTGTCCGAGCCTGCGTCAACTACCTCGTCAACTACCTCGTCAACTAC
>Ga0172381_10008323_pt1 | contig 10158 bp, 7 predicted proteins | sample Leawel6488metaG_FD_119754 | JGI IMG/M metagenome (GOLD analysis project Ga0172381, IMG submission 119754) | Leachate microbial communities from a municipal landfill in Southern Ontario, Canada - Leachate well 64-88 metaG | ecosystem: Engineered > Solid waste > Landfill > Unclassified | place... | reverse complement strand
CCAGGATTAGAAGATAACGATAAAGTTAATGACGGTCTTATTAAAATTAGCCGTGAATTAGGTATTCCCTTAGTTGCCACCAATGATTGTCACTATTTAAAAAAAGGAGATGCTTTTGCTCAAGATGTTTTAGTTATGATTAATACTCAAACCACTATCAACAGTCCAAAAAGAATGAGTATGATGGAGTGGCCAGATTTTTACATTAAATCTCCAGAAGAAATGCAAAAACAGTTTGAAGATCTTCCAGATGCTCTTGAAAATACTGTAAAAATAGCCGAAAAATGTAATTTTGAGATGGAACTTGGTAATTGGTATTTTCCTAAATTCAAACTTCCAAAAGGAAAAACACCTCAAAATGCTCTAAAAGAATTATCTTACAAATGTGCCAAAGAATATTATGGCAATAATTTAAACCAAGAAGTAATTGATCGTCTTGAGTTTGAATTAGACGTCATTAATCCAAAAGGATATGCTGAATATTTCTTAATTATGTATGATTTCATCCGTTGGGCCGAAGAAAACGATACTCCAACCAACACCAGAGGTTCAGCCGGTGGTTGTCTAGTTGCTTTCGTTTTAGGTATTACTTCTGTTGATCCTCTAACTTATCAACTTCCTTTTGAAAGATTTTTAAATAAAGATCGTCCTTCACCTCCTGATATTGATCTAGATATTGCTGACGATAAAAGACAAGGAATGCTTCATCATATCGTTGAACAGTACGGTAAAGACGCTGTCGCCCAAATTTGTACTTTTGGACGTATGATGGCCAAAGGTGCTGTTCGTGACACAGCACGAGTCTTAGGCTACGAATACGCCATTGGCGACAAAATCAGTAAATTAATCCCTCTTGGTTCTCAAGGCTTTCCTATGTCTATTGACAAAGCCCTGGAAACTACCGCTGAATTAAAACAACTTTACGATACCGATCCAGATTCAAAAAAAATTATCAAAGCCGCCAAACAAATAGAAGGTTGTGCTCGCCATATTAGTGTTCATGCTTGTGCTCTCGTTATTTCTCCAACAACCATCACAGATTTCTCTCCAGTCCAAACAGAAACTGGTGGAGATAAAATAATTACTCAATACGAAATGCATGCTTGTGAAGATGTTGGTTTAATTAAATACGATATTTTAGGAATTAGAAATTTATCGTTTTTGGGACAATCTGTTTTAAATGTTCGTAAAACCCAAAACATTGAAGTTAATTTAAGAAAAATTCCTTTAGATGATAAAAAAACTTTTGAAATGCTTTCTCGTGGTGACACAATGGGTGTTTTCCAACTAGCAGGCGAAGGGATGACTAAATGGATTAAAGAACTAAAACCAAATCGAGTCGAAGATTTAATGGCAATGGTGGCCCTCTACAGACCTGGCCCAATGGCTATTATTCCTGAATATATCGCTCGTAAAAATGATCCTTCTAAAACTAGCTATATCGATCCTAAAATGGAAAAATTTTTAGATAAATCTTATGGTCTTTTGGTTTATCAAGATGACTGTTTATACACTGCCATAGAATTAGCTGGTTACAATTGGACCGAAGTTGATAAATTTAGAAAAGCTATTGGTAAAAAAATTCCTGAAGAAATGGCAATTCAAAAAGAAAAATTTATTAATGGTTGTATTAGTAATGGTTATACAGAAGAAAAAGCTAAAGAAATTTTCAGCTATATTGAGCCTTTCACTTCCTATGGTTTCAATAAAGCCCATGCTGCATCTTATGGAATGCTTTCCTATCGTACTGCCTACATGAAAGCCAATTTCCCAGTTGAATACATGTGTGCCCTCTTAACAGCTGAATCTGGTGATACTGAAAAGATTACAGACGGTATTAATGAATGTCGTCATTTAGGTGTAATTATTAATGCTCCAGATATTAATAAGTCATCGAGTGGTTTTGAAATGGAAGAAAATTCAGAATCTCTCGAAAAATTAGCGATTCGTTTTGGTTTAAGCGCTATCAAAAATGTTGGTGAAGCTGCTATTGAAAATATTATTAATGAAAGAAATACTAATGGTCCTTTCTTAAGTTTTGGTGATTTTTGCCTTCGAACCGATTCTCAAAAAATTAACAAAAGAGTTCTTGAAAGTTTAATTCGAGTTGGCGCCATGGATCAATTTGGTGAAAGAAACGCCATTCTTTCTTCTCTAGAAAGAATTAGAGTTGATTGTGGAAAACTAAATAATAAAAAAAATGATGGACAATTTGGTCTCTTCGATGATCCAACTCAAAAAACTACCAAAATAGTCGCCCCGTCAGATAATTTTGATGTAGTCAATCCTATGACTGAACATGATAGATTAGCCCTAGAAAAAGAATTACTTGGTATTTATGTCACTGAAAACCCTATTAGTAAAATGTTAGAACCTTTTCAGTCTCTTGGTCTCCCTAAAATTTTCGAAATTTTAAACAAAAGTAGCGACGTTTCAGTCAAAATAGCTGCCTCTTTATTAAAATTTAAATTAATTAGAACTAAAAAAAATAATGCTAAAATGGCTTTTTTAACTCTAGAAGACGAAACAGGCAAAATAGAAGCTGTTGTCTTCCCAAAAATATTTGATTCAGTTGAACCAATTCTTGCTGAAAATAAAGTCTTTTATATCGAAGGTAAAACTAATATGAGGGAAAATACTTTATCGATATTAATTGACACAATCAGTCTTGAAGCTCCAAAGAATTCATCAAAATATGATTTTACTATAACCGTTCCTAAATCAGCCACTCAAAATCAATTAATGGAGCTGAATACTTTACTCAAACAAAATCCAAATGGTCACAGAGGTTTAATTATTTTAGCCAACGGCAAAAACATTCCACTCAATTATGGTGTAAGATACGACGAAAAACTTAAAAAACAAATAGATAATATCCTCTTGTCAAACAAAAATTAGGTTGCTAGACTACCAAAGTCTATTTTGATATAATTTCAAAGCATAAATTTAATAAACATATGTCCTTAAAATTTACATACAAAGAACAAGAAATCTCCGTTGGCGATTCCGTTAAGGTCAACTATAAAATCAAAGAAAAAGACAAAGAAAGATTACAAGCTTTTGATGGTGTAGTTTTAGCTATCACTGGAACTGGTGAAAATAAAAATTTCATCGTTCAAAAAACTGCTTCCGATGCTGTTAAAGTTGAAAGAATCTTTCCTATCAATTCACCTTGGATTGATAGTATCAAAAAATTAAGATCTCCTAAAACCAAAATTAGACGTGCCAAATTGTATTATCTTCGTAATCCAAAGGCCCGAACAATTTAAGTTATTTAAAAATTTGGGTCTTTAGCTCAGTCGGTAGAGCAGTTGCCTTTTAAGCAATTGGTCGCGGGTTCGATTCCCGCAGGACCCACTCATGTCCATTTACGGTCTAATATTAGGAATCTGTTTCGTCGTCGGTATCACTTTTTTCCAAAAAAATAATAAAATTATTCCTAAAGATAAAGAAAATATTTTTCTTATTTTACTTTTAATTTTTAGTCTTATTGGCGCTCGCCTCTATTCTGTTATTAATTATTGGTCCTATTTTTCTCAAAATCCAATTCAAATTTTAAATCTTCGCGGTGGGGGATTGGGAATAATTGGAGGCTTAATTTTTGGAATTATTTTTATATTAATTTTTTCCAAAAAAAATAAAATTCCTTTTCTTAATATAACCAACACTCTGGTTCCAATAATTCCTTTATGTCAAAGTCTTGGTCGTTTTGGTAATTTCTTTAATCAAGAAATTTATGGAATTAACAACCAACCAGTCTGGCTCTATGAATCCATTTTAATGTTTATCTTATTTCTAATCTTTAAAAAAATTAAATTTCATCAGACCGCCATTTATTTAATTTACTACGGATTAATCAGATTTTTTCTCGAATTTATTCGGCTCGATGCCATTCCTGTTTATTTTTTAAGCTTCGGACAAATTTTAAGCCTTTCATTTATTTTAATTGGCTTTATAATCATCAAGTATGAAAATTCTCATAATTAACCCAGGTTCAACCACTACCAAAATAGCTGTTTTCGAAAATAAAGATCTTGTTTTTGAACATAAAATCGATCATGCTCAAGATTCCGATTTTCAAGAAAAATTCAGTAAACCAGGCAATATTTTAGATCAATTAAAACATCGTGCCAAAGATATTGAAGAAATATTAAAAGAAAAAAATATAACTCAACTCGACACTGTGGTCGGACGAGGCGGCATGATTCCTCCAGTTGTTTCTGGAACTTACCAAATAAATGAAAAAATGATCGACGATTTAACCAATCATCCTTTAGCCAACCATGCTTCTAATTTAGGAGCTCCACTTGCCAAAAAAATTGCTAAAGATTTTGGAATCGAAGATAAAGCTTTTATTGTCGACCCAGTTACTACCGACGAAATCGAAGCCAAACATAAAATTACTGGTATTCCCGAAATTAAGCGTTATGCTGGCTGGCATGCTTTAAACCAAAAAGCAGTTTGTCGTGAATATGCCGCTTCAATTGGCAAAAAATATGAAAATTTAAATCTTATTGTCGCTCATATCGGTGGTGGTGCTTCTTTTGGTGCTCATAAAAAAGGTAAAACTATTAATGTTACCAATGCTCTTGCCGGTGAAGGCCCGATGAGTCCAGAACGCTCTGGTCAAATCCCAGCTCAAGGATTAGTTGAACTTTGTTTTTCAGGCAAACATACTAAAGATGAAATTCTTTATAAAATTCTCGGTGGCGGTGGTCTTTTTGCACTTCTTGGAACCAAAGATTTAAAAGATTTAGAAATTAAATATCCATCCTTAGATAAGGATAAAAAAGATGTCGTCGACGAAATGCTTGCTGGTTTTTCTCGCTATATTTGTTCTTTAATTCCCGATTTTGAAGGAGAACAAATTGATCAAATTTTATTGACTGGTGGTGTCGTTCGTTGGCCATTAGTAGTCGAGTCTATTAAAAAAGATCTTGCAGCTCTAAATATTGGTATTACTGTCTATCCAGGTGAATTTGAACTTGAAGCTCTCCGCGACGGTGCCATCCGTGTTTTAAGTGGAAAAGAAACAGCCAAAGAATATTAATTACCAATTTATTGGTTCTTTATCTTTAAAAATCAAATAAGTATTAGTTTGGGAAAATGGTTTTGATCCAAAAAATCCATTATGAGCGGAAAGAGGGGAAGGATGTGCAGATTTAATTACTAAATGTTTCGATTCATCAATTACTGACCCTTTCTTTTGAGCATAATTTCCCCACAAAATAAAAACTAAATTTTCTTTTTGTTCGGACAATATTTTTATTACTGCATCAGTAAAATCTTCCCAACCTTTTTTTTGATGAGATCCAGCCATATTGGCTTTAACTGTCAAAGTTGCATTCAACATCAACACTCCTTGCTTGGCCCAGTTTTCCAAATTCCCATTTTTATTAATCGATTTCTGTCTCAAATCTTTTTCAATTTCTTTATAAATATTTATCAAAGATGGTGGCATTTTCACTTCATCATTTACAGAAAAAGCCAACCCATTGGCCTGGTTTTCTCCATGATATGGATCCTGACCCAAAATTACCACTTTAACTTTATCAAAGGGTGTTAGTTCAAAAGCATTAAAAATAAATTTTGCCGGCGGATAAACTGTTGATTTTTTATATTCATCTTTTACAAATTCCACCAAGTCAGCAAAATATTTCTCATCAAATTCTTTTTGCAACACCTTTTTCCAACTTTCTTCAATCTTCACATCCATATATTATTTTACACGATTTGAACAAATTCAATTTTGTGACTCCAGTGGGAGTCGAACCCACGATTGCCTGGATGAAAACCAGGAGTCCTAACCACTAGACGATGGAGCCATTTTGTAGCAAAGGTATTTTACCAACATAAACCTAAACTTTCCACATTTAAATTGATAAAATATCCTAATGATCTATATTTTCCATGGTGACAATCAACTTGAAAGCCGAAAAGCCTTTAGTGATCACCTAGATCAAATCAAAGACGCCGATATTCTTCGACTAGATTCGAAAAATATTGAAGTTGATAAAGTAAATTTATTTCTCCAAGAATCATCACTTTTTAACATTAAAAAAGTTCTAAGCATCAGTAATTTGTTTTCCACCAATAAAGCCATTATCGATCAAATAAATAAATTAATTAATCAAATCGAAACAATAGATGTTGTTATTTGGCAAGACAAGACTCTCAGTCCAACTCAATTAAAAATCTTCAAAAACTCTCAAGTTAAAATTTTTCCTCTAGACAATAAATTATTTGCCTGTTTGAACGCCATTAAACCCAAAAACCTAATCAAAATTATTCCTCTTTATCATCAAGTTTTAGATTTAGGACTCTACGATCTTTTCCTTTATTTTTTGAAAAATAATTTTCGAAAACAACTAACTTCTTACCCTAAATTCGATCAACAAATCGTCAAAAGATTTTATCTTCAATTAATTGAACTAGATTTTAAAAACAAAACAGGGGAATTAAGTATTCCTAAAGAGCTGGCGTTAGAAAGAATTTTAACAAACTTAACTAAATAAAATTGACATCCTATATTATATATAATAGTAGTGTGATTTGATTTGTTATAGTTTGTTATTATTTATATCATTAACACCTATCTAAATTTACCCTAAAATAAGGCAATAGTTTAAAAACATACTTATTTAGCACTCAAACAACAAGACTGCTAAATACACACCTAATATACACATAATCCTATAATATGAAAGCTGCTCTTTCTTTTTATCCAATAAATCTGTATTATTTATATATGAATAATAAAAACATTTTATGGTTTAATGAAATTCACTTTGAAGATGTGGCTTTAGTCGGCGGAAAAGGTGCAAATCTAGGTGAAATGTACAACTTAGGAATCCCTGTCCCAAATGGTTACGTTGTTTCTATTAATGCTTATTTTGAATTTATTAAAGAAAATAATCTCAGGCCAAAAATTGAGAATATTTTAAAAACTACAGATGTCGATCAGCCAGATCAACTTGAGGATGCTTCAAAAAGAATAAGGTCTCTTATGAAAAAAAGCCCAATCAATAATAAAACTTCCATTGAAATTATGAAGGCTTACAAAAAACTTTCTGGCTTTGGTGGATTAAAAGATGTTCCAGTCGCTGTTCGCACCTCGGCTACTGCCGAAGATACTGCTGATGCCTCTTTTGCTGGTCAAGGAGATACTTTTTTGAATGTTAGTGGTGAGACTAATGTTCTTAACCGGGTTCGCGATTGCTGGTCTAGTCTTTTCACTTCAAGATCTATTTTTTATCAAGTAAAAAAACACTACAATCATTTCAAAATTGGAGTTGCTGTTCCTGTTCAAAAACTAATTGATTCAGAAATTTCTGGTATATGTTTCACTGCTAATCCTGTTACTAATGAAAAAAATCAAATCATAATTGAAACCGTTTGGGGTTTAGGTGAATATATAGTTCAAGGTGTAATTACTCCAAATCAACATATCATCGACAAAAATAATTGGAAAATAATTTCTGAAAATCATGTTGAGCAAAAAACCCAATTAATCAGATCTAAAACCCATGAAACCAATGAAGTAATTGTTCCCAAGACTAAACAAAATAAAAAGAAAATAGATTCAGCTATGGCTATAAAAATAGCCAAAATTGGCCAAAAACTCCATAATCATTATGGTAAACCACAAGATATTGAATTTGCCATTGACAGAGGAAAACTCTATATTGTTCAAACCCGTCCCATTACAACTGTCGTTTCCAATCAAAAAACTCTTGATAATCAATCCAATAAAATAAATCAAAAACCAGATTTAACTGGTGAACAAGCCAGCCCTGGAATTGCCAGCGGTGTTGTCATTATCATCAATAACCCTAAAGAAATTAATCGTGCTCAAAAAGGACAAATTTTAGTCACTTCAATGACAACTCCAGATTTTGTACCCGCCATGAAAAAAGTTAATGGCATTATTACCGACAAAGGTGGCCAAACTTCTCACGCCGCCATTGTTAGTCGAGAATTAGGCGTTCCTTGTGTGGTCGGTAGTAAAATTGCTACAAAGATGTTTAAAGAAGGCGATATCGTCACAATAAATGGAACTACTGGCGAAATATGGAAAGGGGATTTAGTCAATAAAAATGCTCCTGTAACAAAAAAACAAGAATCTACAAAAAAAACTGCTACAAAAATTTATGTCAATCTTGGCGAACCAGATTTAGCTGAAACTATTTCTAAAAGAAATGTTGATGGTATTGGTCTTCTTAGAGCTGAGTTTATGTTGGCTAATATCGGAGTCCATCCAAAAAGAATTATTGCCGAAGTTAAGGAAAAAGAATACATAAATAAACTTGCCAAGGAAATGCTCAAATTTTGTAAAAGTTTTAGCCCTCGTCCTGTTGTTTATCGAGCCACTGATTTTAAAACGAATGAATATCGATTTTTAAAATGGGGGAAATTATATGAACCAGAAGAACCAAATCCTTTAATGGGTTTTCGTGGCGCTTCTCGTTACATCAGTTCTCCAGATGTTTTTTACATGGAGCTTGAAGCTATTAAGCAAGTTCGAAATAAATATGGCTATAAAAATCTTTGGTTAATGATTCCTTTTGTCAGAACTCCGCACGAACTTTCTGAAGTCAAAAAAATAGTCACTAGTGCTGGACTAATAAGATCTCCTTCTTTCAAATTTTTCATGATGGCAGAAATTCCTAGTAATGTAATTTTATTAGATAAATTTATAGATGTTGGTATCGATGGAATTTCCATTGGAAGTAATGATTTAACAATGCTAACCCTTGGTCTCGATCGTGACAATTCAGAAGTTGCTAAAAACTTCAATGAATTAGATCCAGCCGTTCTTTGGTCTCTAAAAAGATTAATTACCAAATCAAAAAAACGAGGTATTTTATGTTCAATTTGTGGACAAGCTCCAAGTAACTATCCGGAGTTAGTTGAAAAATTAGTTAAATGGGGAGTCACTAGTATCTCTGTCAGTCCAGATGCTATCGATGCTACTCGTGATGTTGTTGCTTGGGCAGAAAAAAGAAAAGTTAGTAAATAACCACGGTTATTTCACCTTTCGGTTCTTTTTCAATAGTTGGTAAAACTTCTTCAAATTTTTTAGTCATTTCTCTGGTAATTGCTATTTGAACATCTTCTCCATAAATCTTTTTAACCTGTTCTTCTAATTTTTTAATTCTAAAAGGGGATTCGTAAATAATTTTAGCTCCATCAAATTGTTTATATTTTTCTAAAATCTTTAATCTTTCACCATCTTTCTTTGGCAAAAATCCCAAAAACACAAATCTTCCAGCCGGAATTCCCGATAAAACCAAAGCGTTGATAGCAGCACAAGGACCTGGAATTGAAGTATAACTAATTCCTAAGTTTCGGCATTTTCTAATTAATTTCCAACCTGGATCAGAAATAATCGGTGTTCCAGCATCTGTCACCAAAGCTATTTCGCTTCCATCCTTCAAAAGTCCAATTATTTCTGGAATTTTTTGTTCTTCTACCTCATCATAAAAAGAAATTAATTTAGGCTTGTTTTTAATCCCTAAATTAACCAACATTAAACCAGTATTTCGTGTATCTTCACAAAGTAAAATTTTTACTTTTTCCAAAGTTTCCAAAGCCCTTAAGCTGATGTCTCCTAAATTTCCAATTGGTGTTGCAACAATATAAAGCATTGCCTATTATACCGCTAATTAAATTGTCTGATCACAGCCACCACTTTTCCGCGGATTTCCACATCCGTTACGTAAATAGGGGACATTGTCGAATTGGCCGGTTGAAGCCTAATTCGACTGGTCTCTTGATAATAACGTTTCAAAGTCGCAAATCCATTTCTTAAAACTGCTACCACGATATCACCATTATTAGCATTTTTTTGCTCTTTAACCACCACATAATCTCCACTTAAGATTCCATCATCAATCATCGAATCTCCTTTGGCTTGTAAGACGAAAGATTGATCTCCAGCTTTTACTAAATTTGAATTTACTCCAATAGTTGCATTTGGATCAGTATATGGCTCAATAGGGGCTCCGCAAGCGATAAAACCCAAAACTGGTAATTCTATAAAAGATGTTGCTATTTTTTCAGTTTCATTGCCCTGTTTTGGAAGATCTAAAACCTCTATTCCTCGAACTGCTCCCTTATATCTTCTAATTAAACCTTTTTTCTCTAAAACCGACAAAT
>Ga0172381_10008322_pt1 | contig 10159 bp, 19 predicted proteins | sample Leawel6488metaG_FD_119754 | JGI IMG/M metagenome (GOLD analysis project Ga0172381, IMG submission 119754) | Leachate microbial communities from a municipal landfill in Southern Ontario, Canada - Leachate well 64-88 metaG | ecosystem: Engineered > Solid waste > Landfill > Unclassified | place... | reverse complement strand
TGCGTCGTCTTTGACCAGGCGCAACATGGCCCGCATTTGGTCGGTCATGTTGCTATCATGATCGCCGTCTTCATACCGGCGGAATTTGGCAACCCGGGCCCCGCGCTTTTTCAGATCACCGCGCCAGGAGATACCAGCGTCGATGGAGTTGTAAAGCTCTGGGTCCGTTTTAAATAGTGCGTCTACTAATAGACCTTCGTTTGACATTTTACCTCGTGTAGTTGCTTACTTTTACTGCGCCAACTTTGACGCGGTTGTTATCCATGTCGTCCTCGTACCCATAGCGGGCACCATCGATAAAATGATTATTCTTGTCAACCGGCACCGGCATCGGGTTGCCTGCCGCGTCTTCTTTCCAGTGAAAGGTAGACAGCTCGTTATGTGCATTTACGCAGCCTTTGTCAACGATAATTTTTTGTTGCTGCAACCACTGGATCCCAAATAAGACGCTGTCTTTACCTTTTTTAGCTCCGCGCGCATTCACTTTGTGCTGCCTGAGTTCGGCTATCGACTTTGGTTCGGCGCTGTCGCAGGTTACAAGATCGTTTCCAATGAGCCGCAGCACCTCGACCGCCAGCAGGTCATTGGTTAGCCCTTTTTCGTATAGCTCGTCATAAATATAGATTGTCTTGCGCATCTTGTCATAATGCGTGCAAGCCATCGCTGCCGGGTCGCTGCTGAATCCAAAGTCAAGACCGTGACGGCGATTGGTAAACTGGTCGTGCATCCCGGATAAATCCTCGACCGACCAATTGCGGAAGATGACGTGGCCCAGGATGCCCCACATACCTTCAGAATATACGGAAAAATAATACTTATCCGTTTCGTTTTTTAGGTCATCAATATCGCTTGGCGTCAAAAATCGGTTATCTCTCCAGGTTGTCTTTAGAATTGCGATACCTTCGGCTTTGTATTCCTTCTGGCTATCGGACCACCCGATTGTAGAGAAATATTCCTGAAATAGCCAGCTTGTTTTGAGCACGGGGTTGAATGATAGTGTCATCCGTTTTGGTATTCTCTCGTCCCCGCCGCGCTGCCTTTTGAATAATTGTTTTATCGCGCTCTTTTCGCATTCCGTAGCTTCTTCAACCCATAAATCAGTCCATGCCCCCTTTGCCGGCACAATCGATTTTACTTTTTCCACATCGTCTAATCCGATAAATACTATCTGGTATCCGTTGCGGCAATTAATAATAAAATCACTTTTGTTTATGTTGAAAAGATGACCAACTCCCCATTCGTTTATCACACGGCAAACCTCGGCAAAAACAGACGTTTTGATTGTCCTTGCCGTTTGTCTACAAATAAGATAATTTCTTTTATTTCCCATCACATCCATTACGCATCTTTGCGCCAAAAAACGAGACTTTCCGCTGGCGCTGCCCCCAAACATTATTTGAGTTCTATCCATACAGGACAGGTAGGGAACATAGATATCGTTGAAAACGGCGGGGTCAATCTGAACTTCTGGCATTTTTTTCTTCTCTTCGCAAGGCGCAGAACCTTTTCATAGATTCGGACGTTTTCTTTTTTGTCTCCTCGGTGATTATTCTTTTTCTGCGGGCCTCGCTTAGTTTCGCACGCGTTTCTTGGGTTGGGACATAACCCTTTTGCGCGTCGCTTATTTTTTGGCGTTCCTCTTGGGTTGGTATTCTGTGATGCCCTATTTCAAGGGCTGCCCTTTGATTTTCGTTTGGGCTTTTCCCTTTATGAAAAGCGGAAATTTTAGCGCATCGTTCGGGGGAATATTTGCCGCGCGGTTTCCCTGTCCATATCTCCGACATTCTTTTCTTGGATTCTTCTGTGTGCCGAAAGCCAGTGTGGGCCACCGACATTTCCATTTTCTTTTCTTCCGAGAAACGATAACCTAAGTTATTCCCAGCAAGTTGGATTGTGTTGTATTCTGGGAAAGACGCGTCTAAATATATTTGCTCTCTTTTCAATAGATCGGCGGGATTATCGACAATCTCAAGGATGATAAATTCAAAATTATCTTTTCCGTATTTTTTCCATGCGGACTGAAGATGTTTGCTGTGGTGATTTCCTTTACGCAGATGATAAGTATGATGTCTCCACCTATCCCTAATATCAACGGCAGACCCGACATATCTATGCCCATTGATTTTATTGACAATGGCATAAATTCCGCTTATTTTGTTTTTGTTGGTTGGGGGTATAATGGGCAAATCGACAGCCCTCCTGTGGCTTTCGGTCATGTGCCCGGATGCTCTAACATCGCGGGCATATTTATAATCACAATTACTCCATAATACGCTATTCATTGTCTGATTTTAGCAATCTAACAACAATGGTTCCGTCATTGCCGGTGCCTTCAACTGGCTGTACTGGCTTGCCGTCGATGCGCTCGTAAATCCACTTGACAAATTCCATCCAGTCTTTCACGCCGACGGTTGACGGTTTTTTGTCGCCCGGAAAAGTTACCCTGCCAGTAGTTGCAACTTCCGCAACCAGGATAGCCAAAAGGCGCTTCCCACTTATGCTTTTACCATCATGCTCGACGGTTTTGGAAAGCGCCGTTTGAAGGAGATCAGTCAGGGCCTTATTTTTAGGAGGTCGCCCTGACGGATTTCCGCTCTGACCTGGCTGAAATTGTCCCTTGCTCATTTCCTGATATCACCTGTTTTTCAGGTTTGCATACAATGTGCAAAACTAATTGTTCTCGTTTTACCGCCATAAGCTGCGCGGCGGCCACAATTGCGGATTCGGGTAAGTCGAGAGTGACGCGCAAACCCTGGTCGATTAGAGTTTGAACTTTATAGACAGTCGCGTCAAACTCGATTAATTCGCCCATCACACAACGTTGATCAGGACATACACGATGATGGATACAATGACGGATGCCAAGATGCCCATCGCCCATTTTTGCAGCGCGGAAATCATATCTTTGATTTCCCCGACCTCTTTTCCTATGGTCTTTATCTCGCTTTTCAGATTGGCGATTTCGACTTTAGCCCCCGGCTTGCCGTTGCCGTTGATAAATTCATCGTGCTCGCACACGGTTTTTTTGATCTGCTCGGTCTCGATCTTGATCTGCGTTACCTGGTTGGTTAGTGTTGCTGCGGTCATGCGTTACGCCCTGGTTATCTTTTCGAGCAGGCCAGCAATCATTTTTTCAATAATCGCTTTCGCCTGGTCATACAGCAGCGAGGCCAGACCCCCAAGCGCCAGGCCATAAACGGCAACCGAAAACCAGTAGACATATATCAACCAGGCATCGGCTGTGGGCGGTCGCGTCTGCGTCACCATGTAGCCACAACCCAAAACGAGACCAACCGCGGCAGAGCAAACCGTCTGCACCCAGCCCTGAGCGCCAATCTTGCCAGCCAGGTAAACCAGCACCAACACCACAAAGACCAGCGGCACCCCGGCCACTGAAGCAGAGACAAAACCAGACAAATCCATGACTCACCTCGATAGACTCAATCTGCATACATCATAGCACAATTAAAAATGAAATTCAATATCAATATGAGTTTTCATCTTCTTAGTTTATTTTAATGTAATTACATATAACGGTATATATAATATATATAGAAATCAGGAACAAACCAGACAGGAGAAAACGAGATGGAACCCAAAAAATGTGAGATTCACCTGAAGGAACGCACGGACAGCACAGACACGGAGAGGTTTTTTGACGGGTGGCTCGTCGGTTGTCAGAATGTTTTTGGACCGCGCTGGCAGATGTGCGCGATGAACAGCGCGAGCGCTATCAAGTGGCATTGCGAGATCGAGAAGAAGGCGTTCGGTCTCTCTATCGAGACGAAGACAGTTTTCGAAAATTTCTAGCACTCGAAACCTGGGAAACCAGGTCACCGGCAACACGGGCCGGTCTGAAGAGAGATGACAGCGCAACACCGGGGCAGGGCGCGGAAGCCGGACAGGGAGAACATCATGAAAGATAACTGGAACGAAGTTATGGGCGATGTGAAAGCAAGCGACGTTATCGAAGCTGCACAGAACGCAAATGTCACGGTTGCGGATTGGTTGCACACGATGTACCTGAAGATGCACCAGGACGCAATTGACCCGGATGTGCAGATTGACTTCGACGACCTGGCTGAGCAGATCGTCAAGGATGCGCGCTACAAAGAGTATGATCGCGGCACAGAAGCTGGATATTCATGGGCCGAACAAGTTGCGAATATCAGCAAGTGGGAAGATAGCATGACCCGCCAGGCCGTTGACCTTGCGATCAGCGAGGGCGACACCACGAACTGGCTCGAGGCAGACGCGTCAAGCGATTACGTAGACGGTTTTCATGCGGGCGTGTGGAATGCTTATCAGGTAAACCACCAATAATCACCGCCGGGGCCAATCACCCCGGCCCGGTCTACCGCTGCGAGCGCGGTACTGACGAGGCCCAGGCAGGTCGAAACCGGGAGGATGAAAATGGACGTTGACTCACGCAGCATAGAGGACATTTTAGAGGGATATGCGAGTAAGTTTCTCGCTGACGATCATGATACTAACGACTTGAGCGACGCGGCTCTCGAAAATGCGTTCAAGTACTGCGTGATTTCACCCAAAAAAGTTTTTTACCCGGCCATCCGGGAAAGCATAATCAAACTTGCCAAAAATCATAATCACACCCCGCCGGTCGGGTAGGCCGGCAAAGGATACAAAAATGCGCAATGTTTTTGATGTGATCGAAATGGACGGTCATTGGGTCGTTACGACCGGTGGCAACATGGGCCATTTTGAGGCTCAATGTCTGGCTGCGGATAAAAATGGCCTGCCGCAGCCAACCCAACGCCGAAAGGCTGGACGAAAGACGCTCTATCCACAACCGATGGTCAGGATGACCGTTTATGTCAGGCCCGATCAAGACGAATGGCTTGCATGCCAGGTAAACGCCAGCGCCATCATCAGGGAGCAGATAGACAGGCTTATGGCCGGGTCATAATTAACTTTTGTTTCGAGTTCGCTTGATTGTGGCGTGGGTTTGCATGAGTTCATCCATGCCACCACAAAAGCGAGTGTCCAGGTTTCCGTAGAGCTGGATGCTCGCTCTGCGTTTCTCGACTTTGCGCGGATTTGGTTTCCACAAGACACCGCCATAGGCAACGGCCAGCACGATGATGATGCCAGTAATTAGGATTTGGGCTTTGGTGTCGATTGCAGCCGGCGTAAAGCCGATAGCTACACCAACCGCGACCCAAAACGCCACCGTCAAGACAAGTAATATTTTCATGATTTCTCCTGGTCGTACATTTCAACGATTGCGCGGGCTTGCGCCAGGCTGTATGCAACTCCACCTTTGCAGCCTCGCCACGTTAACCAAAACTCGATTTCGTCCGGCGTCATCTCGCCGCCGGGTGTCTTGACCTCGATCAGCAGGGTCGTGCGTGTGATGCGGGTAAGGACAACCAGATCGGGGAAGCCATGACCGGCGCAGTGCGCGTCAAAAACAGTGTGACCGTCTTCGCGCAGACCGTCACGAATCGCGGCATGGGTGTTGTCGGTGCGGGCGGCTCTCATAATCGCCTCGAAATATTTTCGTAAATCATGCGAAAAAGCAGCGGGGGACACGCGTTACCGATGCCCTTGCAGTCCAGTGCGTTGTTCCCGGACAGCCTGTAGTCGTCCGAGAAAGATTGAAACCGGGCCATGGCTCGCGGTGTCATCTTTACAACGCGGCCTTGTGACAACCAGGCGCGGGGAACATTTCCAACCCTATCAACGCTGGCTATCGTCCAACTTGGTTCGTCCTGCAACCTGGCGCAGTTATCGTTTGTTGTGTTACCGCCAGCGGCCAAAAACGCCCGGGGCACAAACGAATTTCCATTCCCGGCGACCATCGTGAAGGCTGGATCGATCTCGTCCACAACCGGCATTGTGCGCTGATCCGTGGGGTGAACGAGAAAGGCGCGCATTCGCCCGTTCGCATTTGTTGTAATCGAAAGGGCGGGCTCTTCTTTGTTTCGCATGTTGTCACCATAGTTGTGGGCGCTTGAATTGGAGGCCAGTAGTGCGCATTTCATCAGATCGTCCGGCAACCTCGCCAATTGCCAGGGTGCGAATTGACTATCCGGCAGCGTCGGGATTAAATCCTCGATTGCCTCATACCATCCAACCCAGGGCTTACGCGCAGGGGAGAATAGGCTGGCTGCCGCGAGTTCCGGGTATTGCGGATTGTAATGCGTTTCTTGTGGCATCGCTGGCATAAAGTCCAGCGATGCCACCAGGATCAGACGCTTGCGCGTCTGAGGGACACCGAAATCGGCTGAATTTATGTGCCAGTAGGCGACTTTGTAACCCATCCGCTTGAGAGCCGGTAAAAATCCTTCGCACTTGTCACCACCCGCGAACGCCTGGAAGTTTCGGTATTGCCATACATTTTCCAAAGTAAAAACGCGTGGTCTCAACATATCAACGAACTGAATTGTTTTGGTCGCCAGGTCACGGTCGAGTTTCGTTTCTTTCGTGCCGTCCTCGTTGATTTCCGCGGATGAATTCGCAAGGCTGGCATTCGTGCAGGGTGGCGATGCGTGGAGTACATCAATTGATGGAAAGTTGTAAGGATCGCAATCTAAAATATTCGCGGTTATGACTGGGTGCCCGTTTTTCCTGGCGACTTGCGCAATCTTGTCATCAAGTTCAATCCCAAACATATCAACAAAACCGACAGCAATTGCACCCTCAGAAGCACCACCAAACCCACTAAATAAGTCTGCGTAAGTTATCATTTTTTCATTTTCCGGCGCGTATTTTCCCCAATGTTTCTTATCAATCCATCATATTTCCAATGGCACGATTGACACATTCGCTTGTAATCGTTGATGTCCGAGTAATTACCGGTAAGATTTGCCCAATGGTATGTCTTCTTTGGATCGTCCGTTCCGCACACCTCGCATTTTTTAGGCATTCCCCGCGCGCGTTTTACCCGATCATGACAAGCACCATAACCAGCTTTATCGCCCAGCCATTGGTGATTTCCATATTTCCATTGATCTTTTTTACCACAAGTTCTAGGCACATACTTTATGCGCTTGAATAAATTAACGATGGCCTTTTGAGTCATTCCATAGCATCGACCGACCTCCAACTCAGACATACCAGACTCATACAAACGCACTGCATCAGCTGGATCGATATTTGCCGTCTGAGATATAGCCTTACATCGCTTGCTGCAAAATCTGGGGGTTGGGTTGTATGAACTGAATTTTGTCCCGCAAACTTCACAAATAACATGTTTGATGGCCATAAACAAAAACGCCCCTTTCGTATTTGCCGTCATTGTCGAAGTGAACAGCTGGACATTGATAATCCACACGGAAGGGGCGCTTTTGGAGCAACTATAGAGTTGTTCAAACTAAAGACGGCACTTTTTCTATAAACAAAAACGCCCAGAAATATTCACTTCGACAATATCATTATACACCATTGGCGCGTCGATCGCAACCATCGAAACCCGAAAACAAACGGGCTATCTTCATGCCAACACCAGCTTTCTACCCGCCACGACCTTTTTTTGATTGTTCGAATGGTCCATGACGCAAAATCCATTCGCGTAGTAGCCCTGGTGAACCTCGGATTCGAACGACGAACGCACCAGGCGGCTGCCGCGTCGAAAGTCACCGTCAGGATCAGATAGGACCTCTATCTTGTACCATCCATCTTGATTGTCTGGTTTCATCCTGGCGCGCGGCTTGTTCTTGCATCCTTTGGGCCGGCTCATAAAAGCACGATCCCGCGCGCCAGGAACTTGACGCGTCTGATTTTTCCGTCTTTCTCAAGGCCATCGAGATAAAACCTCACCAGCGACATACTTTTTACGCCGATTGCATTTCCGACTTCGCGCATCGATGGAGACATGCCGTTCTGGGAGTGATACCGGCGGATAAATGCCAGTGCCGCGGCCTCACGGTCGGATTGCTGAAGTGTTTTCATTTCGCGCCTGCCTTCGCATCGCGCACCGTGTCCAGGTAGATTTCGATGGCCCGGTCGATGTTCGGCATACACAGCGCCGATGGGTAATCTCGGTTACAAACTGAGCAGTAAAGAAATCCGTTGTACTCCGACCAGTACAGGCGGAGGTCGTAATCACCGCTTTTCAAGTCGTTCTTTTCCTTGCACACTGGACACCGGTACCCAAGTTCAACCGGAAAATCAATCGGCGTGTATCCTGTCGGACGCATCCCCATGACTTCGGCTGCGCTGGCGTTTTTCGAAACTGGATTAGGCATGTTCGATCTCCAATTCATCGAGTTTGTTGTATTCCGGGTCAAAATATGCCCATACCGGAATATTTGCCGGACCAAGTTTTTGCTTAATCAGACTTATTAACATTTGTCTTTTTCCAATAATCCGTGTTTTTCCAACCATATCACCATCCGTAAAATAGTTGCTTGGTCGCATCAAGCTTAAAATCTTATCGGATGTTTGCTCGATATTCGATGTCCATTGTCCATCATCCAGGCCGGGTATTTTATCTTCGGTTTGATCTACTTCACGCTTTGCCTGCACTCCGACAACCATTGGTGATCTTGATGTTTGCTGTGAAATTGTTTTGAGTGCATCGAGATTATCTGATACCCCAATAGTCTTACTGTCAGATCTTGAATCTGTTGGCATTCTTTGCAAATAATCCACATAGACCATGTCAATTATATTGCTTTCTGCGATGATCTTTATAGCCCCCTCGATTGCATCCGCGTCGATCTTTATTTGTTTCCTGTCGGTCATGCTGGAATAGCCAATATTCCAAAGTGGAACGAAACGCCGATTGATAGCGTGTTTCAAACATACTACCCACTCGTCATCCGTGATATCTCCCTTCGCCATGTTGGTAATCGATAGCCTGTTATCCGCCGCAACGTTGAACGCGTTTAGTTCTTCGATTGACTGTTCGAGCGTTATGTAGACAACGACCCTGTTGGTAATATTTTTACTGCGCAGCCATGCCGCGCGGGTCCTGGCCCAATAAACCATAAAGCCAGTCTTTCCATTGCCAGGGCGAGCAATCACACTCATTAACTCGCCAGGAAAAAGCGGTAATAGGTGTTCGTCCAGGTCGCGAAGCCCGACCTTTACCCCCATACCGTTATTTGATCTACGTTCCTCCAAGTATTTGCTACCAAGAATTCCCACATCTTCAGGAGAAAATATTATGGACGAATAGTCTTTTTGTGTGCTCATAGTTGTTCTAATAACCTTCTTTTTGCTGCGGATATTGGTTTGTTGCCATTGCTATTGACCGGCCTTCCTGCTATTCTGTCGGCGTGTACCTCTATTGCCGTTCTCGTGATCGACCACAGGCCGGTTACGCTCATCGGCTTATCGCCCCCTTTCAGTTTGTTGATTGCAATTTCAATTTCATCCGGTAAAACACCAGCCCGATTCATGGTCTGTTCTGCCTCCACCCACTTATCAAGATCGTATGCCATAATCTTTGTTACATCGGTGAATTTGTCAGAAATTTCACTTCTTTCTGAATCTTTATTTTTTAGGGACTGGGACTGGGACTGGGTTCGTTTTTGCTTCGGTTTTGCTTTAGCAATTGCTTGAGCATTTGCTTCGTTTTTGCTTCTAACTTCTCCGCTTCTTTGACCGCCACGCCTTCCGGCGTTGGATCTGTCGTTTTTTAGTTGCAAAACTTTCTCTTTGCTCATATTCCAGTCCAAAAAATCATGAACCATATATCCTGACTGAACCACTTCCCATAGCCTGTGCTCAACCAAACGTGAAGCAATTGCTTGAGCATTTGCTTGAGCATTTGCTTCAAATGGAAGTTTCGCCCACGTGTAAAGCATCATCAAAACACTGGATGGTATAAAGCCATCTGTAAGCTGCCCGTTACAATAGATTATTCCGGCGATATATAAATCCTGCTCATCGCGATCTATCGTTGCGTTTTTCGGGTTTAGATAAAATTGGTCATCAAACTTTGACCACATCTAATCCCCCTTTTTATCTTTTTTATTAATTTGGGTTGTAATCCGGTTTAGTTCAGATTGTGCAATACGAATCCTGTTGCTAACCGGAAGATAAACAAAGGTTATCTTCCCGGCCTTTTCCCATCTGCGCAAAGTAATAGTATGCACATTTAGTATATCGGCGACCTGTTGTAGGGTTTATAATTGTTCTGTCATGTTATGAATTGTAGCACAACGTAACGTGTGTGTCAGTAGTAAAT